>Ga0181404_1000480_pt1 | contig 11995 bp, 24 predicted proteins | sample 27SPOviralmetaG_FD_130133 | JGI IMG/M metagenome (GOLD analysis project Ga0181404, IMG submission 130133) | Marine viral communities from the oligotrophic San Pedro Time Series (SPOT) site, San Pedro Channel, CA, USA - 27 SPOT_SRF_2011-10-25 | ecosystem: Environmental > Aquatic > Marine > Strait... | reverse complement strand
CTTTAGGAACTATGGTTGTATGCTTTGAGGAATACTCAACTGCTGATAGATGGTGTAGAGAACAAGCAGGATATAAAAGTAATGTAGAAATACTACAGAACTTAATAAGTAAAAATTGATGCTTATGAAACAGATCACACACTATAGTGATTAAAAGAGGGATCTAGGTGATAGCAGGTTTCTCTTTTTTTTTGTACCTTTTTTAAATGGCAAGAAAAGTTAAAAGAAAAACATTAGTAAGAAAGTTAGATAAGATCTTCTCACAATACATAAGAGAAAGAGATACAAATAGCAAAGGTTATGGTAAGTGCTGCACATCAGGTAAAACTATTCACAAAAGCAAAGGTCATGCAGGTCATTTTATTAGCAGAAGATTTATGTGTACTAGGTGGGATCCTGAGAATGTACACCTCCAATCAGCATATGACAATACATTTTTAGAAGGTAGACAATATGAATATGCCTTGTTTATTAATAATAAATATCATGCAGATAAAGCTACTGAATTGCTAATAAAGTCAAGGGAAACCTGTAAGTTTTCAACAGATGAATTAGAGGAAATGATAGAACATTATAAAACTTTATTGGAAAAAGTATAATATATTATAATATTATTTGTATATTAGCAGTAAGAAAAACATTTAATTTTGAGTATATATAAAAATAAGGGTGAAGAACCTACTGCAAAAGACAGTATGATCCAAGACCAAAAACTAAGGTTTGATCAACTGCTACAACTCTATAAAGATCTAGCATCTGAATATAGAGAATTATTAAGAGAAAATACTAACCATAAATTCAAGATTTCTGAACTAGAAGGTAAAGTTGAGGCTCTAGATAATATATTCCAAAAATGGAAACAGTCCAATGAGGACATAAAAAAAAACCTTAATCCAAATTTAATTTATGATGGAATCCAAGAATATAAAAGTTAGTACAATAAAATTTATAGAAGAAGATGGAACATGGTCCAATGGTGATCATACATACATCAAATACAAACTTCATCTTAACAATGGAGAAAAACCTGAGTTCTTAGCAAAGAATCAATCTACAATAGACAAACTTAATGTAGGTGATGATGTTAGATACTCTTATAAAAAAGAAGGGCAGAATTTTGCCAAGATAGAAAAAGAATTTAATCAATCTAAATTTAATAACATGAGTAAAAACACTAATCAGAGTACAGCCACAAATGGTATGTCTCAACAAGAATCTATTGCTAGATCTGTAGCATGGAATAATGTAAGTCAATTTGTATTCTCTGAGGAATTTCAGAAATATGATGATAGTAAATTAGTAGATCAAGATGGTAAGCAGTTAATATTTTCTACTAGACAACAGAAGATGATAAATCAAGCTGCCTCTGCTGCAAACATAATATATAAAGAACTATTAACTAAACCTAAATAATCATGCCACAAGAAAATAAACCTGATTTTGTAGGGGGTGTATATTTAGATGAATCACCTAAAGATTTTGTAATATTAAAAATGAGGATGCATGTTGATAGATTTCAACAGCACCTAGATAATCCTTATGTTAAATCTTTTGTTCAAAAAAACAATGGATATTTAACAATGGATGTTTTAAAAAGTAAGAATGGAAAGTTGTATATTCCACATAGTGAATTTGTACCTGAGAAAAAGGTAACTACAGTTGAACACAATCCTGATAGAAATTTAGATTCAGGATATGCTAAAAATGATAACCCATTTGAAGATTAGAACATGATACTAGACATTAAATCCCAACTTGATCTTATACATAAAATCAGAAATGGTGAAATCAAGGAGGGGTTAGCTCTAGGTATTAAATCATTTGATACATATTTTAGATTTAAAGAAGAATTTGGTGTGTTCTTAGGACATAGTAATGTAGGTAAAACACACTTTTGTTTCTACTTAATGTTTCTATATTCATATAGACATGGGTTAAGATGGTTATGTTATAGTAGTGAGAATGAAGTTTACAGTAATATAAAAAGAATAATAGAGTTTAAATGTGGTCTGCCCATTAACAAAATTGATGAGGAGGAGTTGGAGAAGGCAAGTAAGTGGGTGGATTCACATTTTAAATTTATAGCAATAGATGATATACAGACATATAAAACTCTACTTGATCTAGGAACAGAGATAAAAAAGTCATGGGATTACAATGGTTTTTTAATAGATCCATATAATTCCTTAGCTAAAGACAGAGAGTTGTATAGAAGTGTAGGTGGACATGAATATGATTACACAGTTTGTAGTGAGTTCAGATTGTTTTGCCATAAACATAAAGTAGCATTATGGCTTACTACTCATGCAGTAACAGAGGCACTTAGAAAAGTACACCCTGCTCATCATGAATATGCAGGTTATCCAGTTTGCCCAAAATTTAGTGATTGTGAAGGAGGTGGCAAATTCTCAAATAGACCTAACTTTTTTTGCTCAATTCATAGGATGGTTCAACATCCATTGGACTGGATGATTACAGAGATGCATGTTTTAAAAATTAAAGACACTAGTACTGGGGGTATGCCCACCAGTTTTTTAAGCCCAATCAAGATGAGATCAGTAATAAATAATGTTGGTTATAGTATAGAAGGAGAGGACATGATAAGAATGATAGATGAACATACTGGAGAAAGCATACCAAAAACATAAGACTTGGCTAAACATTTGTAGATCATTTGGATTGGATAATGAGACAGCTAAAGACATAGTATCAGAAATGTATTTAAAATTACATGACATAACAGAAAAAGGAACTGACATTACATATGGTAAAGATGATATTAATTATTATTATATTTTTAAAATACTCTACACAATGTTTTTGCAATTAAAAAAGAAACAAAGTAGAGTTAGGTTTGTAGATGAAGATGTATTAAAACATATAGAAGGACCTATGGAAGTTGAATATGCTGTACTAGAAAAAAAGTTTAATGATGAGTTTGACAAGCTGCATTGGTATGATCAAAAAGTCTTTGAAATAATTGCATCAGGAACTAAAATTTCTGTGCTTAGTAGAAAGACAACAATTACATATATAAGTCTATACAATACTTATAGAAATGTAAAGAAGATGTTAAAGAAAAAAATGGGATTATGAAACTAGGAGATTTAGTAGAGTTGGTAATAAGAAAAATAACATTAGGTTATGGTAAAAGTTTTGCAAAAGCAGTTGCTAAGTTATTTGGTTATAAAGATTGTGGATGTGATAAGAGGCAAGAGAAGTTAAATAAATATATAATTACAAAAGATGGCATTAAGAAGTTATAAGGTATTGCTTAGGCAACAAATGGAAGAAGATGATTACATGAGTTTCACAGGATTTAAAGAAACTATGGAAACAGGATTTAGTGATAATGATTTAAAAATTGTATACACATTACATGCAAAATATTTTGATCATAAGTATACTGTTCCATGTGGGTGTGGAGGAGTTAGGAAGATGGACACAATTAATGTGTGGATAAAGGATCTACAAAAAATTTATGATAATGGTGTTCAGTCCAAAAAGTTATCAGAATAAAGAAAACTGGAAGAAGGGTGAATTATCTGAAAAAAGATTTAAAGAATATATGGACAAAATAGGAATAGGTGCAGAGAAAACATCAGAGCAAATTGACAGGTTTGATCATATAGATTTTATTGTAGGAGATAATACACCAGTAGATCTAAAAGGAGATAAGAATACTGATGCAGTATGGCTAGAAAAGACAAATGTGTTTGGAGGCAAAGGATCATTATTAGGTAAAGCTAAATTTATTGTAATAGAATATCTAGACATTAGTGCTTATGTATTTTACAATAGACTTAAATTGGTTGAGTATATAAAACAGTTTAAAGGCATATGCAAAAACAAATCTGACTATCATTGTTTATATACTAGAGAAGGTAATAAAGATGTAATAATAAAAGTAAGAGAATCAGATATTAAAAATTATGAGAGATTTAGATTTCACTACTAGAATACCTGCAAAGGATATGGACAGAGAATTGATTAGTAAAAAACTAGACAATTTAAAAGACCTCCAGTATATAACAAATGCTGAGATAGCTAACAACATATTATTAGAGTATCAAAAAAAGAATCCTACTAATGAAAAGTTAGAGACATTAATAAATGCTGTAGTACAAATACATTTTTATGTAACAGAGCTACAGAATGATAGACATCTTTTGATGTTGAGTATAGATGAATATAGAGCAGATAAATTAAGAGCAGTTGAAAGAGCTAGAAAGGCTGAATCCAAATTGGAGACCAAAAAAGATTGAACTAGGAGTAGAAGTAGAATTTGAACCTAACACAATCTATGTTGGTGCAGAGGTAGATATAGAAAATCTGATAATAGATCAGCTTAATGCTGTATGGATGGACTATGAAGCTATACCAAACATGTATGAGGAGGTATTGATAACATTTCAAAACATGGAGTTGTTAGCTAGAATAATAGGAAAGTTCTACCATGTACATGGAGATAGATTATATATAACAGTAACACTTAAACTACAAGAATGAAAATAACACTATTAGATGGTCAAACATATGACAAAGAAGAATTAGTAAAGAAGTCTTATGATAATGATTTTTACTACAATTTTTTAGGCAAGTATGCTTTCAGTAGCACAACTATAGGACATTTACTATCTTCTCCTAAAACATATAAACACATATTAAAATATGGTCAAGCAGATGCTCAAGCATTTAGGGATGGATGGTTAGCTCATGTTGCAGTATTAGAACCTCATGTCTTTGAGAAACAAATCTTTGTTGATGTACAATCAAAAAATACAAAGAAGTATAAAGATGCAGTCAAAGAATTTGGTAAAGTGTTTACCATGAAAGAAAAACATGATGCAGAGAGGTTGGCTGATGCTTTACTTAGAAATGAAATGGTGTTAGAGAAATTATCTAACTCTGATTTTGAAGTATCAGAAATAGGTGAAATAGGATTTGATGATGGGATGAAGTTTCCATTTAGAGCTAAAGCAGATATTTTAGGAAACAACTCAAGTATGTATGATCTGAAAACAACAAGCTCATTACAGGGTTGGAAATACTCAGCAAATAAATATAATTATGATGTGCAGCTTTTTATATACTGCCAACTCTTTGACATATTACCTAATAGAATGGGATTTATTGTTATAGATAAAGGATCACTTGATATAGGATATGCAGAGGGAAATGAGGAGTTTTATCTTAGTGGTGCAGCAAAAGTAAAAAGAGCTTTAGAGACTTATGAGGAATGGTTTATGCAGGAAGTAGATTTAGATCAATATTATATAAACATAGAACTATGAAACACTATATACCAAAAGCAGATTTAAGATACTATTTAAGAACTACTAAAAAAGACAAAGAGTTCCAACAAAGAATACTCAGGTATTTATGTTATGGAGTTCCATTTTGTACTGTTTGGGTTGTCTTGATAATTAACTTTTTATTTTTTATATTTACTGGAAAGGCAGGATAGAAGATGAAGATTTGTTGCAGATGTGAGATAGAGAAACCAATATCAGAATTTCACAATAAAACAAGCAGCAAAGATGGTTTAGATAATAGATGTAAAGATTGCAAAAGGAATTACAATAAGACATGGACAGAAAGCAATAGAGATCATGTCAGAAAATATAATAGAGAGTTTGTTCAAAAACAAAGGAGGGATCCTAGAAAAAGAATGTACAAGAATCTAATGGCTAGAGCATCTAAATTTAAGAAAAGAAAAGGTCTAGAAGTAAGTAAAAGCTATAAGGAGATACTAGGATGTTCAAGAGAATATTTAGGAAAGTATATAGAGAGTAAGTTTGATGATAATATGAATTGGGATAATTATGGAATATACTGGGAGCTTGATCATGAGATTGAATTGTTTAGAGTTAAAGATGTTCAGGACTTTGAGTTGATAAATCACTTTACTAATCTAAGACCATTAGAAAAGAATAAAAACAGAATGAGGAATTATGAGTAGAAAAGATTATCCAGTTTGGACTGGAGTTATAAATTACTTTCCTGATGCATTAATGGAAGTATCAAGAGTGAGTAAGATTGGAAATGACCAACATCACAAAGGTAAACCATTACATTGGGATAAGAGTAAGAGTATGGATCACCTAGATGCTTTAACTAGACATCTAATACAAGCAAAGGAAGATGATGATGATGGAGTATCACATTTAGCTAAAGTAGCATGGAGAGCTTTAGCAGCATTACAAACTAAATTAGAAAAAGATGATAAGAACAAAGAGTAGGATCAGAAACCTGATAGATGAAATAGAAGCATTATCAGGACTAAAGATCTTTGAGCAAACTAGAAGGAGAGAAACAGTAGAGGTAAGATCTCTATTCTATACAGTATTAAGAAAATTCTACAGGTTTAACCTAAGAGAGATACAGGAGTTTGGAGAGGAATATGGTTACTACATAACTCATGCAAGTGTAATACATAGCTTAAAGTCTTTTGAAGTGTATAAGACATACAATAAAAACCTAGAGGATTGGTTTCATGCAATTATTATTGATCTTGAAGAAGATGTGGCAGCATCTAGAATAGACTTCATAAAACCTAAACTTAAATATTTATCAGAAGATGATCTGTTAAAGTTATCAACAATGGTAAAAGAAATGTATGAAGAATCAATTATACAAATGAAAGAGGAAAGTTTACAAACTTGACATAAAATAGACAAAAAAGGAAATGGCAAAGGATAAAGGGAAATTCTTAGAAGTGTTTGCATCTAAATTAGGTAATGTAAGTAAGGCATGTGAAGCTGCTCAGATCAGTAGACAGACATACTATGATTGGATGAAAGATAAAGAGTTCTCAGGAAAGGTAGAGGAAGTAAGAGAAGGTTTATTAGACTTTGCAGAACACCAGTTATTATCTAACATAAAAGATGGCAAGACAGCTGAGATCCTATTCTACCTAAAAACTAAAGGAAAGAAAAGAGGGTATATAGAAAGACAAGAACTTGATACAGTAGGTGATAAGTTATTTGAGGTTAAGATACTGAAGAATGAAACAGATACAGACTAATGTTGTATTTGAACTACTAGAAAAGAATACATCTAAAATAACATGTTTACAAGGAGGTTCTAGATCAGGTAAAACTTACAATACTTTATTATGGATTATATTCTCATACTGTAATAAGAATACTGGTAAAGTTATTAGCTGCTGTAGAAAGACTATGCCCAGTCTCAAAAGTTCAACAATTAGGGATTTTTTAGAGATACTTAGAAACAATGATTTGTATTCTGAGATCTATCACAACAAAACATCTAATGAGTATTGGTTAAATGGAAATCTAATAGAGTTCTTTAGCTTAGATATGGGATCTAGGGTTAGAGGTAGAAAGAGAGATCTCCTATTTATTAATGAGGCTAATGAGATAGACTATGAAGCATGGAATCAATTACTGTTTAGAACAGATGGAAGAATTATCATTGACTATAATCCTCATGATCAGTTCCATTGGATCTATGATAAAGTGTTAGAGAGAGATGATGCAACACTACACATCTCAACATTCATGGACAATCCATTCTTATCAGAAAACTTAAAGACTGAGATTCAAAGACTAAAAGATACAGATCATGATTACTGGTTGGTCTATGGATTAGGACAAAGAGGACAAAGCAGATCATTGGTGTTTAAGTTTCATATTTGTAATCAGATTCCTGAAACAGCTAAACTACTTTCCTATGGATTAGACTTTGGATTTGCTAGTGATCCTAGTTCAATGTGTGCTACTTACATAGATGGTGATAACATGTATTCTAAAGAGCTTTTATATAAGAAAGGATTAACTAATCAAGATCTAGCTTTAGAGTTTGTTAAACTAGGCTTAGATAGAAGGGATGAGATCTTTGCAGATAGTTCAGAACCAAAATCAATAGAGGAGATTCATAGAATGGGATGGAACATAAAAGGGAAGAAGAAATATGAGATCAATTATGGAATAGACCTAATCAGAAGATACAAGCTGCATATCACAAAGGACAGTAGTAATGCAATTAAAGAATTAGAGAACTATAAATACATAGAAGATAGAAATGGAGATCCAACTAATAAGCCAGTTGATAAGTTTAATCACTTTTGTGATAGCTTAAGATATTCTGTAGTTCATAAACTATCATATCCTAACTATGGTAGGTATGCTATTAAATAAAAAAAGGAGGGAGACCTAAGCCTCCTCTCCTGTAATAAAACCAATTAATATGAAAAACATTACAATGAATCAACTAAGTTGGAAAGGATTAACAAACCAACTACTGCAATCCATAGTAATAAGGTAATTAACCAAACTGGTAGGTTAAAATATTTTTCTAAGTCTTTTAAATCTTTCATGTTAGTATCTGTATTTAGGATGTGTTTCACTAACAGAATCTTTACCTAATACATAAGCAAATTCTCTGTCATTAATAGAAACATATGTTGTTTCACTTAATTTTGATGTTTTGATTTTTCTCTTAAATGTATCTGTACCTTTATCTAAAATATTAGGAGTACAATCAATCCAATGATCATCACCATCTCTAGTTTGTTTTGTTTTACCAATACCAACTAATTCTACTTGTGTTTTACCAACTAATTTTACTACTTGATAAAATCTTACTCTAGTTTCCTCATATCCTCCTGATGAGTAAAGGATTGTTCCTTGTGTTATTTGTTTTGTGTTTTCCATGTTTTTCATATTTATAGTATAAATATAATACATTATTATAATATAACCAAACAATTAATAACTTTTTTTTTAAAACTTTTATTATAAAGTATTATATAAGTATGGAAATCACAATTAAAATACCTGAGAACCTGAGAGAAATAACTCTTGGACAATATCAGAAATACTTAAAGATGGAGAAGGAGAATAAAGATGAAACCTTTATAGCTCAGAAAATGATAGAGATCTTTTGTCAAACAAGACTAGATTATGTAATGAAAATGAGATGGAAAGATGTACAAGACATTACAGTAGACCTAGCTAATATGTTTGAAGCAGATCAAAATCTAAAGAAACAGTTTACAATGAATAGTACAACTTATGGTTTTATACCTAATCTAGATGAGATCTCTTTTGGAGAGTTTGTTGATCTAGATGGATGCCTACAAGATTGGCAAGAAATGCATAAAGCAATGCAGATCTTATACAGACCTGTTGAAATAAGTGTAAGAGGTAAGTATAATATAAAACAATATGATGGTGTTCTAGATGACAGCATGAAAGATATGCCATTAGAATATGCATTAGGTGCTGTTTTTTTTTTATTAAGTTTAGGGAAAGAGTTGTCAGCAATTATGATGGACTATTTACAGAGGGGAGTTCTGAAGGAGCATACACTTCTGAAGCAGGGTTTAGCAGAAAATGGGGTTGGTATTCATCATTTTACAAGGCAGCTCAAGGAGATGTTACAAGATTTGAACATATCTCAGAACTTAGGTTACACAAAGTCTTAATGTATTTAGAATATGAAACAGAAAAAACAACATTAGAGAATCAAAGAATAAAAAGAAAGTATGGCAACAAGTAGTAAAGTACAAAGAGGATTTTATTTAGTAGTACAAACTATTAAAGATGAGCTTATAAATAATCCTAATATTAAGACAGTTACATTTGGTGATATTACAGATGTAGATTTACAAAAACAAACAATGTTCCCATTAGGTCATATTATAATAGATAGTGTTTCTCATATAGGCAAAACTATGCAGTTCTCTTTTACAGTACTCACAATGGAACAGATAGACAGCACAAAGACATATGTAGATGATTTGTTTTTAGGTAATGATAATACACATGATATTTTAAACACACAACTTACAGTTTCTAACAAGTTAGTTACAAGACTAAGAGAGGGACAACTTTATGCTGATGGTTATCAATTAGTAGGTGATGCAACATGTGAACCTTTTTATGATAGATTTGAAAACATACTAGCAGGATGGGCAACAACATTTACTCTAGAGATATTTAATGATATAGATTACTGCTAATGAAATACAAAGAGACAGTTAAGGTATTAGAGGACTTTGCTAGAGAAGTAGTAAAAGGTGCTAGAAAGAATTTAAAAAAAAGAAAGGCATCAGGCAGTCTATCTAGATCTATTAAGAGTAATGTAAAAGTAAATCCTAAATCATTTGAGTTAGATTTTGAAATGCAAGGATATGGACAATATCAGGATGCAGGTGTAGATGGTAAAAAGAAAAAATATGGTAAAAGAAAATCAGGACTTCCTACATTTAGCTACAAAGATAAAATGCCTCCTCCTAAAAAGTTAGATAAATGGGTTGTAAGAAAAGGACTAAAAGGCACAAGAGATGCAAAAGGAAGATTTGTTGGAAGGAAAGCATTAACATTTATAATAGCTAGATCTATATTTATGAAAGGTCTAGAACCAACATACTTCTTTACTAATGCTTTTGATGCAGCATACAAAAAACTACCAAAAGAGTTTATAGACAAGTATGAATTAGACATAGACAACTTTTTAAAATTTACAACAAAATAATGGCAATATATTTAGCAAGACTTAGATCACCTTTTTTTATTGAAGAAACTTCAACAGCTACAACTGTAGGATCAGCAGACCTAACAATTACAATAGGATCATCAGATGTATATATTATATCAAAAGATACAGTAAGTAAAAAGGTAACACTAGAAGTAGCAGAGTTAATTAGAGACTATTTAGATCCTGTATGGGATGGTGTAGTACCATATTCATCAGCAGTTATAGCAAGTCAAACAGTAACAGCTACATTAAAGGTTGAGTTCTATGCTAATAATAAAGTAACAAGAGCAGCTAACTCATTAGCAGGTAATACTGATACACCAATATCAGGGCAAACTGTTACACACACATTACATGGGTTTGATGCTTACTCAGAATTTTTAGAAGGACATAATCATCAAATAACAAATGGTCAGTTAATGCAATCAGCTACAATTATGTATTTACCTGAAACTGGGAGTGCATATATACCATATGAAAATTCAACAGCTAATACAAATGCAGTAGCTTATCATGAAGTTGCAGACACAGTTGCAGATGGAACAGAAGTTACAGTAGGTGGTATTGGTATACTTATAAAAAGAATATGTGAACCTGTATTTGAAATAGTAAAAGTTGTGTTTATGAATAAGTTTGGAGCTTTACAAGAGTTTCATTTTAATAAAAAACACATGCTAACTTTAGGAACTACACAAGAAAACTATGAATCTATGTTAATGGGATCACAACTAAATTATCTATCTAACAATTTACCACACCAAAAATATGTTTATAATAAACAAGGAAATGAAACATTAGTCTTAAATACAGGTTATGTAGATGATGGGCAATTTGAAACAATAAAACAGATAATGTTATCAGAACAAGTATGGGCAAAAATAGGAACAACAATATATCCTGTAAATGTCAATACAAGTTCACTAACTAAAAAAACCAAAATAAATGACAGGTTAGTCAATTATCAATTAGAGTTTATGTTTGCATTTGATGTAGTAAATAATGTTAGATAATGAGCAAATTTCAGTTATATATAAACAATCAAAGAGTAGAGTTATTTAAAGATGAGAATGTAAGCCTTACAGAAACCATCCAAGATGTTAGAGATGTCTCTAAAGTATTCACAGATTTTACAAAACCTTTTACACTTCCTGCTAGTGATACAAACAATAAAATCTTTAAACATTACTACAAATTTAATTTAGTACAAGGCTATACATTTGATGCAAGAAAAAAGATAGATGCAAAAATAGAGCTAAACACAATACCATATAAAGAAGGTAAGATTGCACTAGAAGGTGTAGAAACTGAAAATGGTAAACCTAAAGCATACAAGGTTACTTTTTATGGTAACACAGTAAACTTAAAAGATGTATTAGGAGATGATCAAATAAGTGGATTAACATGGCTATCTAATTTTAACACTACATATTCTGCAAATGAAATAAATACTGTCATGACAACATCTACAGGGTTTTCTAAAACAGTAGAT
>Ga0181404_1000470_pt1 | contig 12138 bp, 17 predicted proteins | sample 27SPOviralmetaG_FD_130133 | JGI IMG/M metagenome (GOLD analysis project Ga0181404, IMG submission 130133) | Marine viral communities from the oligotrophic San Pedro Time Series (SPOT) site, San Pedro Channel, CA, USA - 27 SPOT_SRF_2011-10-25 | ecosystem: Environmental > Aquatic > Marine > Strait... | reverse complement strand
GCCCCATTTTTTTTTAATATTTTCAGGAAACTATTTTTAGATTCTCATTCTCCGTTTCTCCGGTCCTCCGTAATAGAAAAAGGGAGCAAGTAGGGCAGGGGGCATTTTTTTGTATTTTTTTTAGTTCTTAAATAATTCGTTGAGGTAGGGGACTCCGACCGAGTCGTAGGTAATCATTTCCATCTTGATGTTCTTCTTGAGAATCGCCACGCATTCCCAGAACGGACGCATGTGCTCGCGCTTGTAGTGGTGGCAGAGTTCATACGCCTTGGTCTTGCGAGTCTCAGGGACCTTGCCGTTCTTGAACGCCAGCGCCGCCTCCACCTTGGGGAGCATCATCTTGCCCCAGGTGCTGGACTTGTAGTGAGAACCCCGCCAGTCGCGCTGGAACCTTTCCGCGCCGTATTTGTTGATGTTGAATACGATTTCCATGACCTTGTTGGCGTAGGACTTGTGCCAGGAATGGTTGGTGCTCTCCGTTGCGTCATATTGCGCAATCTCGTCGTGGGTCATTTCCAGGATGTCCGGTCCGTACACTTCTTCCAGGGTGGCGACCGGCGGCAGGTCGTTCCAGGCGCGGCGCTGATTGACCCTGTCCAGTCCGCCGGGGAGGTAGCGGTGTAATCCGATACGCTTCTGGTTGCGCGCCTCTTTCATCTGCCGCTCGGCGGACACATGCCACACCGGCAGCAGGAGCAGGGAGACGTGGTTCTGGAGTTCTGCCTTCTTCTTCCAGATGATTGGGATGAGCAGGATGCGGAATTCCTTGATAGTCATACACCGGTCAAACAGGTCCACCTCGTAGGCATCCTGTTCCTGCTGTACCTCGTCCAGCATCCACTGCGGCGGCGCCGGGAGGTCTAGGGTGAGATTGATTGTTGTCTTCATTTTGTCTGTTGCTTTGTGTGCTAGTGTTGCTATACACTTATTCCTGTAGAATAATTCAATTTTTTTACTTATGCGCTAGTCACTAGTCAGTCACTAGTCGTTGTGCTCCAATACTGCCTAACACTTATTTCTATAGAAAAACTCAATTTTTTAGAAATGCGCATTTTGCCTACCAAGTCACTGGCGTTTTGGCGAGTGACTGGTAGTAATAGAAAAAGGGATTGTCCCTAGAGGTATTGGTATAATTTTTTTTTTATTTTTATTTAGAGTAGGCAGTAGTCATTTAGTTCCTTGCCCTCCAGCGGGAACGACGTGTGCCAAGTGTTGTGGTAGTTGTCCTCCTCCCACAATTCGTCCAGGCACCCGCACATCCACTCCAGGTCCGTCATGCGGGGGTCTCCCTGCCAGTGGTCCTCCTTGCCCTTGAGCGCCCAGCAACCCCGCTCCACATCGTCCGGGGACTCGTCGTTCTCCCAGTAGATAGTATAGGTGCGCAGTTCCTGTAGAACCGAGGTGTAGTTGTATTGCGTGTATAGCGTGTTAAAAATAGTTGCCATTGCTTGTCTGTTGCTGTGTGTTGCTATATATATAATTGTAAAAATAAAATCAATTTTTTAGAATTTTGCGCCAGTCACTAGCGTTTTGGCGAGTGACTGGGCATTCCGCCAGTCCTTAAGTAGCATTTATAACGGACCTTTAAATAATATTTTATTTAAGTGTAAAATTGAAACTTAAAAAATTGAATAAATACTTAAAAATAAATCATTTTTATAATATAACAAAAACCATGACCAGGCAGAGACATCCTGAAACTATCAACAGTAAATTTGTAACCCATCTCCTCACCAATAATTACAGCGACCTATCCGCAACGGATCGTGTCCTCCTCCCCAAGATGAAGAGCAAGCACAATCGCATCAATCCTCAATATAAGAAAATGGGGGTGTACCTGGACGACCGCAACTGGTGTCTCAAGGGTCTCGGCGCTCTATCCAGGCGGACACGCAATACCCTCGCCTTCCAGCATTATATTGATATTGATATCAAATGCTCCGTGTATTCCGTTCTAAGTCACCTGGCGCACAAGCACGGACAAGAATGCTCGGCAATTGATGAGCATATCCAGAACAGGGCAATCTGCCTTAAGATGCTAATGAAGAAAGGCAGGACACGCGATGAGGCAAAGATGCTCTACATGACAAAACCATTCAGCGACTATTCTGCCTGGCACGATATCAGCAAGATGAAGAGGTTAGACCAGGAACTCCTCAACCTCCAGCAGTTCTACGCCAGGATGCCTGAGCATGAAGCAACCAAGCGCTTTATTACTAAGAAGGGGTCCTCAATCCGAGGAGGCAACATCAATGGCAAGTTGATGTCGCACATCTATTTTACAGAGGAGTGGGCAATCATTGACAAGGCGATGGACTTCCTGGAAAGCAAGGGGGTTCTGCCAGTTGCTGACCTCCACGATGGGTTCTTCATCCCACGCGATGCGGATGAGAATATTATTGACCTACTCAACACCTATATTCAGGAAGTCGCTGGGTACAAGGAAATCACATTCGCCAAGAAGAAGATGAAGGACTTTCTTCCAGGAATAGACCCGGCGATGCTCTCCGACTTTGATAATTACCAGGGAGAGGTTGAGACTAAGGAATACGAGGCGCTCAAGGAAGAATTTGAGACGCTGGTCGCATTCTGCGCCAAGGACAGCAAGTTCATTGTCAAGCATCCGATAGTGGATGAATGGATGCTCAAGTCTAAGGACGACCTCATCCTGGAATTTGACTACCACAAAATGTTTGACGGCAATAATAATATGACGGTATTCACGGACAAGGCAGCGACATTCGTGAGGAACTGGATGAGAGACCCCAACAAGAAAACCTACGTCAAGCAGGAGTTCATCCCGGACCGTGATGTGTGTCCCCCTCACATCTATAATACATTTGAGGGGTTCTATATAGAAAAATATGAACCGGTCAATCAGTCAATCAAGGACGAGGAAGACCTCCAAATTATACTGGGACACCTCCGCAGGTTGTGCGACGATGGCAGCGACCAGGTTGAGGCGATGACGGAATACCTCACCGACTGGATCGCGCATCTATTCCAGCATCCAACAGGACGGACGAATGCGATGCCGATTCTTAAGGGTGGAGAGGGCATCGGTAAGACAATGCTGGCGGAGTTGCTGGGGACGTTGATGGGTGGCGGACACATCAACAAATACTATTTTAAGACACCCAAACCTGAGCAGTATGTGTTCGGACACTTTAACAGTCAGATTGCCAACAAGATGCTGGTCGCATTTGAGGAGATTGAGAAGGTAGGCACCGATAAGTTCTACAGCAAACTTAAGGATTTCGTCACAACGGACAGGATGACCTCCAACGCTAAGTTCCAGCAAGAGAAGGAAATCCGCACATATATCCGCTGTATCGCCACCACGAATGATGAGGACACAATCAACATCTCGGACAGCAACCGTCGGTTCGTGCCTATTGAGTCCAAGCGTGAGAAAATGACTACCGATGAGGTTGACGCTACAGTTGAGGCGTTCTTCCACAATCACAACGCTCTCAAATTGTTCTATAATTATTTGATGGAGCGTGACATCAGCAAGAGAGTGTGGTCGGACTTTCCAAAGACAGATTTTTACAACCGCCTGATGAACGGCACCGCCGATCCAGTAATGTCCTTCGTCTGCGACTTCTTCCACACGATGAAACAATTTAAACAGTACAGGGAGAGGGACTACATCTGCGAGACAGAGTTGTATGCCTCATATTCTGACCACTGTGTGGACTATCGGTTCCAACCTAAGAACCGTAGGGATTTCATGAATAAAATGCTGGAACTAAATAACCTGTTCCGACAGGAGCATCACCGCAGTCGTAATCAAAAGGTTCTGACATTTGATTTGATGCGTGTTGTCACCTACTTAAAAAATAGAGGATATAAAATTGTGGAGGGTGATTCAGGTGTAGGTTCTTCCTACTCAAATGATGAAGAGGAGGACTCAGGGGAGATTCACGATATCTAATTACATCCTTAAATACCTACTAATAATTATAGTCATTATTTATAAATACTTATAACTAACTCACTTTTTTATTATATCAAAAAAAGAGATGGATAACAAAGTAAAGGAACTAATAGAATATAGTATGGATAAGAAAGTTAGAGAACTATTAGACAATAAATACTCCGAGATTGAGACTGTCCAGCGAGGCAAGTGGAACGATAAGGTCATCACGGAGATGACTAAGGACGCTCAGGAGATGGGCGAGGAAAAATGGCACGAGGAGCACGAGAAGTGTACCGATAGAATATTTGAACTAAGGAAGGAACTTGCCAAGACAATTTGGACCGCACGGCATATGACTATGGTCGCTATAAAGGAGTGGGAGGAGGGTCGTGCCTTTCCTAAGTCCTTCACTAAATTTGAATTTCCTAATTGATTTAAAGACTAACTACTTTTATAATATAGTAAAAAATGGATGATAAGGCATTAGAAAAATATAATAAACTTATGAGACAGAGACGTGAGGCATCAACCCGTCACTACAATAAGAAGTGGAAACAAGACCCTTCCACGATGTCCGCTGAGCAACGCCAGCGTCTTGAGTTAGACAAGAAGATACGCTCAGCAAAGCAACTAGCATATTATTATACTAAGAAAGCGGAATCACTCACCGCTTAGAAATTGTTTCCTAGCAAAGGTCATAGAGAAACACTTCAATATCTTTTCTTTCCCCATCAATTTCACTATAAACTTTATTTTTTCACATGAACCACAGAACTCATTAGACCAAGTAGCAACATCACAATCACATAGCGGACAGGTGCCCATTATAATCTAATTACATATTTTATATATAAAATATAATGTATCAGGTGATTTATAATAGCGGAGAAACGGTGAAAGAAATATTTTTAAAATCCACCGATGATATTTATTTTATTTTTGGAATTACGAAATGTGAATTCAATAATTTTTATTATAATATAAATCCAGTTCTCAGCGATTCAATAATAAATAAAATCAATAAGGTTCCTACAGAAGAAGCACCTAGAAAAAAAATAGAAGTCGTCTTCGCCTAGACGGTTACAGGGAAGAGATTGACGGCAGGGCAGAGCACACAATTTATATTTACATTTATATTAGTAGTAGTAGTCGGCGCGCCAGCATCCGGTATCACATTTAGTAGAACCATTTTTTTTTCTGTAATTTTACCGTTGAGTCTATAATTACTATTATTGACTCCGTTGGTGTTCATTCTAAAATCACCGATAGAACCACGTGTGCCTATCCCCCCATAATCGTATTCATATATTCTAATAATCGCAGGGTATCCTATTATAGATATTTGTGCGTCGGTCACGATCAAATGCTTATTTCTAGGTATCAAATACACACCAGTGTGTGACACACACGCCCCAGTATCCATAAATGCGAATGTGTAACTATTTATTGAGTTAGTAATTCTAATAGTTCCACTATTCACTAGTCCGGTGCCGACCGATGCGACGGTGACCCTAGTGATTGCGTGTCCGTTGATGTCTAGTGGTTGGAGTCCACCACCGAGTAGAGATTTCGTGACTGTCTGTTCGTCGTAATTATTGTCTATATAATCAATTGTAATAGTCCGTGCTCCGGTTCCGGTCGCGTTGTCCTGGGTTCCAGCGGAGTTCACATAAAAATTGTGCGAAGCATTTATGGGGATACTCAATATATTCTGAGCGTTGTTTCCTACAGTCGCTTCTGCCGCCTGCTGTGCCTGTGATATTGCCTGGATGTTGATTTTCTTAAAATCGGGGTGAATACCTCTAACCATATCCACATCATAATCATTTCCCACTCGTACGAGGTTAGTGTTAGCATCTATTTCTATATTAGAATTTAAAAATGTGGAAGCGTTGAACTGCTTGTCTTCTGTATGGAAGACTTGAGAACTAATTCTACCAGCAACCCCAGGTGTATTATTATATACGATTCTGAGGAAGAATGATGGCACCGCGAGTCGTCTTTGAAATCGTGTGTTCGCTGGAATGTCTTTCTCAAAGTAGAGTACCTCATCCGCTAGTGTAGAAGTAGGGGATGTCTTGATTTGTAATTTACAATCCTTCGTCGCCTGGAAATTTATATCTAGAACCGCGTGATGAATACTGGCAAATTGGGTGGAGATACCTGCTGCTGGGAAGTCATTTTGAACGGACAACACTGGGTCTCTTTTGAATAAACTCATTATTTATTTTATAAAATACTATTTTATTTTTTTTTTCTTTATATACAATATCACACAATATGGCAGAACAACCGATGAACACTAAAATGCTCTCGCTAGTTCCTACTAATGGAACTGAATTTGATGTCACCCAGGGTCAGAAGGTCATCTTTGAACTTCCACCCAACCTTGGACTAGTCAAGGGGCGTGACTCATATTTATGCCTTGATGTCTGTAATACTAGTAGCACACAGAATAGACTTGGATTCAACGGCAGTGCTGGGGTAGATGCCCTGCTCTCGCGGATTGATATTTATTCTCTCAGGGACGGTACACACTTAGAAACACTACAGCACTATAACCAGTGGTCGGCAATCACTCATCAATATTTATTTGAAGACAAGACCAATCTTCAATCCCTCACCGGATGTGGTGAGAAGGTCTATTCAAATGATAATGTAGCAGGAGTTAGAACACCAGTCCAGTTGAAGGGGGACAATGTCCCTGACCAGGTTCTCTCACCACTTGATGCCACCGATGGTACTAATGTCTTTAACTTCCGCAGATATACCACACCACTCAAGGCAGGTATCTTCCGCTACTGGGACGATGAGCGCCTCTGCCCTGTCCTCGCATTCGGTGGACTTAGAATAGAAATCACAATGGAAAGTCCTGAGGTCTGCCTTCACCAATTACAGACCGCATGCCTCAATCAGGCAGGCACCGCAGGAAAAATTGAACCATCAGTGACACTCGGCGATGGTGCTGCCTGTGCCAACACAGGTGGATTTGGTGCTCTATGGACCTTAGAGGCATGTACCGTAGAAAACTGCGGATTCGCGGTAGGTAATGTAATTGATATAGATGGGGACCTTGGTGCTGGAGTAGTCAGACTTCAAACAGGAAACTCAATCACTAACATGGTACAGAACGGTGCGAATGTAGATGTCACCTTCAATGGTCCTGGTATTGCCGCCTCTACTGATAACAGTATGAAATTGACCTCAGTCAATAAAGCAGCGAAGGTCAGACCCCAGTTCCGCATCGTCTCTGTAATTCCACCTCAGCAGATGATCCAGGCGGTCGCAGGTGGACTTCAATACGAATTCACATCCTACGACTTCCACATCTCATCACTACTCGCTGCCGCCACACAGCATCAGGTAGAACTCAATAGTGTCGCTACTAAGGCGTTGTGTATTCTCAGTTCATTCAATAATATTACCGGGCAATCCGGCGCATGCGACTCAACCTACTTCAGAGCGAGTGACCCAACACAGATGAACCTCAACGACGTTCAATATTTCTTAAATAATAGACTCCAACCAGTCCGCGCATACAATCCACAGGTCAATAACCAGCGCATCATCGCTCAGCACGAAGTAGCAAAGGCATTAGATGTCCTTAACTATGAAGCAAAGGACTTAGGAAATACAGACGGAGCGAACTTAGAGATTTATACCAATTCATTCTTAGTAGGAAGACAACTCGCGAAGAGACCATATTATTACGACCTCAAGGATGCCGAGGGACAAATCCGCCTGGGATTCGGCGGTGTCCGCGCAGACAATCACAATATCAATACCTTTGTATGGTCTAAGAAGGTCGTGAATGTCGGCGCTGGCGCTGAACTCGCTGTAGTCCTTTAAATAATTTTTTATTATTCTTTTTATAATATCACAAAAAAATTGATTTAAAAATAAGTCAATAATGAATTGTAACAAACATGAACCTTTACGAATATTACCAGACACATCAATCTAGACTTTACCACGATGACCTGACCCTCATCCTGGAACAAATGAACTGCGAACCTGAGAAATACTCTAAGGCAGAGCGCATGATAGTGTGGGAGGCACGCAACGGAGCGCGCGACGAAGATACAAATAAAATCACCTGGAGCGATGGAACTAAGAACTCTCAGGAAAGACTGGACCGTGGTGAAATGATCCAGGCGATGAATACAGGGAAGAAATATCCCTACCACAAGACACGCCGAGCGTGATAGTTTGGTGAGAATGGGTCATTCTTAGTCAGGGCACCTGATTTATTCTTTATTCCTCCTGACCTACTTAAAAAATTCTTCCGGCGTTGTGCGTCGCCGTGATTTTTACTGGACCAAATGCCAGTCTTGTCTTTAAATTGTTCCATTTTATTGTCGCCGAAATGGACTGTCTTTTTCTTTCCACCTTTCTCTATTACTACCATCAATTTCTTTCCTGGTCGTGTAGATTTTTTATAGTCATATCTGCCTACTTTTACCATAATATTTTTATATATTCATGATATATAAAAATTATGCCACCGAAGAAAATCAGACCGGAATACGCACCCAAGTCTCTAACACCTGCCGATAGAAAGAAACAGGTGAAATCAATCAAGGAAGGAAAGGAACGTCCCAAGGTGGACTCATTTAAGTCAAAACGCAGTTCGCATGTAATAAAATTTGAAAAAAGATATGGTACTAAGATAACAAATGACGATTTTATTTCTAAGAATATCATTAGTAAATCGGGGATTGATAAAATCCTTAGCAAAGGGAGGGGCGCCTACTACAACGCAGGGAGCAGACCTAACCAGACTGCTGCGTCGTGGGCGAGAGCGCGCCTCGCCTCAGTCATTACCGGTGGAAAAGCAAGAGACGTGGACCGAGACATTTGGGAGAAGCACAAGAAGTAAAATCGGATAAAAAAAATCTAGAGTATTTATATAATAAATATTATGGCACACGAGTTCCCTGAGATAGATGTCCCCTACCGAATAGCAATTCCAACCTACAATAGACCGAAGATACTGAGAGATAAAACACTAGCGCTGATAGGACAAAGCAATCTAGAATGGTCAGATATAGATATCTTTGTAGAGAATGAAACTCAACTAGCATTATATACTGAAGAACTTATAGAAGATTTCCCCCATTTAAACTACATCGTCACTCACACCAACGGCATCTGTGAGAAGCGGAACTTCGTCCGCTGGTATTACAGCATGGAAAACTTCTGTCCCTGGGTATTCAATATGGACGATGACCTAGACTATATTATAGATACGGAGAACAATCCTTTCTATGACTTCCATAATTTTATAATGAGTGGATTTACAGAATGCGAAATGGTTGGTGCGACACTCTTCGGTATCAGTCCGCTCATCAATAATTTTTTTCTCCGTGACAAAGTCACCTACAATCTCAATTATATTATTGGTGCCTTCTTTGGTGTCATATTTACTAAGGACGAAATCCCCTTTCTAACAGACATGGAACACTATGAGGACTTTGATTTCTCGCTAGCACATTATTTTAAGGATAAGAAGATTGTGCGATACAATCACCTGGGACTGAAAACAAAATACTTTGAGGACACTGGCGGAATCACCTTTCAAATGGGCGGACGCGCAGCACGAAAGAAGTACATGGACGAGAACGCCGACTATATGGTTGAGAAGTGGGGTGCCGATGCCGTCAGAGTGACTACGAATAAATGGGGGACCGGATTGCGCCTCAATCACTGTCATCGCTTTGCTCCTCAAGAAAAATAAAATATCTATAGTATTCTTCCTTTCCTACTTCCATTAGCGTTTCCAAAACGCTAATTCCAAATGACCTATTCCAAGCAATCAATTCTTCCAGTTCTTCCATTTCTTCTACAGTCATTTTTATAATATTAGACACGATATTTTTTCCTTAAATATAAAATATATTGTATTAGATTATACTATGAAAAATCACAATTTCTTTTTAAATGGCGAGGCAGGGTCTAACTCATTTACCTTGGTCTTTAAACAACCACTCATGCTGAAACCTGAGGATTCCGTTGTATTCAATATGGTGAATATTCAATTCGCTCCAGCAGCAGGATATTTAAAAAAGAAGTTCGCCGTGATGACTGACCTTCCCATCAAAGCATTCCACACAAAACCCTCCACCCTCGGGTCACGCACAGGTGTAGAAGACCGCATCCTCGCATTTGTTCCACCCAATAATAGAGGCGATGACAGCATGGACGATCCAGGGGGCGGTCTTCCTGGTGTCGCTGGTCGGACTTACGAACCATACCAACCAGTAGTCCATCACTTAGAAAACAACCCAGTCTCACTCAACGCAATCAATTTTAGAATAGTGGACGGTGAGACCCTTGAACCCTTCACAGGTATTACACACTTTAGTCTGTCTATGACTATTATGTGTCATTAGGTTATTATAATGGTAAAAGAAACCTTAAAAGAGAAGAAAGACCGCGCCACTCCGGATGAGATGCGAGCGTTCCAGCAGTCCTGTCCAGGAATTACAGTATTCAATAAAAGAATAAAGAAAGAAGAGAAGAAGAAGAACGGTAATATAGAAGAGATATTCGCTAAGAAAAACAATAAAAAAAATTGATTTAGAAATATCTACTAGTAATTATTCTAGAAGAATATGGATAAAATAAAAGAACTGATAGAACAAGCACAAGAAGATGGACTACTAATATCTACACTTTATAGTTATAAAGATGGTGCGAACTGGGTAATGATAAAGCAAGCGGCAGATACATTGTCTAAGATAAAGGCGATTGTAAATGAAAAAAAATAGTGTGTTATTATATAAAGCATGCCGACACTAGCACAACTTAGAGAGGAAGCAAAATCACTAGGTATCAAAGGATATTCACCAAGTGGTAGATTTGGTACTAAGGCAAAATTAGAGGCGGAACTCGTGAGATTCAAATCCGAGGGTCCAAAGAAAATACCACGAAAACCTCGGACCCTCGCACCGAAACCAAAACCACCACCAAAACCACCACCAGCGCCGAAGGCGAAGGAACCTCGCAAGACAAGGAAAGACAAGGGAGTCCCCAGGAAAGAGAAGAAGAAATCAAAATTCTATGACGAAACATTAGAAGCAGCAAGAGCAATCAAAAAGGCAGGTTACAATCCATTTGATACAAATCCGAGAAGAACGGCAAAGGACGCATGGGATGACCTTTCTAAGAAAGAGCAGCAGACAATAGGTAATGGTAAAAAGTGGCGGGTAGAATATGCCGATAAGATGCTGGAAGCACTAGAACCTATATTTAAAAAATACGCTGAAAAAACAAATACACAAGACGGAGGGTCAGGCAATAATGCCAGGAACCAATATAATAGGGTGATAATAGGAAAGGATGGTCCACGCGATGAATTATAAATGTCTCCCGAACGGATAGAACCTCCAGAACCAGCGGACGAGGACATCGCATATATTTCTAGTAAAATCCATTTATATAAATTATTCTATATTTTTTTTCTAGTGGTTATATATAACCACAAATGCCTAATATTGATATTAGAAACGGACAATGCCTAGAATTACTTAAGACTATCCCCGACAAATCTGTAGATATGTTCCTCTGTGACCTGCCTTATGGTGAGACAAATTGTAAATGGGACACGCCGATTGATATGGAAGAGTTCTGGCAGGAGTTCAAGCGTGTTAGAAAGTCAGTCAATACTCCATGTATTCATTTCTGTTCCACTCGCTTTGGTTACAATCTTATAAAGTCCTGGGAGAAGGGATACAAAATGGACTTAGTGTGGAAGAAGAGAAACAAAACTGGTGGACTACAATCACGTCTTAGACCGATGCGGAATCATGAGATGGTCTATTTCTTCTACGAACAAGCCCCTAAATACAATAGGGATAAATACCATAAACGGATTGTTGCAGCACCACCCAACCCAGCATCTGTAGTGGAAGAAGAGAAGGACGAATTCGGTTGGGATAAATCAGTTGTAAAAGACCTAGGTACTAAATTTAAAGGCGGCAATTTTGAACCAACAAATCCAGTGTCAATAGTAGAAGAAGATGAGCCAGTATCTATGTTTGAATCAAAAAAGGTATTTATAGGTAAACGGCATCACCAGACAGAAAAGCCATTAGATATATTAGAGTTCTTTTTAAAATACTGGACAGATGAGGGGGATACTGTTCTTGATCCTACGATGGGTAGTGGAAGCACAGGCGTAGCGTGTAAACAATTAAAGAGGAACTTTATAGGTT
>Ga0181404_1000466_pt1 | contig 12203 bp, 19 predicted proteins | sample 27SPOviralmetaG_FD_130133 | JGI IMG/M metagenome (GOLD analysis project Ga0181404, IMG submission 130133) | Marine viral communities from the oligotrophic San Pedro Time Series (SPOT) site, San Pedro Channel, CA, USA - 27 SPOT_SRF_2011-10-25 | ecosystem: Environmental > Aquatic > Marine > Strait... | reverse complement strand
TTACCGTGTATTATACAGTGAGCTGGAATCGGTATCAAAGGTAAAAAGAATTGCCTTTGCTGATGCTCTTAAAGATGAAGTCAACGATTTTCTGATAAGGACTGTGGGTATCAGTGCTTGGACTACTGACCCTGATGAAAAGAAAGTTATTAGAAAGTTTTTACTTTTTTGGGGTACTGAGTTTAGACGTTGTCAGGATGATATGCATTGGGTAAAGTTGTCTGCAAGAAAGATGACGGATCCAGATACCACTTATATCATTACTGATTTGAGATACGAAAATGAATACAATTGGATTAGAGAAGTTGGCGGTAAGGTGATATTCCTTGATCGGTATATCAACAAAGAAGGAACCCTTGTAGCTCCAGCCAATCATTATGAAGCAGAGAATAACAAGTTCTTAAAGGCCAATGCTGACCTACATCTAGCATGGCCAACCTTTGATAAAGATGACGATGCATCCCGACGCGACTTTGTTAAACAGCATGCGTCTCAATACTTAACCTTTTAAACAAACCAACATGAAAACAAATCCAAAGCTCTGCTTTATTGATACTGAAACAACTGGTCTCTGCTCAAAGAATAATAACATCTTTCAGATTAGCGCCAAGATTACCAATCCCGACGCAAGTGAAATACTTGATCAAATTAATCTAAAGTTTGTTCCACACTCACTACAAAGCTGCGACCCTGGTGCACTAGAAAAGACGGGATATACGATTGAAGAACTTGGTTCGTTTTCTCTTTCTTCTTCTGATGCCTTTAAGCAGTTTACCGATTGGCTTGCAACTCACGTGAATCGTTTTGATAAAAAAGACAAGCTTCAATTCCTTGCCTACAACGCTCCGTTTGATGTTGAGTTTGTCAGGCAGTGGTTTTTGAAGAATAACGATAATTACTTTGGTTCCTTTTTCTGGAATCCTGCTATTTGCGTTATGCAAGCCACAGCGTGGTTTGTCCAAAGCGTTCGAGGCGCATTTCCCAATTTCCAACTTGGAACCATCTGCAAATGTGCTGAGCTTGGATGGGACGAGGATTCGGCTCACGACGCAGACTATGATGTCACAAAAACAGTAGAGCTTTATCGGTATTTAAGGGAAAACCTCTCTCAGCTGTGATATTTCGCAGATTTACTGATATATCCATTTCCTAGTGCCGAAATGTAAGAATTTGTGCCAAAACGGATACAGATTGAAAAAAATGTGAAAAAATATGAAAAAAGTGGGTTTTTATAGCATTTTGCTATTTACATTTATCCCAAACTGTGTTAGAATAATATAGTAACGGAAAATCTACCACAGATTATGAAATACCAATTCGCCCTTCTCCACAAACCAACATCAAGCCTCCGCCTTTGGGGTAACTCATGGCATCTTGATTATTTGCGGAAAATTGCGAATCGCTCTGCTGACTACGAGGTTATCTCGCTGGACAGTAAGCAGGTTATTAAATAATCCGTGTAAGTAAAAACAACAAACCACCTATTATATTATGTCACTCGAAAGAGCAAATGAAATGGTCAAGTTCCTCAAGAATCTTGACGGGAAAAGAACAGATGCCGGCAAACCCGCTGGATTCAAGGCTCGTGAAATGTACGACCACGGAATGACCTACGGGGTCACCAATATGGAGATGCTGCAAACCTTCCTTGGTAAGGAGCGTGCCATTAGCCGAGGTCGATACCTTCCTGAGGAACTTAGCGAAGAGCGGATTCAATCTGTTCCCAAAGCCAAAATTTCTAAAGTAACCCGTAAGCGAAAGGTTACCAAGAATGCAGTGGTTGCTGCTGTGCAAGCTTCCAAAAACTTTACCCCTTCTGCTCGTAATGCCGATCGGTTGGCGATGATTAAGGAAATCGCCCAGCAAAAAGAAGCTGAGGAAAGGGCTGAAACCGAAGCTGAAGAACTTAGTAATCAAGAAGAGAAAAGTTTTGAGAAAGGAGATTCCGCTGAAGAAACTTGCTTCGAGTTCGAGCAAATAGGATACACTCAGGATGACGTTGATGAAGAAGTCTCTTTGATGGATACTTACCTTTAATTAAATTATGATGCTGTCACCTATTGAAATTATACTAATATCATCTACGGTCTGTGCGACCATTGGAATCTTTCACCATCACCTTTGCCAATAACTATATTATGAAATCCAATATCCTTCTCTTTGCCTTAATTTTATTCCCTGGGATTGCTCTTTCCATTGCACCCAAGAAGCGGGACTTTGTAGACATTCAGCCTGTTAAGGTTGTAAAGAAAACCGCTTCTGAAAGGCGTGCTATTCACAAAGCCGAGCTTTATTACTATGGTCCGTTTGGAAAGATTGAATTGCCTACCGAAGGGTCTGAGCCTGAGAATACGTTGTTCCCTACCCCTTCACTTAACTGGACGGGTCGGTAATGATCTTTGTTTACAACGTCTTTTATAACGGCCATCCAATGGGTCAGGTTAAAGCGTATTCTGAAAAGGGCGCAATAGACCACGTTTACGGAAAGACTGGTGGCGCTAGTGCGTACACTGGTAAGGCTCGAAGATTGTACTCAGTAGCCAAAGTATAATTTGTTTCTTAAAATTGTATTTACATTTACTTAAAAACCTGTTAGAATATTATAATGGAATTAGGACTCTGCTGCTTGCTGCACAACAACAAGGAATACAAATTTAGGACCTACACAAGGGCGAGAATGGAAAAACTTTCCTTTCACGATGCCAGATTGAATGTACATGAAGTCCTGACTCACAACACTGTAATGTTGGGTAAGTTTTTCGATTACTGCCGAGATAATTCGATTAAATCCTATAGGCTAAGCTCAGATCTTATTCCTCATTTTAAGTATATTACTGAGCGGGGATTAATAACCGATACCGAACTTCAAGAGTTTTTATCAGCCTTTGGTTCGCACGACACAAGTAATATCTGTCTTTCTCAACACCCTGGCCAACACGTTGCATTAGGGTCAAACCGTCAAGAAGTTATTGATAACGGTATTGCCGATTTAAGGTATCACAAACTGATTCAAGACGCAGTTGGATTTAAAGAAATGAATATTCATTTAGGTGGAGCATACGGTGACAAGCCATCAGCTAAAGAAAGGTTTATTGAAAACGCAGAGGAGTTTAAGGATTACCTGACCATTGAAAATGACGAGCTAACCTACAACATTGATGACTGCCTTGAGGTATCGGAAAGAACTGGCATTCCTGTTACTTTTGATTTGCATCATCACCGCTGTCACATGTTAAAACCCGAATACAAACCGCTTCGTTCAGATCAAGAATACTTTCAAGCTGCAAAGGAAACTTGGATCGCAAGTGGAAGAAATTACATGCGTATTCATATAAGCTCACCAAGAGTTGAATATACAACTGCGGCAAAATCCAGACCACATCACGACTTTATTAACCCTGGAGATATTCCATCTTGGCTTTTAAAAGAAGCTGAAAACTTTCCAGTACACGTTGACGTAGAAGCCAAAGCCAAAGAAAAGGCCATTCAAGAACTCACAGAAGCCTTGGCTTTATAAAAGTTTGGTATAATTAGTTATATGAAATTTGGTAAAATCATAATGGATATAGAAGACGCTCTTTACGATGGTATCGAAGAGTTTAAAAAAGATTCTGCACGTCTTGATTGGCTATTAGAAAACAATAAGATTGCCTTTGATTGTGTCAGCCGTGACGACATTGATGCGGTTATGGAGCTGAGTAAATTTATTGATAACCTTAAATCAAAGACGCCTGAAAATAATTAATTATGAAAGTAAACATTGGAGATCCAACTAAAAGCAAGCAAAAGGTTCGTGTTAAAATCGACAAGCACGACACATGGAATATGGATCAAACACTTGCGTATATTGTTGTACCCATGCTGAAACAACTCGCTGACACGACTCACTCCGGCCCTCCTGTTGACATGACAGACGTTCCAAACTCTTTCCGCTGGAAGGAGGCACACGCTTACGGTGAAGGCGAAATAGATCCTCTTTACTTTGACCGCTGGTCTTGGGTATTAAATGAAATGATCTTCGCATTTGAAGCTAAGATAAATCCTTCCTTTGAGGATGAGTACTTTACAGACGATGGTTACGACGCAGCTGGAATGGAAAAGCATCAGAAAAGAGTTGCCAACGGATTCCGTCTTTTTGGAAAATACTACGAATCACTTTGGGACTAGGATATGGAAAAAGGTAAGCTGAAGATATTAACAAAGCCTGAGGAACAGCACGTACAAATTAATTGGCTGGTTCACTTTATGTATGAAAAAGAAAGGTATGCACTTTGGTCGTCTTCTAGTTCAGAAGTACCTTGCGAATATATCATCTATCATTACGATTCCTCTCGGCGAGAAGGACTTGGCTCAGAAGTAAATTCCGATGATCCAAAGTTTGAAGAGCTATACGAATACATACACGAATACCATACAGAATTTAAACACTATAACCTTGACCCCGGCCAAGAGTTTATTATTAAAGAAGATTAAAGCATGATAAAAGTAACCGATAGAAAAGCTTTTTTTAAATACATTCGAAACATTATTGACAAAGACATTACTGACTATGAAGATATCGTCAGTCGCCGTCAACTTGAAACGTATTTAAGGATAAAGGAAAGTCATAAGATCAGACTTCTTAAAGTTGAAGAAGAAGAAGAACCCGAAAAGGCTGTTCTGGTTTGTAACAAAGGTGTTAAGATTAACTATGACGGTCTTGTAACATGGAACACGACCACAGGTTTTTATCCAATTGACTGGTCACCGTTTAGTGGAAAAGAAGATGAATAATATTGAAATAGGATTTTTAATTGGAGTCGTTTGTATGATACCCGTTATATACTTTATTTGGACCCTGCCGCTTAAAGATTAGAACATGAAAACAGAAGAAGAAAAACTCAGTGAAAAGTTGAAAACACTACTTGGTGCGTATGTACTTGAGGTAGAGTTTATCAAGCAAAACGGAGATACACGAAAGATGTCTTGCACAACAAAGTCAGACAAGATTCCAGAAACGCATCAGCCGAAAACCGAAAATGTAACAACACTTAATGAAGGTGTGCTGCGAGTATTTGACGTTGAGGTTGAAGGATGGAGAAGCTTTCGTGTGGACTCTGTAAAATCATTTGGCCTTAAAGAAAAGGTATAACACATTGGAGTGGTAGTTCAGTTGGTTAGAACGCCGGCCTGTCACGCCGGAGGTCGCGGGTTCGAGTCCCGTCCACTCCGCCATTAAGATATAAAGGGGGATGCGTAAGCATCCCTTTTTTCGTTTAATTATATCAATATAAATATATTCTAATGAAAAGGTTTATAACATTTGGTGATTCGGGCATAACCAACTCTTATAAAAAGTCAATGTTTAAAGGTGCTGCTGAGAGATTATGCCGTCAAGCCGAAAGTTTAAATCTTTTTGATAATATTGAGAATAATAATTTAGATACACTTGAATCCGATTTTTATAAAAAGCATGAAAACTTTATGCTTAATAATAAAGGCCTTGGTTTTTGGATATGGAAACCATACATTATTAATCGCATGTTTAATAAAAGTGAAGACGGTGATAAGATCCTTTACTTGGATGCAGGATGCGAATTTAGAGAAAACGCCGTTTCGTTATTAAGAAAAAAACTAAATGATACCATTTCTGTACACAGCTACATTATGGAAGGCCCTGTTCGCCGACGTGGTGCAGAATATAAAACAACAAACGAAGTTTGGTGCAAACAAGACGCAATAAAGACAATCGGCGTAAATGATAAAGTGCTAAAATCAGAAATGCATCAAGGTGGATGTATATTATTTACAGTTAATCCAGAAACACGTAAACTGGTAAGTGAATGGGAAAGATATTCTACACCAGAATTGTTAAATGATAAATCAAATAAACACGAAAATCTCAGCTGCTTTTTCCGTCACTCACACGATCAATCAATATTGTCTTTATCAATTGGTAAATTAAACATTAAACCAAAATCCGATTTAGAAGAATGTTTTTGGTATATAAGGAATAAGTCTCCTAAGCAACAGGATAGGCATTTGCCTGGCTGGGAAAATCGTAGAATATCAGGGATTAGAAATTTATAATAAAAATTAAATGAAAGTTGCAATACATCACAGTAGAAATATATGGCAACAGAAAGTTGCTCCAATATTTCAAAGGGGATTAAAAAGACACGGCATTGATGCAATATTAACATCCTCAAAAACAAGAATATCAGATGTTGCTATTATACTTGGACCTAATCATTGGAAAGAAATCGAAAAAGATAAAGGTTCTTATATTATGGCAAATAGAAAATTTATTGGTTTTGGATCCCAGGTGCATGATAATTTAGCTATAAGCTGGGACGGATTTAACGGGCGCGGTACTTTTTGTATTGATGAAATTGATAAATCAAGGTTGAGTAAGTATATTAATATTGATGAAATGCGTGATATACGAACTGGAGGAGATGTTTCATTATACTGCGAACAATCCGACCACGGACGATGTACTGAATTTAAAAACATTGATGAATGGTATAATCACATTAAAAATACTGTAAAGAATGAATTGCGTTTTCGTAAAAAGGTTAGACAAGAAGAAAAACACATAAACCATGACATGAAACTTTGGAATAATGATTTTGAAAAAGACTTGGTAAACGTAAAAGAAGCCCATGTTTTGAATTCAACAATATCTGTTGAACTATTATACTTTGGCGTACCAACCATCTGTTATGATATAGGTGATCCTTCGTATGCTTGTAAATCCATAAATGATAGATTAGGACTTTTTCACACCTTAGCAAATTGTCAATGGCATTATGATGAAGTAAGTAACGGCGATTGGTGGGAAAGAATGAAGAAAAAAAGAGGACCAAAATTACATGAAATCGAAATACGGAATCCCACATAAAAACGGGCCATGCATGGAAATTACTACCATGATTGGTTGTCCACTCATGTGTACGTTTTGTCCGCAAACCCCTTTAATTAAAAACTATAAAAACACTAAAGATCCAAATAAGTTTCTTACTTTAGAAAACTTTAAAATTGTTTTAAATAAGATTCCAAAAGAAGCTAGGATTGATTTTAGTGGTATGTCAGAACCTTGGGCAAATCCTGAGTGTTCTGATATGTATCAATACGCGCTGGAGCAAGGGTTTAATGTTGCGGTTTATACAACCCTTTATAAAATGTCTGAAGAAGATATTGAACGTGTTTATGATTTGTCGATAAAACACCAATCACAAATAGAAAAGTTCGTAATGCACATGCCAGACTCGCATAATAACATGAGAGGTTGGAAATACAGTAAAACTTGGGAAAGGGCATTCATTAAATTTTATAAAATGGATATTTCCAATTCACCTGCGGGTGGTGTTGATACAATGACTATGGATATGACTGCAAAAAAATTCCATCCCGATATTATGCATATACCTGAAGCTGTAATGGCACAAGGCGATGGGCGTGGTTTCCAAAGATTTGCCGCTCATGATAGGGCAGGGGTACTGGATACAAAACAAATTAAAAACGATCAAGATTTAAGTATAATTAGAATCGTTAAACACGATAAGCCCCTCACCTGCAGATCAACGCCTTTTTACGATAGAAATGTTTTGTTACCTAATGGTGATATAGTATTATGTTGTATGGACTATGCATTAAAACACATCATTGGAAATTTACTTGAACAAACTTACGAAGAAATGTTTCAGAATCCACAGTTTTTGGAATTGGTTAAAATGAATGAAACACCTGGATTTGATAAATGCTCAATATGTAAATCTTGTTCAAACATAAGATATATTTAAATGAACATGCATGATTGGATAGAAGAAAATTTACCTAGTGATTCGGTTATAATTGATTCTGGAACTGCACAAGGTTCTGACACGGAATGGTTTTGTAAAAAATTTCCAAAGGGGAAAGTATATGGATTTGAACCTATACCAATTTCTTTTTCAATTACACAAGGGAAAACAAGAATGTTTGATAACGTTCATTTAGAAAATGTAGCCCTTGGAAAAAAAGCAGAAAAACGAAAATTTAATTTCTCTTCTAATAGAGTATCTTCTTCTTTACTTAAACCTACAGGACATCTAGAGGCTCACCCTAGTGTCAAATTTGATAAAGAAATAACGGTGGATATAATTAACTTAGACGAATGGCATAAAGAAAACTCAATAGAAAAAGTTAACCTAATGTGGTTAGATATGCAAGGGTACGAATGGTATGTTTTGAATTCTTCTCCTGAAATCATGTCGAAAACAGATTACATTTATACTGAAGTTTCATCAATAGAAATGTATAAGGATACCGTGTTATACGAAGATTTTAAAAATTGGATGTTAACTCGAAACTTTGTAGTTGAAAAGGAATTTGAATTTTATGATGATGGGGTTGGTAATGTATTGTTTAAAAGAACCATTATAAACAAAAAAAATGATTCAGAATAGATACAATGGAGAAACGGTTGTAATACTTGCAACTGGACCAAGCTTGAACCAAGAACAAGTGAACCAAGTCAAGGGAAAGGCCCGAGTATTGACAATTAACAATGCCTATCAGCTTGCCCCTTGGGCTGATATTCATGTGGCATGCAATGACAATTGGTGGGACTATTACTGGAAGAATGATGAAGTTCTTCGTGATATGAAAGCTGATAAATGGACTCGATATAAACATCAGGCTGATGAATTTGGTATTAGCTATATTGATTCAATTGTAAAACCAGGCCTATCAAAAGACCAATCTGTAATTCACATTAATAAAGGTAGTGGGCCGATCGCTATTAATCTTGCCACATTATATGGATTTAAAAAGTTGATTCTTCTTGGCCACGATATGAAGTTTGCCAAAGATTATAATGGTAAACACAAACAGCCCGGGTCTACACCTAGACATTACTTTGGTGAATATCCTAAAGAAATGCAACACTTCCCTGTATCAAAAAACTCGATTAATAATGACGGCGTAATCATCGGTTTAATATCGGCATATGATGGTATGGTAAAAGATTTAAAAAGTATGAATGTTGATGTTGTTAATTGTACACCCGGCAGTCATCTTTCAACATTTAGAAAATCAACCTTGAGTGAAGAACTATGAGCGATGACGGAACTAAACACGATAAGAATTCAGGTCATGGCTATGATGGAATGACTGATGCAATCTTGCTAGAGAAAGTAAAGAAAGGATGGAATCACAGAGAAACGCCATGCGGATTTGGTTCTCTTAAGGTAAACACCGTATTAGTAAGAGAAAATCTATTAAAGATTGCAGATAAGTATGAGATTAAATCTGTTTCAGATATTGGTGCAGGAGATTTAAACTGGATTTTATTAACGGAATGGAATATAAATTATAAAGGTTATGACTTGTATCCTAGACATAAAGATGTAATTCAGTTTGATGCAACAAAAGAAGTATTGGCCAAGACTGATATGATATTGTGCCGGCACGTATTAAATCATTTATCAATTCAATTTTCCGAAAGATGCCTTTCTAATTTTAAAAAGAGCGGTTCAAAATATTTGTGTATAACAAACTTTGATAGACAACAAGATTATTGGAATCAGTATGGTTTAAAAATGAAAGATTACGGTTATACTTTAATTGATACATATCAAGAAGTAGGTAAGTGGAGAAATGAATTATATATATTAAATGATCAGAGTTAAATTTACAGATTGGTGGGGTGGACATAACTGGAAAGAATATCCATTTTGCCACGACTTCTTATATAAAAAATTAGGAATGCAGGTCGTTGATGAAGACCCAGACTTGATTGTTTATAGTGTATTTTTTAATATGGGTAATCGCCGCGGAAAATTTAAAGGTACCATTGATGCATGGGACCCAAAATATAAAGATATTCCAAAGGTATGTTTTTCGGGTGAATCAATGACTGATGAGTGGATAGATAAAATATTAGGTCATGGTGATTATTTAATGTATTCAAAAAGAGTTGACCACCCAAGATATTTTCGATTAACAGAATCTGAATTAAATTCATTTCACGGATTACCCATTGAAGAATTACTCAATTCACCGGTTCCAAAGAAAACCAAGTTCTGTTCTTTTATTTACAATCACAAACTTCCGATAAGAGAAAACTTTTGCAAACAGCTAATGCAATATAAAAAAGTTGATTGTCTTGCAAGAAGTTTAAAAAATGCAGACTCTCCTTTACTTGCAAAAAGATATGATGGGCCATGTGGTAGTGGAATCGGCAGAAGTAATATTGAAGTGATTAAACCTTATAAGTTTAATATAGGTTTTGAAAATAAAATAATGGAAGGATACATGACTGAAAAGGCATGGTGGGGGTTTCTGGCAAAGACAGTTACAATTTATTACGGTGATCCAGCAATCCATGAATCATTTAATCAAGGAAGCTTTTTGTGTAGAGGCGATTATGCAAGTGATAAACAATTCATAGATGCAATTATTGAATTGGATAACGACGATAAAGCATATACATCTATGATAAATACTTATCCTATAAAAGATAAATCTATGATAGACGAATCTCGTTTAATTAAATTTTATGAAAGCATTTGTAATAACATTAATAGGAAATAAGCCATCAGAAGATGCTGCAGCTAACTGCATTGAATCAGCAAAAGAACATGGCTGGGATGCTGAAGTATTTGAAGCTACAGCTCCTAAGCATGATCCTAAAAAGCTTTTTGAAAACGATGGTATTGAAATAACTGGTCGCTTAGTAAACCGGCCAAAGGATAATAGATTATCAGGCGGAGGAGCAGAACTTGGTTGTTGGAGATCACACTGGAATTTGTGGAATAAATGCGTAGAACTGGATGAACCTATTTGTATTTTAGAACACGATGCCTTTATACTTGAGCCATGTCCAAAAATATTAGAAGAAGGAAAATTTAATTGTATCGTAAATATTGGCAGACCTCATTATGGTAGATTTAGAACACCAAAAAGTACAGGTTTAATACCAATGACTTCAAGAGATGGTTTGCCTGGGACACACGCCTACATTATAAATCCAGAAATTAAAAACGTAATTAGATTTATTAAAGATGCCGGCCACATTGACAGCGCTATTGATACTTATATGCATAAGAAAAGGTGGCCTGATATGCAAGAATGGTATCCGCATTTGGCATATTCGGCTGCTACGTTTTCTTGCATACAGGGTTGGCAAAAAGACATGACCAATGGTAAAGGAAATCCCGCCGATTTGTCTCATCGAACAGTGAATGCTTTAATTGATGCAGATACTGGTGAAAAAATACCTCAGAAACAATATGTGGATGAAAAGGGAAATTTAATTACTCATAGAAACGACTTAAAATAATGTCACAAATTATTCAATCTACGAAGCTTGTTAACGGTGTTGATTTAAAAACCCCACCTTTACCGAATTTTGAAATATCAAAAATCGGGGAAGCGCCAGAAAAACTCATTGTAGCCTGTGTGTGGTGGGGAACTAAATATGGAATAGAATACGTTGAAAAATTAAGAAATAGTGTAAAAAGAAATTTGACAATTCCTTATGAAATGGTTTGTATAACAGACCATGATGAAGTACCTGAAGGTGTAAGGAAAATACCCACACCATCTAGCAGTGAAGGTTGGTGGCAAAAAGTAAATTTATTTAAAGAAGGGGTATTTCCGAATGACACAAGAATAATGTATCTTGATTTGGATATTGTTGTTACCAATTCTTTAGATATGATTGCCAGACATGAAGGTGAATTTGTAATGATTAAAAACTTTAGTAGAAATGAAAGGCACGCCGCATTTAATTCTTCTTGTATGATTTGGACGCCAACAGATAAAACAAAAAGAATTTATGATTGTTTTTGTGAAGAGGTAACAGACGAGTTACACGGGGATCAGTGTTGGGTTTGGAGAGTGATGCATAATAACGCAATTAAAACTATAAGATTAGACTTAGCCGAAAGTTACAAATATAATAAGAGATCGGCTGTAAGACGTGAATCGAATGATACCGCTCTTTGGGTATTTCACGGGGAGCCAAATCCGCATGAAGTAACTGATAAAAAAATTGTTTCAAATTGGGTATAAAACAAATGATTTGTATAAATATTTTTAGAACTGATAAAAATAAACTGTTCGATTAACACAAACAAAGAAAACAATATGGAACAACTAATCGCATTCGTACAAGACGAAGTATGGTTTAACTGGGTAACTGCTATTATTGCGGCTGCTGCTGTTATTACTGCCTC
>Ga0181404_1000460_pt1 | contig 12326 bp, 19 predicted proteins | sample 27SPOviralmetaG_FD_130133 | JGI IMG/M metagenome (GOLD analysis project Ga0181404, IMG submission 130133) | Marine viral communities from the oligotrophic San Pedro Time Series (SPOT) site, San Pedro Channel, CA, USA - 27 SPOT_SRF_2011-10-25 | ecosystem: Environmental > Aquatic > Marine > Strait... | reverse complement strand
TGGATGTAGTCATTCGCTTCGGCGTAAGTTTTGAAGTTGCCGCCGTAGCCACCACCTTTGGTAATGTCACGCCACACGACGTACTCTGTGTTGAAGTGCAAGCTCAGGACATAAATTTCACTGCCCATAACTTCTTTAGACAATGTATTCACAAAGTCACCAACCGAGCAACCGTCGATGTAGTCACTGTGATGCTTGTCTACTTCGTTGTTCATCTTCTGTAATAACTTAATACGGGGCACAGTTAGTGCGTCACCGACATTCTCGTTACCACGCCCGACACCTTCGACCGCTTTAAGATGAGCAGGTAAACCAGCGTCGTTGCTGGGCTCTGCTACCATTTGTATTGCTACTGCTGTGTTTGATTTAGCCATTTGAGTATTCTCCAAGTTTCATATTTCATGATTCATATTTCATATTTCATGTTTGTATTACAAGGATCGAAAATTGATCCTACGTATCTCACGAGGTTGTAAGCCTGGTATGGCTTCGCCAAGTTTTAACAGCTCTTTGTAAGCAGCTGACGAGACACGTTTTTGCAGCAGACTAAAGTCCTGTTGGTCAACAACGTATGCATATAGCGCATCCCAGTCGACAACTTCCGGTACAGTGTCTGCATTGATCGAGACAGAGGCTTTGTCATTCGCGGTGCGCGACAAACCTTGCTCGTCCAATCTCATCATGAGCTCACGATCGAGCTCATCTTTTTTCTTATTACATTCTTTAAGCTGACTGTTAAGCTCTGCCATGTTGTCTTTTAGTTGAGACTTGGCTTCAATTAGTTCATTGATGTTCATGCTGCTTTCCTCGTTTCATTCAATGTTTTAAGTAGGGATAAAAGATCTTCCATGCGTTCGACTTTGCCAGATAGCTTCTCGTACACTTCTGGTTCCCATGTGTCACGCGCTGCAATGTGTATAACTTCGGTACGCTGTGTTTGGCCTGCACGATAGATGCGGCGGTTGAACTGTTGATAATGCTCTGCGTTGTATGTAGGTGATGCCCATATAACAGATGTTGCTTTAGTCATCGTTAGGCCGTGACCTGCTGACTGCGGATGACAAAATACAACTTGCAAGTGGCCAGCTTGCATACGATCAACGATATCTTTACGTTTTGTAGGGGGAGTGCTGCCATCGATGGTTGCATGCTTGATGCCGAGCTTGTCCGCTAACTTCGCTAGATGCGCTTGTTCGTGTTTCCAGTTGAACGCAACTAACGAGTGTTTACGTTCTTGGACAAGCTGCATGACAAGGTCGTAACGCTCAGAGTGAATTGTTTCTACTGCACCGTCTGCGTTGTAGACACTGCCGGTACACAGTTGCAGTAGCTTTTTGATCTTAGCTCCAGCATGTACTGCGTTAATGGTTGTCTCTCCTGTATACAATACGGAGTCGTCTGCGAGTGTCTTGTACTGCTTCATAATCTTAGGAGGCAGTGTTACAAGCGCAGTGTGGTATGTCTGCTCAGGCATATCTAAGCAGTCTTCTAGGTTGTAGCGTATGTTGATGTCACAAATAGCTGCTGCAACGATTTGCTCTGCATCGTCACGGTCTACCCACTCGTTCGCAAACCCGTTGAAACGGGACGTGCATACAGAACCGCGGAACGAGTAGAACTTATGGCCAAGGCGCTCGCCGTCATCGACAAGCATAGTAGGGTGCCAGATATCAAGAATCGTATTACTGTTAGGTGTACCTGACATAGCGATGCGGTAATCAAACAACTGTGCAATTTTGTAAGCCGCCTTACTACGTTGTGACTCTTTGTTTTTGTAGGCTGTAAATTCATCAATGCACACAGTGTCAAAATCTACGAGCAGCTGTGGTTTTTTTGCTAGCCACTTTACTGCATCGTGATTAGTAATAACGATTTGTGCATCAGATAAAAAGGCTTGCTCTCTGTTTTTTGCATAAGCGACAGCGTAAGTAATATCAGGTTGGAACTTACTTATGTCGTCACCCCAGCTTGCTTCTAATATAGACAGGGGGGCAAGGACAAGCATACGGCCAGCTTGGCGTTGTGCGTATGCATCAATAACACTACGGGTTTTTCCTGTGCCAGGATCAGATGTGATTAGGCAGCGATCTTGCTCGAGGATAAAAGCAGTCGTTGCTGATTGATGTTCAAAAGGTTTAAACATATTCATCTTCCGTTGACGGTTCATTATATTAGCATTACTAATATTAATGTTCAATAAAAAGTATGGGTTTTTCGCTAGACCAGCAATAACCACAGTCCGCGCAACTCGGAGTTTTACCCTGCTGCTCGGGACATATTACGTGGTTCGTGGTTCGCGGTTCGTGCTCAACTAAAGCAATAAAGTCGGTTACATCTTGGTCTTCGTCTGAGTAACGGATACGCCATCTGTCGGGGTATAAGTTATTTAACTTTCCAATAGCAGATCCAATTTGAGATTTATACGGCCAGTGTGTATACCCGAAAGCGTTCATGTTCGGGAACTCCATCAACATCTTTTTCCAAAAGGCTACATATGCAGCACTGTAGAAATCGCCTAGGACATGCAGCCTGACGACAAAGCCTAGAGGGTGTTTTAGTGACAAGCACTCAAGCTGGGCTCGGAGCATTGCTTCAAAATTAGGATCTGTATGGTCAAAGCGGTGTGCAAAGGGCATGTTATTACCATAACAAACATCCCATTGTTTACATGAAGTAGGGCAGGTAGCTCGCTCTTCTAATGTCAGGGAGTACATAGTCATACCCTTCCATTGTTTAACGCTTACTTTATCTCCTAGTTTTTTGTTTTGCTTTCCGCGTTTTAACATGTTCACCGACGCGGGTTTCACACCTTTTTTGTATCTCGTCCGCGCGTCTTGAAATTTCCTGTTTGTTAATGTCATCGAGAATCTCCTGGCGTAGTCTTGCAGCATCTGTCCTAGACGCCTTCGTCAATATTTTGATATCTGATTTCTTTAGTTTGTATGTCGACCAGTACATCGCTTCGGCAGGGTCAGTGCGAAGCGTGTACTCTATATCGCCATAAAACATATTCATGGGTCTTGTCTTGGGTCTTTACCCATTGAATATTTTAAATACCATATAGCTTTTTCTTTGTCTTCTTTACTTGTAGCGTGTTTCTTATTCATGCGCCATAAGTATTTAAACGCTGCTATTTCAGAGTATTTCTCGACAGCTTTTGCGCCAAACACTTCGACCATTGCGTCTATGCATTCGACTTTCTCAAGTGCGTAGTGGGAGGGTTGATTAATTTTGTCTGCTTTACGTGTGTACTTTAATGTTGTGCTCATGCGGATCTCCGTATAGGTGTTACATTTGATGTGGTTTCGATTACTACGCGAGCCCCACACGACAATATTGGCTTGTCTGATTCTGAGTACCGAACACGGCATGGCCCATCGATTACTACATCGTGAGCATACGTATTTGTTTTACCGCTCTTTACAGTAATCACGGGTTCATCTGTACCGTGTTTGAGATTGCTTTTTATTTTGTGTTGGTTGACGTGTATATATGTTTTAGCCATATCAAACTCCTAGATTTTTGATGGGGGGACAAGTACCCAATCAAGCTTGCGGTAAGGAAACTTAGATATCTTTACAAGGCGAAGCTGCTCGCGGTACATAGTTTTCTTGAGTAGGAAAAGCACAATAGAAACTATGAGGCCACCAAACAAAGCTGCCATCATGCCGCTGTAAGTACCAGCGAGCGCATAGATGAGAAAGGCTGTAACGAAAATATCGATGAGGATGTCGTAGTTGATAACTTTACGAACACCAAACTTAAACAGTAGAAACAGAAGACCCAATGCAGAAACGATCCCGGCAGTAATCATATAACACTCCTAGTATTGCGATAGTAATAAATAAAACTTCGGCTATTGTAAAAATATTTAACAGGTTCTTAATCATCGAAACTCCATGCGTAAAGTAAAAGACTAAAAGCTAAAGACACAACAAACGCGAAGAAATAAAAACTCATCGCAGCAGCTGTAGTTAACATAGAAAAAAGAAGGGAGACTGCAAAAGCACAGATAAAAATATACAGTAAGGTTTTCATGTAGTACTCCTAGTGTGATGTTTCGACGGGTTCTGTTAGCGCTGCGTCATAAAACATCTCATGCTCGCAGCAGCTTGAAACGAACTGAATGCAGACGTCATTACTCGCTTGGCCCCAGAACTCTGTAGGGCCGTTCCCAAAATCGACGTCTGCACCCTTACAGGCGCGTTCGCAATGGCCACATGTATACATATAATTCTCCTTGGTTAGTCGACACCCCATTTGCACTGAGGGTCATCACCTTTACGGTATGAGCACCAACGGCAAGAGCTCTTGCTCGGTGTCGGTTCGAATTCAGTTTCGGTTGTCATTTTTATTGCACGTCGATGCCAGCTTGGCGCGAACACCATTGCTTGGTCACGTGTGTATTGCTTCACAGTTGTTTCGTTTTGGTCTAGGTACCAGAACTCAACATTGACAAACTGTATGTGTGGATATCTAAAGAAGGTGCCGATTGCATATAGCAAGCCTTGCTGACCGTGACTGACTTCGTTACCGAATTTCTTACCTGTTTTGTAGTCGATAACACGGGCACTTGTTTCATCTTCGCTTACAAGCGCATCAAGTTTGATGCGGGCCCAGGTTGCTTTCTCAACCCAGCCAACAGTCTTCCAATCAAGATCAAATCCCCAGTCGCCTTCTAGCTCGACTTTTGCGTCTGCGTATAAGTCACGTAACTCTTCGAATTGGCTCCTGAATTTTTCTAGTTCTTTCGGTAACTCACCTAGCGTGGCATTGACATAGTCTTCTGCAAGTTGATGTATGTGAGTGCCTCGATCAGCTGCAGGGCCAGATGGTTCTTTAACGCCTTTGACGCGGCTAATGTATGTCCTGTAAGGACACTCTTCGTAAACTTTTAATGCAGAGTAGGACCATGCTCTTACTTGCCCCATCTGTTCTGGTTTTTCGAAATCTACAATCTTTGCAGCGTCTGGGCGTTTATCTTGTACGAGGTTAACCATTTTATTTCCCTAGAATAAATTATTAGTATAGCTAATACTAAGCGGCAGAGAGAAGCTTTTTATCCGAATCATTAAAGTATTTGTTTATTACTTCTTTATGTCTGGCATCATCTATTTCCCATTCAGTGACAATACCGCGGACTGCGTTTGCATCACGACCTGCATTAGGTGCGCGACGTCTTTCTCTTTTAAGTCCGCAGCGTTCAGAGCGTTTGGTAAATTCACGTTGTGACATTCTGTCTTCAGTCAATACAATATATACGACACGCAAATGTTCGATCTGTATTATAGAGAAGGGCTGATCACGTTCCGCGATCCAAGCTTTAACGAACTTTTGTGCAGTTAAAATTTCTTGCCCTTGCATTACGTTAGTTAGTTCTATATCAAGTAAGTCCACAAAGAACTCTAGGTTGCCTTGCTTGATTGCAGCAAAGAACTCTTCCATGACTGACATGGTTACTTGAGCCATTTGAGCTTTCGCGTTGTTAGCGATAGGGGTTCTTACGAGGCGTTTATCTACTTTGTATGTGCTCAGGATGCCAGCAAATTCTGGTAGTTCTTTTTCGAGAGAATCAATATTTGCAATTACCTCTGGGTACACTTCTTCTAATTTTTTTTCTTGGCGGGGGGCTATGTTATATCGGCGGTCACCTTCTTCTATTTTTACAGCATCCATACGGTTAGTCAGAAATATAAAATTAGTATAATTAGGCATTTCGATTTGGTTGCTTCTCATCGCCCGAATCGTCATAGTATTTTCAGTTATCGCATTCTTTAGTTTGTCAGCAATCTTCATAGTTCCTGATGATGCTGATGCCATATGAAACTCATCGACAACTAAGAACAGCGCTTGCCGCATATACAAGTTGAACTGTTCTTCTATGTTTTGTAATGCCCGCATCGGTACATGTTCATCGCCGAAAAGGGGTCTAAGTATCTTTGTATAAAATATGCCTTTACCCGTACCGGGTACACCTTGAAGGACCCATGCGGTCATCGCTTTCTTACGTGTTTGAAATACATAAGCTAGCCAGTTTGTAAATGCTTCTACCTCTAACTGGCTCCCACCTAAGATATGCGTAAGGAGCTTAGTGATTAACGGGCAGCGTTCACCGACCAGTGCTGCGTCGCCCATTGAAAACGGTTTGCTTGGCTTTTTGGGGTTTAGCATGTACTCAGTTTTGCGGTACATATTTACAAAGTAGGGGATGTTAGTAAGGTTAATCCCTGTTCTGTTTTCAGTTGGATCAAAGACTACTTGTGCATCTGGGATAAAATCAGGTTTTGGTCTTCCATGTGACCTTAAAAAACCTTCTGTGCTTGCAGAGCTGCAAGGTAATAGTGGAAAGTCTGCTGTAAATTGATTGAGGTTTGGATCAAACACACCGTTGTAGTATGTGTCTGTATAGTAATCTCGTAAAACAATGGGCTGGTTAGCACGACCTTGCTTATCTAGTTCATCTTTGTAATGCTCAAACAATGTAGCATAGAAGTCTGGATCAACTTTCTCAATTGACCAGATCGGTTCACCTTTGAAGTTGTACATGTAAGTTGGGTCTTCGAGCTTGAAGTAATAAGCGTTACTGTCTCCGCCGTTTACATTACATCTAATGTAGGGGGGCTGTGTCTCATCACTTATACTTATCGACATCTTGTCAGGGTTTTGTAATATTTCCTGAGTGCGGTTGTCGACAGTCGCTAGTGTTACTTTTTCTTTTTTTGGATTGAAACCTTTTTCGTTCCGTAGCTTGTTTTTTATTTTGTTTGTCAGCTGATGTATTGATTCGGGGCTAATATCGCTCATTAGTTTAGCTAAATCAATTGTGTGTTGTGAGCCAGTACAACGCACGATCCGCTCCTGAGGGGAGGTAAACGGATCGGCGTTTGGATCTTCAAAGGTAGGAGGAGCTATGAAGATAAGTTTAGAGTTATCCGCTACTGAAATATCAATTGGGTATTTAAGTGAATGCCCATTTGCAGATAACTCGATCTGGTCACTAAACAATGTTGATTCAAAATTTGCAGATTGAAGCCACAGCTTGATTGCTTTCGCTGGCATCGCATAGGTTAAAAAGAAGAAGATATGAAGTGATACTTTTCCTCTTTTAACCCCGAGGCTTGAAGAGGCCTGTGCAACATAGCTTACATTACTAAATGGTTTTGGTAGCTCATTAAGGACCTGTGTAGCAAGCCGAGACACGTCTATGTTTGTTAGGCGTTCTGCATCGATATGTCCGGGGAGCTCTAAACCGTCTATATCCAGCACCAGCAGGTTGCTGTACGCGATGCGATCACATTTACCAGCTCTGCTTTCGTGTTCAAGTGGCCTCTTTAAAGGGCCTTTTAATAAGCAGCGCCCTTTGTCACCGTGTGCACGTAACAACTGCTCGAAATTTCTTAGGCCATCAGCGTCTAATTGAATTGTATCGTGGTGTGATGTGACATTCTTTACATTAGGGTATGGGGTAGAGCCAGCAGATGAGTACTTCTTACTCAGCTGTAATCCATTACTAGCTTCAAGGAATGTTAAGTCCATTAGCCCTCCTACAGGCGTCGAAAATCCATTAAGTATATATTAGCTGGGCTAATATACACAGGTAAATATTTTTTAGCTAGCGTCTCTTAAATCGTATATTTCTTCACGATCAATTTTCACGCTGCTGTCTGCTTCAAAAGAAAGGCGAACTTGGTTTTTATCAATCCGTGTAACTTTAACGCTAGTTAAAATACCGTGTTCGTTGTGAATCACTACGGTTTGCTCTTTCTTCCTTGTTAATACTAATCTAGACATATTATTTGCTATACCGTTTGTCATAACCGCCCTCCGCATGAAGGGGTAGGTCAGGTGCCCATACTGGTGGTGTACACATATGGGCGATGAGTTTTTCCATTGTAACATGAGGCTCTTTGTTAGGGCCAAGAAAAATTATCTCATCGTGAACAGTTAATACAATATTGCCTTTTAATGTTTCATCACGTGCTATACGTAACATGCCGTCCGTGATGATTATTCTAGAAAGTGCTTGCACCACATTTTCTGTGATCTTCCCGCCCCATGTTGTTTCTTGTTTTCTTGTTTCATAAGTGAGTGAGCCTTTGTCTATTGTTAGGTTCTTATAGACTAGTGCTAGCTTGTTAGGTAACTCGATACTTGAATTGTTAAATTTAAGGCAGCGCCAGTGTTCGTTAAAAGTAGGGTTTAATGTCTGGGTTAATTTATCTTCAAGCTTTTTCCAAAGCAGTGGAACGCCTGAAAAAGCATTTCTATAACCACGTACTATTGAGCCTGCTTCTTGAGGCTGCATCTTAACGGGTGGTCCCATAGCCCCAGCTTCTAATGTAGCGTGAAACTTATTAGCCCCCATGCCATAACCAAGACCGAGCACAGCTGTCTTACCAATGAACCTTTCAACAGGGTCGTCATTTTTATTGATGGGTCGTTTGTATATCTTACTTGCGAAGTTACTGTATATATCGTCACCGTTTCTGAACTGCTCTATTAGCTCGTCTTCACCTGCTAACCAGGCAAGCATCCTCGCTTCGATGTTAGAGAGATCCGCCACGTACATTAACTGATCATCTGGTGCCCCGAGGGCTAATCGAAGAGGTGAGTTACGCGGCATATTCTGCATGTTGATCTTTTCTGTACCACCAAATCTCCCTGTGTGGGCTGCGTAATAACGTAGTGGGGCACTTATCGTACCGTGTTTGTTAGTCGCGTCGATAAAGCGTTGGGCTCGCGTCTCTTTGATGCGGCTCTTTACTGCAACTCGACCCTCCCATAGTGCTTTATGTTGAGGGTACATTGCCTGCAACTGAGTAAAGGCCTTATCCGACTTACCTAGTGCAGGTATTTCTTTACCTGTAGTGGGGCTTATCTTTACTGGTACAGTTATGCCCATTGATTCAAGGAGCTCAGAGAATTGTTTATTGGAAGATAATACTTCTCGAGGATGGCCACTAGCCTCGATTAACCGTTTGCTGTTCGCGATCTCTGAATCGCGGTACGCGGTTAGTTGTTCGAGGTCCGCGACCATCTTCGGCTCGCAGAACATGCGGCAGGTGAGGTCAATTAAATCAAACTCATCTTTAATTATGCTGGCCTTCATCTCCTTATAAAGAAGATGAGTAAGTTCAGTATCTTGTATACAGTATTCTGCCAGGGCTTCTTCAAGCTCTGGGTCTAATTCTGTGACACCTTTTGTTTCGACTAGGGCGTCACCTTTACGGAGCGCCTCGTCGTCTGGGAAAAGTCTTACAGCTACATCTTTTAGCCTAGCCGATTGGCCTGGGTAACAAGCGCGAGACATTGCTGCAGTATCAACGTAGTAGTTAGGTTTTACGTTGTAATGTTGAGTGAGGATATAGCCATCAAACATAGTGTTGTGGCATATAAGGGTGGCTTCTGACCAGTTGATGCTATTTATAGCTTCTTCTGATTCGTCAGCCCCATACCATTCACACGGTTCGTCGTCGATTTTAATTCCAACACCTTGTACAAAGAAGTTGTCGTGGGCGACGTATTCCATTGTAGTAAGTTTTGTCAGGCTATATTTAGAGTCAAAGTACGTTTCGAAATCGAGAGTTACATTCATCCTTCATCACCGTCTTTTAACGCAGCGATAAGAATTTCTAAGAGTTCTTTAGGGGATGATTCTTTGATATATTCTGTGATGTTTTCAATATCCGTATGATCCAGCACAATTGTGACGGTTGCCATGTCGTTATTCCTTTAACTAAAAGTTTGCAGCCAGGCTATTAGCTGTGTCGCATTCGCGACGTGCGTAAATTTCAGCTTCAATGCTTTCAAAATCATGAATCAAGCTTTTATATAGTACGGGCCGTTCTTTTCTAAGCCATGTAACAATATAAAGCGCTTTTTCTGAAAGGTTAAAATCTGGGTTTATTTCGTAAAGCTGGCTAGAAAGGTGTAGATATTCTTCAGTTCCCATTTTAATCTCCTTTAATATTAGTGTAGCTAATATCTTATGTCAAATAGATTTGTCGATGTACTTTTCCTTTAGGTACTCGTCAATATCTTTGCCTAATCTGATAATGCCAACGCCAATGAAACCATTGTCTTCTACAACAACATCAATAACATCAGTTAGGGTGACCTTGTTGGTGGTCATAAATTCTTTTATTTTTTCTTTATCTTCACTCATTTGCTAAAGCCTCGTCGCTAAATTCTCGTAATCGTTTAAGCACATCGTCGTAGCTATAATCCTTGTCGATTGCGCCGTCACCGAATGCTATTTCAAACACATCAGTGACAAACTCTTTATCTTCTAGCTCGCTGTCGTACGCATAGTTACTCATGATTCCTCCAGCATAATTTGAGTGGTTTTACCCCAAGGGGCTTCGTCACCTGTTGTAGATACCCATAGAGTAGGGTAGTTCGGTTGGTCGCCAAAGTCGTATGATTCTAAATCTGTAAGATAGACAGCTGCTTCTACATCTGGCAGTTCTTTATTAATAAAGTCAAAAGCAGGTTTAAACTTTGTGCCACCGCCGCCTTTGATGGCAATGTTTGGCCATTCATCGTTAGCTTCTACCACAATGTGGTTTTGTACTTTAGTATCGACAGTAAGGATGTGCAGTTTGTCAGGCTTGAGTTCTGCATGTATTGCACGGAACTCATTTGAGAACATGTCCCAGTATTTTTTACAGGACAAACTCGAGTCAATAATGAGTGCCAGCTCGCCACATGATTCACTCATAAGTGAAGGTAGGAACAGATCTTCTGCGATATAGGCACGGTTGTACTTTTTGTAGCTATAGTCATCACGGGCTATGGCGGTACAGAAAGGCCAAAGTTCGCTGCGCCAGTCAACGCGCGGCTTGACAATATCTTTGACGAATTCCTCGAGATGCCCAGGTAACTTACCTGCATCCTTAGCTTGTTGGACTGCAGCAGTAACTGCTACTTGCCAACTTGCTTCGAGTTCTGCAGCTGACTGTTTACTATTGGCAGGCCGATCGAGAACGTGGCCCCAGGTACACGGTTCGTGGCCCGCGTCCTCTGTCTGGAGAAGTGCGTATATATGTTCCGGTGTTTGGTTTTCGTACTTTGAGTCAATCAAGGCGCCTTCTGGTAGGATAAAACCTGATTTAATAACTATGGGGTTGATTGCATAGTCACAAGCAACATTCCACAGTTTAGGATCTCGGTTTTGTCTTCGGCCAGAATGGTTACCTACACAGTGCATGACCTCATGGGCTAATACACCCATGAGTTCGCGTTTGGTTTGTTTTTTAATATAAGATTCGTTGTAAAACAAATTCTCGCCATCGGTTCCACACGTATCGCATTCTTTGTTTTCTTCGACAATTTTTAATTTAAGTGCGAGGGTGCCAAAGAATTGAGCTTCTAAAATCATTGCTGCTCTAGATTTTATAATCTTTTGGATAGCTTCCATACTAATCTCCTTTTAACTGGCTAGTTTTGCGGTGAGTATGACTTGGTTAGCAGCAGCAGTATCAAAGTTAATTTTTTCTTTTACCTGCTTTACTCTATTAACTTTGTCAGCTTTTTGATGAAGTTTCTCTATTACCTGGCTAGGCAAAAGGTTCTCGCCTGCGGGCCATGCGTCTAACATCTGCTTTACTGTATTACACTCTGCAACAAGATCTTGTATTTGCCCTCTATAGCTTCTCAAGTCCTTTTCGCGCTTTTGTCTAGCCATTACGCTGCCTAAGACTGCTCGCATTACATTGCTTCGCTGTTTAACATCTATTTCTTCCCAGCTGACCGTTATTGAGGGTGAGTTTTCTTCTGTAGGGAAGTAAAGTGCTAATGGAGACTTTAGATTTATTTCTGTTGAGCTCCAATAATCATAGTCACTTGCTCTGTTCTGACAAAGGTTACTAATTATTTCTGCAGATGTATCTTCTGAAGTATTTGATGGGTACAAAAACCTAACAGCAGTTACAGTATATATTCCAGGGTATGCGCCTTTATTAAGCATAGGGTATCCAGAGTATGGTAAAGGGCCTGATTCAGGCAGGTTCTGCATTTCGTTTTTAGTTTTCAAATTATCTTTAAGCACTTCGTATTCACGCAGTTTTGTAGTCGCCTCCATATATTTTTGATAAGGGCTATTCTTCAAACTAGAACGAATTGTTTCATGCATTTCATCAGACAATATTTCGCTGAGTGGATTAGCCGCCTTAAAGACTTCTGTGGCTCGCGTAGTAATCCTATACCGCAAATCGTTTGTCATTCTTACTGAGGCCATGTTATTTCTCCTAATTTAATTTGTATAAAGGTGAAGATGCTGGCGTAGCTTCTATAAATTTCCTCACTCGTTGCAGCTGACGCAGTCT
>Ga0181404_1000455_pt1 | contig 12408 bp, 8 predicted proteins | sample 27SPOviralmetaG_FD_130133 | JGI IMG/M metagenome (GOLD analysis project Ga0181404, IMG submission 130133) | Marine viral communities from the oligotrophic San Pedro Time Series (SPOT) site, San Pedro Channel, CA, USA - 27 SPOT_SRF_2011-10-25 | ecosystem: Environmental > Aquatic > Marine > Strait... | reverse complement strand
ATCTGCTCTCGCTATCCTATCTATATCGGGTTTCAAACCCATTGCTGCACGACACATAGCATCTATTCTAATCATGTCGTTATCCATCTGTCTTATTCTATCTATTAATGCAACTATCATACCGTGTTGCGTATCTAACTTCTTATGTATGTCCGCTATCAAAGATTTAAAGAGTACCCATACAAGATATCCTAACCCTGCTGCACCTGCTGCCGGTATACCTATAGTCTCTATTGCCTGTACCCAATCGTTCATATTACTTCTTAACTAAACTACCACCAAAATACATACCTATAATAGCTGATACTAGGTTGGTATCTAATTGTGTTATTACCAAGCCTTGAAAAGTTATCCATTCAAATACATCTCTGCCTTCTTTGAAGAACCAGAATCCCGGTTGGAAGTTTGTATAACCTACAGTGACATCTACATTAGGATAATAAACAGCTACAAGTTTAGGTAACACCACTATAGCAAACACTGATGTTAGTGCTATGATTCTTCTTGTCCATTGGAATCCTTTATCTTTAACATCTCTTGCAGCTTTACGAGCTTTCATTTCAAACTCGCCACGTGTTATAAGTAACTTCTGGTTGTCTTGTTTAGCCTTACGACTCTCTGCCCAGACACTCATAACTCCACCAAGTACAGTAGAGCCAAGCATAGTTATTATTTCAAATGGAAAACCCATTACACTACATCTACCAGTAAGTCTTCGTATAACACTCTAAAGTCTTCTAACTGCATAAAGCCTAAGTCCTGTTGTATCTGATGTATCCTGTAGACTTTATAAGCTTTTTCAAGTTGTTTCTCTGTGTAAAGTGTCATTAGTCTAGTTCTAGTTTTCTAATATAGTTTCTAGTTTCTTTAGGAAGTTTATCTAAATCAGCTCCTTCTTTTAACCATTTTTTAGCGTTACCATATCCCCAATTATAAGCAACTGCTGCGTCTCTTTTACTACCTAATTTTTTTTCAAGAGCATAAATATAATCTGTTCCGAATCTTACGTTTTCTTTAGGGTCAAGTAAATTATCTCCTTGAAAAGGTTTAACTCCAAAACCCGGCTGTTTTGCAGTATTTTTCATAATCTGCATTAGACCTTCAGCACCTACATTACTTTTAGCATTAGGGTTTCCAGAACTTTCTACTCCAATTATTTTTGCAATAAAAGGGTCTTTAGTGTATTTCATTCCTAAACTTTCATAATTAGTCGGTCCACCTTCAGACAACCCTAACCTAACCATCTGGTCAGAGTAAGGTTTACCTGTAAAATAATCTACTCTATCTTCAGGTTCATCTTTTGTGTAAGGTACGTCTACTTCACCACCTTCAAACTTGTTAAGTCTTTCTTCTTCTATTCTAGTAATACGTTTAGCTCTTGCTTCGTTATATATTTTTGTATACGCTTCCCATTCAGCTAATACTTGTACACGTCTTAGCTCTGCTTTCTTAATAAGCTTTTCTCTTTCTTTATAAGTTATGTTACCTTTTTCAAAATCTTTTCTAGCTTCTCTAACTATTTGGTCAGCAGCTTTTAAATCTTGATTAAGTTGAAACTCTTTTGATTTTTGATTTACATCAGGGTCTTGAGGTCTTAATTTTATACCTAAAGAATAAGCTACAGACTCACCAAAACTATAAGGAGCTGTATACCCAGAACCCGATACTAATTCTCCTTTCTCATAACCCTTACCTTCTCTAAGAGAACGTGCTATTTTATCATATGAATATGAACCCGGTATAATAGGAAGGTTGGGAGTTAATCTTTTTACTAATGCTTTAGCTATTGCTTTCCCATCTTCATCTACTCCAAGACCATCAATTTCTTGTCCTGTAAAAGGGTCTGTTCTAGCTACAGCTACGTTATATATATCTCCATACAAACCAAAGCTAGGTTGTAAAGGTGCTGGTACTCCCGGTACTCCTGTTTCTCTTTCTTCAAATATATCTCCACCCGGAATCCATCTACTAACATCTAAGTATTGAGAGTCTCCATCATTTGAGTTCCAAGGTACTCTAAGAACTGTAGGTGGCATGTAAGGAACACCCCATAAAGTTTTAGAGTATTCATCTCTCATAGTTACTCTTTCTAAATCAGGGTCTCCACCAGCAACCTGCTTACCTACTTCATTTAAACCATAACCAATACCTGCCCACTTTGCAAACTTATGAGGTCTTAAAGTAGCTGTTTCTGCTAGTAACGGAACTATTCTATATGTATAAGATAAGAAAGGAGTAGCTGTGTTTCTAAGCTTGTTAATAACAGGAGCATTAATATCATAATCAATAAACCATTTACGAGCATTCATAGCAGCTTCTGTAACATTCATCTTCTTATCCATTCTATCCATGAATACAGCCATTCTAAATACTTGGTCTTCTTGTTGATATAAGTTTTCTAATTTAGTAAGACTCAAATCTTTAGCTTTTTTAAAGTGTTTGAACATGTCTGTAGAATAACCATAAAACTGTGAAGGTTCATCAGCAGCAGTTATTTTATTAAAAGCTTGACCCATTGCACCGCTAGTGTCTCTTAATTCTTTAGTAACCATATCTACATCAAATACACCTTGTTCTCTAGCAAGTCTATATAGTTCAGACTTTTCACCCTTCATAAGTTCTTTAAGAGCTTTAGGTAAATAAGTATAAGAAGTATCTGAAAAGTCTAGAAGTACAAAGTTAGACATAATGTTGTTAGTATGTACTGCAGGATTCCAAGCTGTTTTAGATTTTTTCCATACAGCTTGTGCTTTATTAAAAGCCCTGTAAACTTCTTCCATTGTTTCTTTTTCTTTGGTAAGCTGAACCATTCTTTTAATATCATTCATTACATCTTTATGAACGTACATAGCATCTCTTACTTCTTTAGTTCCATCAGCTTTTATAGTTATTTTTTCAGCTAGTTCTCCGTAAGATTTAGCAGTTGTTCCTTTTAAAGTTGTATTAGGAACTAAAACAAAATCACTAGGTTCTCCTTTAGCTAACCAATCTTCTTTTTTTAATGCAAATCTTGAATCGTTTGATAGGTTTCTAAAAAATTGTGCAGTTGCAATATCATTAGACATTAATCTACCTGTCTCAGCTATAGCAAAAGCAGCATCCTCTATTTCACCCATTTGAGTTCTTTCATCTTTTGTAAAGTCTTTTCTTATTTTAACTTTACCTCCTTTTGTAGGCTCTCCTATTATTTCCCAACCTTCTGCTTTCCACTTAGAACCTGCTTTATAAAATGAAGTTTCTGGAATTGTTTTAGTTATTCCTCTTTCTCTTAAGTTGTTACCTATAAGACTGACTTGCCTCATAGCTGTATACATTTTAGAACTTTGACCAGCTTTTAAATTTCTAGTATAACTTCTGTGTAAATATGTATTAATGTTTTGTAAAAAAGTTTCGTTATCTAATAAACCTAAGTCTACATATTTTTGACCCATATCTCCAATAACTTTTCTAGTTTTTAAATTAAGCTCAATACCTTCTTCTGCTAAATCATCTATAGCGTCTAAGTTACCAGTCATTAAATTATATAATAGTTTCCTTTGAGGACCATCTAGTTTTTCTTTTGATTCTAAAGCTAAGTCTAAAAATTGTTGAGCTATTTGATTTTTATTTACCTGTGCTTCTCTTCTTAATAATTTATAATCAGAACTTAAACCATAATCATCAATTAAAAATCTACCCATGTGTTCAGCTAAAGCATCATCACCAACTTTTAACTTACCTAAAGTTTTTGTAAGACCTGCTCCAGCCATACCAGCTAAGAAACCTGCTCCAAACTTTTGAAGTGCTGTAGCATCTGGGTCATCTACAGAATTATAACCTGCTATACCAGAAGCTGTTCCTGTTAAAGCAGAACCCCAGTTATCAAACACTTTATTTTTTAAAGCTATACCAAAGTTATCTTGATAAAATTTTAATACTCCAGTATTTAATTTAATTTTATTATCAGCTTGTTCACTAAAAACTTCTTGTACTTTATCTTCAATAACTTTTTGTTCTGTCTCTTTTGGTACAGGTTGATTGTTTACAGGTTTTAAAGTCTCAGCTACATCTTTTTGTTTCTGAACTTGAATAGGCTGTATTTGATTCTTTACAAACTTTTTAGAGTCTTGCAAACTTCCAAATACATTTCTTTGTACTAATTCTTTTTTTCTTCTGTTAAAATCAGCTATGCTTTCTCCTTTCTTTCTACCTCTTAACAAAGGTGTACTAATGACTTCCCATTGTTTAGGAATAACATTACCGTTTTCATCTATTGCTTTTTGTATAACGTAAGAAGTTTTAGTAGTAGGATTCTTAGCTTTGTATAACCATGATAAAGGATTAGATTTTGTATCTATTGCAAACTCTACTTCAGAGCTTCTTATAGTTGGTCCAGCTTCAGCACCTTCAGGGCTTTTTAAAGCTTCTCCTTTCTTAGGAGGTTGTAGTTTATCTAAAGGAAATTTCTTAGTTGCTTTAGCTCCATCTTTACTAACAAACTGTACAACAGCAAATCCTTCTTTATCTATCTGTATAATAGTTCCTCTGTTTTTTCTATCAGGAGCTATTATTTTAGAGCCTACTTTTAAAGGAGCAGTAGGGTCAATAGTTTCTTCAGTATCATCAGCACTTTTTCTAGGTGCTTCAAACTCATCAGACTTTGCAAAGTATCCTTCTTTACCACGAACTTTAGCTAAAGCTTCTAAAGTTGCTCCACCCAATGCACCTAAAGCACTACCTGCTGTTGCACCAATAGCTATGTTTTCTAAACGACTTTGTTTTTCACCAATAAGACCCGGAGACTCTTCACTAACATATCCCATACCTGCATGAAATCCACCAGCCATTCCTCCATACTTAGTTAGTTCCCAAAGGCTTTTAGCTTTTTTACCTTTTGAAACCCACCCTGCAATAGGCACATAACCTAAAGGGTCTGCAACTACTGCTGAACCAAGAAAAGCTGCCATAGCTTGACTACCATATTCTTCGTTATCTAATATTTGTTGTAATGTTCTATCTTTCTTTTTTAACTCTTCGGTAGCTTCATCCATTCCTAATACTCTAGCACCGAATTGTTTTATTCCTCTAAAAGAATCACTAGCTCCCATTTTAGCAGCATACTTAAGTGCTTCAGATTTTGAAAGTTTATAAGTTGGGTCTATAGTAGAACGAATATATTCTATATGTTCTTTTTCTTTTTGGTCATATGATTTATAAGACATGTAAATCCTTTATGATATTATCTGTTTTGTAAAAAATTATTTATAGTATCTGTAATTTCTTGGGCTTCTGTTGGGTTTTGCATTGCCCATGTTTGTCCTTCTATAAATGCTCTAGGATATTTCTTTTGTAAATCTTTGTAAATATTTTTAAAGTCTTCTTTAGTTTGAGCAGTAGCCTCTGTTTCTTTAAAGTATCTTTTTAACATTCCTGAAGGTTTAACTTTTTCAAGAGCTACAATGTAATCTCTAGCTATAATTTGTGTGTCTTTACTTTCTTTTAACATTGTTTGGAAAGGTGTTAAAGTTTTATCAGGAGTTACGTCTACAACCTTAAACCCACCTTTTCCTTCTTCTTTAGTTTCTTTATAATAATATTTACCACTATCTATATCATAAGAAACATTTGCCATTCCTTTTAGTCCTGAATCAGGGAAAAATTTATCTAAATCAATAGGGTTTCCATTTCCTAAATCTACAATACCAGATGTTTTATTACCTACTAAAGACATTGTAGCTTTAGAAATAAGGCTATCAGGATTACTTGCTAACTCTTTAAAAGTATCGTTTGTTATTTCATCAAAATTATTTAGTTCTTTAGAAACTCCATTTTTAGTTTTTACTATTTCATTTTTTTCTTTTTGATTAATTCCTAATCTTATTAATTCATTTTTTCTAAAAGTTTGAGCATCCCATCCTTCTGCTTTAGCTTGTGGTAAAAAGTCTGCACTAACTCTAAAATCTTTAGTAATAGGGTCTTGATAAAACATAGCCTTACCTTCTTTTGTAAATTTAGATTTTAATACATCTTCATAGTTTGTATTAATAATATCATTAGCCTTTTTTAAATCATCTAAATTTTCTTTATAAGCATCATTTTCTAAAGCCCAAGCATTTGCAACGGAAGCATTTGCTTTTAAAGCAACATTACCATCTCCTTTTAACAACCTAATAAACTCTGGAACATGTTCTGCTCTAACTCTACTAACCAACGTCATTTCACCAACTTCTGACATTAATAAACTATCATTAGGTGTTTCACTTTCAAGAAGTGTCTTAGGAGTAGCAACTGAACCGTCTGTATATGTGACAAAACTAACTGCTTTTTCTTTAGTATATCCCGGTTTAGAATTGTTTTTCATAACTTTTATTTCAGTCTTTGCTATTTTTTTACCTAGTTCTCCACCTTTTCCTTCCACAAACTGTTCATTCATTTTAGTAAGGAGTTCAGGAGTGTTGTATCCTAATTTATCATATACATCTGCAAACTGTGCAAACTCATCAATCTCTTTAATAACGTCTGTGTTAAACAATTTATCTTTAGCTATTTGTTTTTTATATTCTAAAGTTTCAGAATTTTCCCTACCTAATATTCTTTTAATTCCTTTAGTAGCTGCACCAAATAAAGTTCTAGGAGCTTGTATATTTGTAAAGTTTTCATAATCGTTTATAAAGTCTGTTAAAGTAGGAACATCTTTTGCTTGGGTAGCTTTATTTTCTAATGCTGTATACAGCTCATTTGCTTTTTCAGTTGCTTGTTCATTTATCCAACCAGATATACTTTCAATATCTTTATAAGGATTTGTGTCTTTTGCAGCCGCTAAATAAGAATCAAATATTTGTTTTTGTAAATAAGACTTACCACCATTTTTTTGAACTTCGTTCCAATATGTAGTAGTAGCTTCAGCATTTTGTATATAACTTTTATACTTAGCTTTAGCAGGACCAAACGAAGATTCTAATTCATTAGCTCTTTGATTAAGTAAAACATTTGCACCTTTAACAACAGTATCAAAAGCAAGAAGTCTTTTAGAAAACTTCTCTTGTTTCTTAATTTGTTCTTCATTATATTGTTTTGCTTCAGCAAACTTTTGTTCTGCGTATTGCTGAGTACTTTCATAATCATATCTTGACATCTTATTGTCCTCTTTCTAATAAACTTTGTTGTGGTTCTTCTTCTTCAATCATAGGTTCTTCAGTTTTTGCTAATAAACTTTCTTTTGGCATATCTAAAGATTCTATTTTTTCTACTATGTCAGAAGGTAAAGCTCCTTTAGGCATCTTACCCATTTCTTTAGATTTTAAAGTTTCTGCAATGTTTTTTACTTTATCTTCTAGTATTGAATCTTCATCGTCTTCATCGTCTTCATCATCTATCCTATACTGAATATCTGCTTTTTCTGCTAGTGCCATTAATAAATACATTAAAGGTTCTATTAGCATCATCATTAAATCAGGATTCCATTTACCTTCTCTAAAACCTACATAGCCTATTTGCATTGCTAAATCTGTAACAGGTATACCATCACCCATAGCTAACACCATAGGAGTATAGTTTTCTTCTAATAATAATTCAGCAGCAGTATAATCTAAAGCTTCTTTAAAGTTTGTAAAATCTGGTGGTCCTTCAAAAGGTCTAGGCTCATCTGGATTAGATGTTAATGACTGCCCCGGTATAGGTCTACCAGCTTGAGCAAAAGCGTCTACAGCTTCTTGATTATATTCTTCCATACTATATTCCTATATTTTAAAAGGTTGATATTGTGAAGCTGCAAAGTTTGACATATATGAATCATATGCAGAGTTACCTTCACCTATTAAGTTATTTAAGTAATTAGAGTTTTGATAGTTTTGAACCATAAAATTATTACCAGATTTTTGCATTGAAAAGTCTACTTCTTTAAATACACTACCACTAGAAGCAGCAGAATCATATATATCAGGTATATCAATGTTATAATAATCAGCACCTTCAGGTTGTTCATAACCAAAAGCTTCAGCAGCTTTTTGAGTTAAACCTGCTTTAGCTCCTCCTATTAAAGATTCTTTAACTGTTTCTTTAGCGTAATCTTTACCGGCTTCATAAATATCATAACTTGCCATATCTTTTCTAATAGCTGAATCTTTATCAAATATATTAATTTTATCTAATAATCCTGTTTCTTTAGGTTTTAATAATGAAGCAGTGTCTACAGCTAAACCTTTTTCAACAGCTAACTTACCTGCGTCTACAGGCATTATAGCTTTTGTAAAGTCCTCAGTACCTAGGTCTAATAAGTTTTTAGATTCTGGAGGCAGTTTACCTAAAGCTTTTGTATTAAACCCATCTTTGTCAAAACCTGTGTCTATCTTTAGTTTACCTTCTTTATCAAATAAAAAATTTCCTCCTTCATCTTTAAGTATTGTTGACTGACTAGATTCAAGACCTTGTGCTAATATATCAGAACTAACAATAGGAGTTTTAACAAAACCTCTACCTTTTAAAAAATTACCTGTTCTATCTATAGCTCCGTTAATAGTATCTGTTACACTTGAATATACTTTACCTACAAAAGTACCAGCTTTATTTACTAAATTTAAAGTGTGTCCTAAAGCCTTAGAACCCATACCAGCTTTACCTAATAGCTTAGTAGACCAAGTAGCTAACTTTCCAGAAGCTCCAAAGAAACTTCCTAAAGCTTGTGTAGCATAAGGCATAAGAAACATCATTCCTATCTGACCTACTATGCCTAGTTTACCTATAGCTCCTGCAACTTTTTTAAAAGTTTTTTTAATTCCTTTACCTACTTTTTTAACAGCTTTTTTAATTCCTTTCCAAGCTTTACTTAATATTCCCATTATTTATTTCTCCTCTTATCCAAATATACTATCTATAGTACTTGAAGCGTTTCTAAAATTAGTTGACCAGTTTTTTGCAGCATCTCCTTCAGAACCTGCAGCAGCTACCATAGCTTGTAATTTTCTATTAGCGTCTCCTTCAGCAAATCTAAAATCATAATCTGCTTGGTCTCTAAGTTCTTGCCATAAAAATGATTGAGCTGATGAAGATAAACCAAAAGCATTCTGTGCATTCTGTTGATTAACAGCGTTCTGTGCTGCAGTGTCCGCTATGTTTGACTGTCTTCTCCAAGTAACATTAGAGTTCATTACTGCTTGTTCATTAGCAGCATTCCATTGTTGTCTATTAAAATCTAACTGTGCATTAAACTGACTTGTTTGATTTAATATAGAAGCATTAGCTTTATTAACATCTGCAGTTCTATTAGCATCTCTAGCATTTGCAGCATTTTGAGACTGAGTATTAAACTGAGTAGCAGCATTTAATTGAGCAGTATTAAACTGATTCATTTGTGATTCTAAACTAGCCATAAATTGATTAGTTTGGTTTTCACTAGCACTGTTAAATTGTCTTGCAGCATTTTCAGCAGATTGATTAGATAATAATCTTTGCTGTTCTTGTTGAGCAGATAACATATTAGCCTGTTGTTGATTATTAAGATTACTCATGTCCATTTGTAAAAAGTTTTGAGCATTGCTAATAGCTAGTTTAGTTCTTTGGTCTGCTGTAGCTAAATCCATTGATGCCATAGCTGTAGCATTTTGCATAATAGATTGTTGTTCAGCATTCATGTTTGTAATAGCTACTGTTTGCATAAACTTACTATTAGCTAATTCTACTTGTTGTTCAGTAGTAAACTTAGTCATGTCCATGTTAGCTTGAACACTAGCACGTTGCATAGCAGTTTGCTGGTCAACATTAAGTTGAGCTAATCCCATTTGATTTGCTAACTCACTATTACGTATATTAACTTGCATCTGCTTATTAAGATTTGCAAGTTCTGTTTGCTGTGCAGCACTAAGGTTTTCTGAACCAGCTTGATTAAGAGCTGACAAGTTTGCAAGTCTAGTTTGTTGGTCATTAGATAAATTAGCTAAGTCCATTTGCTGTTTAAATCCAGCATTCTTAGATAAGAAATCAGCAGCAGTTTGCATTTCTACCATGCGTTCCTGATTGACTGCAGCTTGATTAGCTCCTTCAACACTTGCTTCTATTTGAAGCTCTGCCATATTTAACTGTTGTTCATTACCAAGATTTTGCATGTTTTGCTGTTGCTGGTTTTGAACATTAGTTATTGCAGCTTGTTGTTGATTCTGCAAGTTTTGCATTCTTGTTTGTTGTTGCATTTGTGCAGAAGTCATTACAGCATCTTGTGTAAATTGACTTTGCATAGTCTTCATCTGTTGTGCCATTTGTGCAGTCTGGCTTTCAGAAGTTTGTCTATTAGATAAATTTTGCAATCTTAATTGTTGTTGTTGAGTAGCTTGTTGTAAGTTTGCTTGTTGCTCGTTACTTAAGTTTTGAGCTGCTCTAGCTTGAAGTGCTTGTGCATTGCTTTGAGCCATTGGCATAGCTGATTGTATAATAGAGTTAAATAAAGCATCTCTACCTACAGTAGAAACACTAAGACCTCTTTGAGCCATTTGAGCATTAATAGCATCTACAGCAGGTTTAGCCCATGTAGGAACTGTTCCATCTTCCATGCCACCTAATAAACTTTCCATTTGTGAAGATACTAAAGCTTCTGTAGGCAGTGCAGCAATAGCTGCATTAACTTCTACAGGATTAGTATCTACTTGAGCTGTAACAGTTGCAGGGTCTTCTACAATAGCTGCAGCTATGTCTTGAGGTATTTCTGCAGTTTGTGCAATCATAGAAGCAGCAGCACCTTTTGCAGCTTGTCCAGTTACTGCTCTTTGTTGTGCAGCTTCATAACCCGCTATCCCAACAATTTGTGCAGCTTGTCCAGAAGTAGCAGGTTGCCCTGTAATAGCTTCACGTGATTGTGCTTCAGCATCAGGACTTTCAGATATGTTAGCACCAACACCAACAACGTCTTTAGCAAATGCACCTGAAGATAATACACCTTCTACATTTGTAGCTTTAGCAGCATTTGCAATGCTTTCAGATATTCTTGCAGCTTCTGCAGGACTAGATAACTCTGATATTTCTTGTACTTTAGCAACTGCATCAGGAGATAAACTTCCTATAGCAGCTTGTACATCAGGTTCATTTGTAATTTTTGAAGCTACCATTTGTGCAGCTTGTATTTGTTCTGGAGTTTGTGCAGCTTTTGCTCTCATTTGAGCTACATCTTCTGGAGCTTCTTTTCTTAATGTAGTAGCTACGACCCTTTTTGTAGGGTCTAAAGTAACTGTAGCTGCTTTAGTACCTTCCATACCAATCTTTTCAACTTCTGCAGTTGGTACAACACCTTCTGGTATTTTACCAGCAGCTATTTGTTCTGCAGTTCTACCAGTCTGTATAACTCTTTTACCTCTTTCAGCTTCTAACTGTTCTGGTGTTCCTGTTATAATTGGTTGACCATCCACTATTACTTGTTCTGTACCTGTTCCTGTTCCTGTGCCGCCACCTACTTTTTGTCCTGTGTTTATATATCTATAACCATTCCATACATGAATAAACCCATTTATTACTTTTGTAGTTTCACCATTTGGAGGGTTTCTAGGCTCATCTTGATAGTTTTCACCTGTATTATTATTTTGTAGATTTATATTATTATTATTTTGTCGTTTACCTTTATCATTTAAATTAACATCTTCTTGCATAGTAATTGGACCACCACCTACATCTGGCTGGTCTACAGGAACACCCGGAGGTAATGAACCTAATCCACCTTTTTGAGAAATAGATTTTTTCTTATTGGTTTCTAATTCTCTAGTAGCTAAACCACCTCTTACATTTTGACCTTTAGCATAACCAACTCTGCCACCTTTAGAATAGTCTACTCTACCACCGGTAGTATACTTTTGTTTATACTTTTTTAATTTATTATTATTTTCTTTATCCATTTATAAATACCTTTATGTATATTTTACTTGACTTCAAAGAGTTTGTCAAGCTTTTCTCCGATTTTATCTATTCTATCCATGAGGATTCCCATGTCATCTCTAACTTCATTTTTAGTTACGTAGTCTTTTGCAATCTCTTCACGTGTTTTATTTAAGAGAATGTCAAGGCGTTTAGCCTCTTCTGTGTTTTGTCTAATGCTGTAAAGCACTGGTGCTAACACCAAAGTTATAAAGATATTCCAAAATAAATAAGGTGTTAGTTCCATGATGTGTTTTATCCTATTGTTTTAGTAACGGATGTTGGTGTGATAAGTAATGCGATTTGAGCATCTAGTCCAGACTTTAAACTAGCTACTTCATCTTCGCCCATACCTGCTTCAACCCAACCTTGTACGTCTGAAGCAGATAAATCTGCAAAAGCTGTAAAGCTTGAAATGTCTGAAGTATCTACAGATTGTGTTCCGTATGATGTAGCAGTCCAGTTGTTGCCATCAGCATCCTGATTAGCATCGTCTTCTGCTGTTAATCTCCAATGCACGTTATAAACAACGTCTGCATT
>Ga0181404_1000454_pt1 | contig 12416 bp, 13 predicted proteins | sample 27SPOviralmetaG_FD_130133 | JGI IMG/M metagenome (GOLD analysis project Ga0181404, IMG submission 130133) | Marine viral communities from the oligotrophic San Pedro Time Series (SPOT) site, San Pedro Channel, CA, USA - 27 SPOT_SRF_2011-10-25 | ecosystem: Environmental > Aquatic > Marine > Strait... | reverse complement strand
TAATTGATCATAATTTTTTTGAATTTGAAAATATTATTGTTCATAAATTATCATTTATTTAAAAATATATTAGATAATAAGATAAAAATGGAAAATCCTAAAATTTTCACAGAATCAAATGATGATATAAAAAATTTTATTATACAAAATTTGAATTTAAAAATAAATCATTAATAATAAATATTATTAAATAAATAAAATGAGTAAGCAAGGATATAAAAAAGAACTGAATAAATTATTTATATCATTATTAAAAAATGACGATACATTAAATGAATTTAAAAGAAAAAATGAAGATTTATTCAATATGAATAAACAAAATAAAATAAAAAAACATATTCATGATAAAAAAATTGAAGAAAATATATTGATTTTTGAAAAATATGAAGAAATATTTAATAAACGACAGGATCTCAAAAAAAACAAAAATACAAACGAAAAAGAAAAAGAAAATGAAAAAGAAAATGAAAAAGAAAAAGAAAATGAAAAAGAAAAAGAAAATACAAATGAAAATGAAAATGAAAAAGAAAATGAAAATGAAAAAGAAAAAGAAAATACAAATACAACTGATTTTAAACCTATTATAATGAACGGATATGTTATTGATGAATTAAAAAAAATTGATGAATTATCTATAGATAATATTATTACATCTCCTCCATATTGGGGACAAAGAGATTATGATGATGAAAAACAATGGGGGAATGAGGAAAATATTGAAAAATACCTTGATCATATGATTGAATGGAGTAATGAGTGCAAAAGGGTTCTTAAAAATGAAGGAACATTATTTTTGAATATTGGTGATAAGTATGGGAAAAAATCATTATCTATGGTTCCAGAAAGATTATGTATAAAAATGATTGAAGAGGGATGGTGTTTAAGGAATAAAATAGTTTGGTATAAACCAAATCATCAACCATCGGGTGTTAAAGATAGATTTACAAATACTTGGGAATATATTTATTTCTTTTCAAAAGATTCTGGTAAATATTTTAATTATCAATATTATCAAAATATTGATTGTATAAGGATACAACATAAAAATCAAGAAACTATAAAAGATCATGGTTTTCCTGAAATTTTATCTATAGAAGAATATGAAAATGGTAATTTTGAAAAACAAATACAAGATTATAATGATAAAAAAAAATATAAAGGTAAATACAAAGACCAGGGTTCTATTAATATAGGTGGGAGTGCAGGAGGAAGAAAATCAAAAGGAATATTTTATTCAAAACAAAGAGTAAACAAAATTGATCCTTCATTAAAAATAGAAATACATAGATATTTAAAAAATCATTTTAAAGAATGGAAAAAAGAAAATAAGGGGGAATCAATTGATAAAATTTTAGGATATAAAGATAAATCGGGACACTGGTTTAGAGAAGATCCAGGCGGTTCTCTACCATTATGTGATGATTGGGAAAAGTTAAAATCAATACTAAATTATGATAATAAATATGATGAAATAATGACAAAAGAACAATATGTGTTACAGAGTGTAAAAAATAACCCAAAGGGAAAAAATCCAGGTGATATGTGGGAAATACCTTTAAAACATTCAAAAGAAAAACATTTTGCACAGTTCCCTATAGAGTTACCTGATAAAATAATAAAAGCATTTTGTCCTAAAGATGGTATTGTATTAGATACATTTGCAGGATCAGGAACGACTGGTTTAGCAGCAATAAAAAATAATGTTAAATCAATTATGATTGAATTAAATCCTGAATTTTGTGAGATAATGGAGAAAAGATTTATAGATCAATAATTTTAATTAAAGTTTCATCATTTATTTCTAAACGTTGTTCATCTTTTGATTTATTACCACCTCTTTTTATTTTTTCTTTATATAAATGAAATGTATCCTTATGAGGAATACAATAAATATGTATTGATTTACATTCTGGTACTTCTTTTTTATCATCATAAACGATTTTACAAATATAACATAAAGTTGGTTTATCATTATGGTAATAAGGTGAAATATCACCTCTAAAAAAACTCCATTTTTCTTCTGGATTTTTATTAGAAACATAATTCTTAAATGAATAATTACCTATGTTTGATTGATTTACACCAAAGTGAACCTTATTTTTTTTACCATCTCCATCACCAGAGTTTGTTTTACCATCTAAACAAAGTATGAATTTTTTACAAACCTCAATTATATCAGGAACTACAAATTCATTATAATCTTCATATGTATAATCAAAATATGAACTATTTCTTTTTAGTACATTATGTAAAGCTCTTTCAAACCAATTATCGAGTGGACCTCCTTTATTATCTTTTTTTACCTTAGCATTTTCTTTTTTGTATCTTTCAAAATAGTCTTCGAAGTTTCTACATATTATTTCTTTATCATTAGTAATCGCCTCTGAAAGTCCTTGAAGAACATTTTTTTGCAAGGTATCTATATTATTTATCTTCTCTACATTATCTTTTATATATTGACATGCTTCATCAATATCCATTATTGTATTAAGAGTTATTATTCTTTTTTTTATATTTTTAATTTTTTGTTTATATTAAGTTTCAAATTTGAATTTATATTTAAAGAATTTTTAATTAAATCAATTGAATTTATATTAAATTTTAAAAAAAAAGAAAGATGGATAAATTAAATGTATCAACAATAACTGCAATTTCTAAGATATCTGAAAATATTGATCTAAAGAAGATATATGATACGATTCCTATTAATGAATATATTACTTTTATTGAATATGGTCATGGACACCCTCCAAGGGGATTTTCAAAGAAAATGTTAAAAAAAACAAGAAAGAAAAAAGTAAGGAAAATGTTTTATAATCAATCAACTATCCATGTAAATCATGATGGAAAACTCGTGAATGTTAAATTATTTAATAATGGTAAATTACAATTGACTGGATTAAAGAATGAAGAACGGGGGAAAGTATTAATTCAAAACCTTTTAAATTATTTTAAAGAATTCAAGATATTTACAAATCCTGAAATATTAAATTATGAAATTGTTCTTATTAATAGTGATTTTGATTTTAAAATCGGAGATGAATATCAAATTGATCGTGAAAAATTACATCGAGAAATTATTGAATGTGATGTTTATTCTTCATTTGAACCATGTATTTATCCAGGAGTAAAGATTAAGTATTTTATTAACAATAATATTACAAATGGTATTTGTGATTGTTTCTCAATGTGTGATGGTAAAGGTCATGCGAATGGAAATGGAGATTGTAAAAAAGTAACGGTTGCTGTATTCATGAGTGGTAAAACAATTATAACTGGTGCACAAAGCAGAGATCAATTAGTTAAAGCATATAATTTTATTTCAACATTCGTTAATGAAAGAAAAGAATTATTCGTTGTTAAAAAAGAAAATTTTTGAAAAATAATATTATTAATATTAATATAATGGATTTTAAAAACATAATAATCGTTTTTTCACTCGTATCTATAGTTTATATAGTATATGTTATTTTAAATGAACCTAAACCGATGAACAATAAAAATGGTTTTAAACCAGAACATCGTTTAGTTCAATTATTAAATAAAATATCATCCGCAGATAAAGTTGTTTTAAAAAATGTTAAAGAAAGATGGAGTTTACATAGAAATTTAGTTGAACCGGAACTAAAACAACGTGTTAATGATTTAATTAGAAAAATATTAAGTGGAATCAATGGTATTTCAGAAGAAGAATTTTTTGTTAAAGATATTGAAAATTTATATGTAATGAAAGATGATTATGGAAATTTCAGATGTATTGTAAATACATTTATCTATGATGTCCATAATTACCATACAATTAAAATTGTGTTCGATGTAACAAGTATTCATGATACCGAATACATTAATTTAATTGATGTGGATCAAAGTGCATTAAATAATGTATTAAATAGATATGATGTAAGATGGAAATCACAAGGTATATTAACAAAATATAATATGTTTGATGAAGATATTGAAAAATTATTAGATAATTATTATTCAGAAAACTTTAAAGTAATTCCTATGAGTAATGATGATTTAACACCTGATGTAAGTGGGACATTTAATATAGATCAGTTAACAACAATGTATTTACCAGCAAATATTCCTAGTAAAGATTCACCAATGTTTTGTAAAAACAAGAAATTTGAATGGGATTCAAGATCTATTCCTATATCAACTGATAAAGATTGTGTAATGGATCAAAGCTCTATACAAAAATATCCAAATACTCCATATAACACACCAGGAGTTGTAACCCAACGAGTTGATAATAATAATTTTTCATGGATGAGAGAAAGATCTAATTTAAGTGTATTTGATTAAATTATTCAAATAATAATTATATATAATTATATATAATGAAAAAAAGAAAATCAAGAATTTCTAATTCAAAAAGATCTAAACTTCATAATTCAAAAACTAAAAGAAAATCAAGAGTTCCAAATTCGAGGAATAAAAGAAAAAGAATTAAGTATTCTGAAAGACGTAAAAGGAATATTTCAAGAAGTAGGAAGAAATTAAGAGTCCCCAATTCAAGAAGAAAGAAAAAAGTTTCAAGGAGTTATAAACGAAAAAATAAAATTATTCTGGATGGTGGTGGTGTATGGAAAATGCTTCAGAAAGGTATAACAATTATATATTGTGATCATTGTGTCGGATACGGTAAGGTTAGAAACAAAGATTTTCACACACACCTGAGTGAAATCTGTACGCTGTGTAACGGACGTGGGTTACTATATAAAAAATCGGGGTATCCAAGTATCGAAGACTATTTCGAAGGATTAAATTTTACAAGAACAGGTTTTATACCAACTTCTCAAACCCAGGGGATAGATCCCCCTTATGAAGAACATATTCCGATTCATTCTCCATATACAGAAAGATTTGTATTTGCTTATGCACTTTCATATAATTCGAGATATTTACCAGATCCTTCATCCGATGGTTTTTATGATGAAGGACTGCCTCAAATGGGTCAACTATTAGATCCACCACTAAAATCAGAATGCCCATACTGTTTGGGAGGAAAAAAACCAGGATATTTAAAAGAAGGGATCAGGATAAGATGCGAGGTGTGTAATGCTGGAGAAACAAGTAATCCGGGAAATGTCATGATATGTAATGTTTGTGGTATAAACGAACCTTATGGTATTGCTGCATTCGGAAAGTTAAAAGATGATCCTATATGTCCGAAATGTAGTGGGTATCTGTTTATACCATATCATATACATGGTACGGAAAATAGTGATGTTCAGGTAGTTCAGGTAGTTGATCTTGAAGATCTTCAGGATCAACCTGAACGCGTAGTTGGAGCTTTTCAGTTACCGGGTTTTGCTGATACAGGAGAAGAGGTAAGTGTGGCCACCCCACCCTCAGAAGTTAAAACTGTTAAAACACCTGTAGAGTTAGCAAAAGAAAAACAAATGCAGAGATTACAAAATCAGAGATTACAAAATCAGAAGAGGCGTCCTGCGTGGGTACCTGTTTCTGCTCCAAGTGCAAGAGCAGACATGAGTAAACAATTAGCCTCACCGCCTGGGTTCGGTATATGATAATAAATAACATGCTGGAATATTTCTCTCTTTATCTTTTAAACATTCTTTTTTAAAGTCATCCAAACTTTCTGGATGATAATCTACAAAATAAACTTCATATATAGATTTATTGATATGGAATAAATACAGTACATACACTATAAATGAAATTAATAATGTAGGTAATGCATATTTATGATCTAATTTATTTAAGTAAATTAATGATAATAATGGTATTATATGGGTTAATAATTTTATGATTTGTAAACTACATCCAAACTTTTTCTTTTTTATAACTATATTTACAAATTCAACTACAAAATAACCGAATGCTAATAATACAGATGTATAATATGGATTAATATAACTTAATATTTTTATATCAAGTTTATATCCTATAAACCAAACAATAAAAATTTCAATTAAAAGTAAACTATAATATTTTGATATCATTATAATATTAAAAATATTTTAAAAAAAAAATGTTTATTATAATAAAATTAAAATTAAAATGGGATTATTAGAGGGATTTACAAATGTTGTTGTTCAAGAACATTCAGAAGGTGAAAAACAAAAACTTTATTCATTAATGATTATGGTTGTCCTTATTAAAGTTGCATTAATTTATGCCGTTGCAGTATTCTTATGGCCGAGAGTTATGCCTAATATTTTACCAACGGTTAATTCTAACCCCGGATTCATGAATATATTAGGATTATCAATTATATTAGCAGTTATTTTATAAAAAAATATGATTTTTGAAACAATGATTAACCCAAGGTAATTTGGGTCGGGGTAACTCATAATAATCATACATATTATAATAATCTTGTATTGCTTTTATTTTATTTACATTTATGTATTTATAAAAATAAAACATTAATTCATCTATTTCATTTAAGTTTTTAAAGATAATTAATTTTTTTCCTATATCAATTAAATGAATTTTAGAAAACCAATTATTTCTTTGACATAATATTAAATCAATATATTTTTGAAATAAATCATATTTTTCTTTCGGTAAAATATTTTTATGATGTTGATAGCAAACACCATAATTAAATAAAGATGCTTTATTTTTACATCTTTTTCCAGATTTAGAATTACATATACATCTTTTCTTTTTAAAATTCTTATCACAAAATAATTCTAAATTATCTACTGAATTTTCAAAAATTGGTTTTGTATCATGATTTATTTCTCTGCATAAAGGACATTCTATAAAATAATTAAATCCTCTGAAAAATAAATCTCTATAACATCTGAAATGTAATTTATGACCACATGATAATGTTTTTATATTATCTTCTTTAAATTTTTTATTATCATCAAAAACATCCAAACATACTGGACAAGTATCACACATTTTTATTTTATTTTTAAAAAATAATAATTATTATCAATATAATTTATATTTTTCTTTTTAAATCAGTTATATTACCATTACCATTACCATTATTATTATTAAAAAGAAAAGTGAATTAATTCATTTGAACTTTTATTATGAATTTTACATTTATCATATCCTAATTGACAATTTTTTCCACATTCATTTCCTTTATTTTTTCCTCTTTTAAGTATAGCATTACAAGGTTTATTTAGACTAGAATATTTTTCAACTTCTTCATAACTAGTCACATGAACACCAATTTGTAATTTCTTTAATCCATTCACAACTGGTAAATAATTATTTTTCCCACGACAATAAGGACAATGATTACATCTTAAATTTTTAAAAGTTAGTTGTAAACAATTATAATGAAATTTATGATTACATTTTAAAGTATGGCAATATTCATTTTTAAAATCTTCTCCACAAATAGAGCAACAATCTTCTAAATTAGAATCCATATATATATATATATATTTAAGTATTATTTACTTAAATATAATAAAAACTTCTTAAATGATTTTTATTCATAAAGATTTAAAATATGATAAAAAATTATTAACTATAAAAAAAAAACAAAAATATTCTCAAGAATTTACATTTTTCCCATTAAAATATGATTCGAAAGATTTTTTAATTCAAACACCTGTATTATTTGTTCCTTTTGGAATCCAGCAATATTCTGTGAATGATTCAAAAAAATATTTAGATCTTTCATTTCAAAATTTAGAAAATGATAAGAATATTCAAGAATTTTTTAAAAATTTAAAAAAAATTTATTCATCTATTAAAAAAAATTTTCAAGATTATTCAGTTGAACATTTTTTAAAAAAAACGAAATATTCGATTCAAATGCGTTTAAGAATAGATGATAATTGTCTTTTTTTTGATCAGTATAAAAATAAATATAATGATGACTTACCTAAAACATATGGATCATTTATAATTAATTTATCAGGATTATGGTCAATGAATCAAAAAATATGGTTTCAATGGCAACTTCTTCAAGCAAAGATAAATATTCCTTTAGTTTTAAAAGAATATGCATTTATTGATGATGAAAATTATGAAGAAAATTTAAATATAAAAAAATTTATTCCTCCACCACCGCCACCACCACCACCCCCTCCTTTACCAAATAAGTATTCAATGATGTTAAAAATAGGAATACCAAAACATGCAGTAGAACAGAAAAAAACATTAGATCGTATTCGCCCTGAAGATTTACAGAGTGTTCAATTAAAAAAAGGTAATAATGATAATAGAAATAATAATAATAATAATAAAAAAAAGAATACAGATAATTTTACACCAAGTTTGGATGAAATAAGGAATGCTCTTCAAAGTTTACAAAAAATAAAATAATTAATTTTTAGAATAAAATATTTTATTATAATATAAAATGTCAGAATCAGAACAAATTCGCGAAAATATTTTAAGAGGTATTCATAAACTACATCATAAATTCGCCGGTGCTATTCCCCACCCACCGGATGAAAGGGTCTTAAAAGATATAGACGTATTAAGTATGTTAAAAGATATAGGGGAAGATTACCAGGGATGGAGAAAGTCTTACTATGATTTATTTTGGAGACCCTCCGGCAGAATGGAACCACAAATCCCTTTCTACTGGACAATTGCTCTCAAAGAATTAAGTGAATTAAACAAAATATTGAAGAGTGGGGGCTACTGGGGGAGAAGGTACCATTTTCAAGCTCAACCGGAATCACCAATGAAAGTGCTTTTGGAGTTGCCCACTGCCACAAACCGCCCACGGCACGTTGCAGGTGCGGTATTACAAATATTGAAAGATGCCACAGAGCTATTTCCATTTGTCAGTTCAGATTCGCTGGAAACCGAAATAAGAATAGCCCCAGGCGGAGCCGAAGGCTCAGATGTGCCATCATCCAATCCATATGATACTAGTTTTGAGAAATTCGTGGATGAAAAATTTGATGAAGCAATAAAGGTTCTGAATGCACCTGGCTCAGGTCTGCCTGCGTACACCTCCCTCGAGTACCCCGGGAAACATGTATATTATCCATGGTTCAAGAGGGAGGACCCCGTACTGGGTCCAGGTGGAGATTTCGGAGGTGGGAGAACGATACGTAAAAAGAGAGGCAGACGTACAAGAAATAGTCGTAAATCTTCTCGTAGGGTTCGTGGGCGTGCTGGACGTAAAAAGAAACGTAATAGAACAAAGAAAAGAAAGGCACGTTCAAAAACATATAAAAGGACTAAAAGAAGAAGAACTTTAAGAAACTAAAATTTTTTAATTCCTAAATTTTAATATAATATAATATAATATAATATAAAAATGGATGTTACGGATGGTACCCTTAATCAATTTGCTATTTTATTATTTAAACAGTCTGACATACACGATGAAGAAACTTATACGCAAACACATATGACATTAACACCTTGCCAATTACGTAGATTAATAGTTAAAAAACCTGATAGTCTGTCCCACGAAGAAACTGAATGTGAATTTCACTTTGCGAATGTCCAATATCAAGGAGATCAAAAAAGTGTGCATTTAAGACTTTTTAATATAGACATTGATGGAAACCACAGAGATGTATTAAATAGAATTATTAATCAGTATCGTGGGAATGAGCGTGTTACTGACCATACCAGAGACGGATTAAAATATTCTGTAGCTTTGATTAAAAAATGTAACGTAGCCAGTGCTCCAGCACTGTGCAAGAAATTGACTATTGTACCTAAAAAAAAAAGATGCAGTTATTCAGAACTTCATTCATTGTCTATTTATAATGATCCAAGTGATATGTTATATTACGGGAGGTATGTATCAAAGACGCGGGACGGCGCAGACCATTCTTATTACTATGCCGCAAGGACATACAATCTACATAAGGAGGAATACGATGCTTTTCAATCTGCTAAAATAGGTTCCCAAGAGCTTCACAGTGAATTTAGATTTTTTTTGTGGACAGATAACCCTGAAATGGGAGAGGCTCTCGCAGAAAAAGAAGGGATATCCATTCTGCAACATTATTTTTCTTTAGCTATTGGTATCATGCCAGAACATTCCGAAGAATCTTTTCCTAGCAATGAAGCAAAGATATTAAGAATAGAAGAAGAAATGGAATCATTAAAACAAAAAAGCGAAGAATACCGACGAAGCATGTCAACACCACCTGCATATTTAGATTTAAGATTAACGGCATGCGGTATGTGTATAGAAATGCTGAAACCCCCGGAAGTGGCAGAGGCATCCCAGGAGCCGGATGCGGCAGATTTCGGAGGTGGTAAGATGAGACGTAAAAAGAGAGGAAGACGTACAAGAAATAGTCATAAATCTTCTCGCAGAGTCAGTGAACAAACTAAACGTAAAAAGAAACGTAATAGAACAAATAAACGAAAAGTACGTTCAAAAACATATAAAAGAACTAAAAGAAGAACTAAAAGAAGAACTAATAAACAAAGTAATAGAAAAACTAATAAACGAAGTAATAGAAGGTATGGAAATAAAAATAGATTAATAGGAGGGGGTGATTATGATTATCTAATACCTTTTCTGGAAGAATCTAAACTTCAAGATGAGATGACTCAAAGAACAAAAGAAGAAATATCAAAATTTTTTCAATCTGAAACCGGGGCCTCTGATGAAGAACACAGAAAAGCTTATGATTTTATTAAACAAAATTATAGTTTTTTTCTAGATGATATTAATTCAATTATTATGAAAACTGATCCGGAATTAGCCAGAAACTTAAAAATTGAAATGTCCCCGACTACAAGAGAAAGCAGAGAACAGCCAAAACCTGGATTTAAGAAATTCAGAAGTAAGTATGCAGAGAGACTTGGAAAATTCCGTCAAGAAGATCCATTAAGCGATGAAGAAACTGGTCCTGTCTCTCCCCCACCTGTCTCTAGTTCAAGAGGCAGCATTGATGTTAAATCACGGTGGGATAAGGATGATGGAATGGATGACCCAGCACGAGAGCGACCCACACTAGCAAAACAACTAATTACATTAGCACAAGCGTTCAGAATTGAAATGACAGAAGAAGAAGCAATGGAATATCTAAGAATATATGAAAATAACATAGATGATGTAATAGTAAAATTAACAGAACCAGAAACAGATAATCTATAAAAAAAGACTAACTATTAAAAAAAAAATATTTTATTATAATATAAAATAATGGCAAGAAAAAGAACTGGACGTAGATCAAGGAAATCAAGAACTATGAGAAGACAACAAAGACGTGGATCAAGAACAGCGAGAAGACAACAAAGACGTGGATCAAGAACGGTGAGGAGACAACAAAGGCGTGGAACAAGAACTATGAGAAGACAACAAAGACGTGGGACTCCCCGTACATCAAGAACTAATAAAAGAAACAAACGCCGTTCACCATCTAGAAAAGTGAGAGTCGTATCTGATATTCTTTCATCAAGTTATGGTGTTAAATCAAAACCCTTAGCACCTTCTCGTCAAAGTTCTATGGATGAATTTTTAGCAGGTATAAGTTCTTCATCTTCAGTTGTTTCTGATCAAGGATCTTATGATTTAGATGCATGGATGACTGGTAAGAAATCTAAAAAATCTAAGAAATCTAAAAAATCTAAGAAATCAGATACTTCTAGACCATATTATTTGGATAAAGTATTTAAAGAATCTAAAAAACCTAAAAAATCTAAAAAGAAAAGATCTAAGAAAAGATCTAAAAAATCAGGTGGATTCTTTGGATTATTTTAAGTTTAAATAATTTATTTTATTCATTTTTTTATTCATTTTTTAATTTTAATTTCTAATATTTTTCAAAAAAAAATATTTTATATAATATAAAATAATATAATATAAAATGGATGATTTTCAAATAGGAACGCATACATTCACAATGATAAAAAAGAGACCAAATACTCCTATGTATATGGAAGCGGATAGATTAGGGACTCTTTCTGATGAAAGTTCGGAAGAATTATATGAACGATTACAAAGCGCGGCTGCAAAGTGGGGCGCACACACAATATATGTAGACGTAGGACAGTACTCTTCTTTGAAAGAATTATTGGTACCAAGTGACACTGTAGCCGTTCCGGGGGATCGTTCTGGGCCGAATGAGGGGGAGGTTAAAAAAGCAATCGCAGAGGGGATTAAAAATGTTGCAAATTCAGAGGACATGATAAGATATTTACAAGAAGTACCACAATTATGGTTTAAAATGCTGTACGCATTTACAGAATCACACATCCTCAAACCATATGTTGAAAAGGCTATCGTTAGTATTTTAAATGATCGAACAATAGATTTACATTATTTCTGCAATGCTAAAATGTCCGACCCCATAGTAGAAAGGGTTAAGGCCAAAATTAATTCACATTTACAAGAACTAAGAGTCAACTGCGGCAGGGAAGTCGCCGAAATAGAATACCAAATCAGCCATGCCATTGGTTTATCCATGCCGGAGGAGTTACATCAAGATATCGAAAAAGCGACCGCACCACTTAACCTCGAACAACTTATAGAATTA
>Ga0181404_1000450_pt1 | contig 12459 bp, 4 predicted proteins | sample 27SPOviralmetaG_FD_130133 | JGI IMG/M metagenome (GOLD analysis project Ga0181404, IMG submission 130133) | Marine viral communities from the oligotrophic San Pedro Time Series (SPOT) site, San Pedro Channel, CA, USA - 27 SPOT_SRF_2011-10-25 | ecosystem: Environmental > Aquatic > Marine > Strait... | reverse complement strand
TGTTTACACTTTACAATTAAAAATTGAAGATGCTATACTAAACAACGTTCCTCAATTAAATACTAAAAGTGTTACTAAGCAACAGGTTATAACTGTTGGCGCTGTACCTTTAAATTCTAGTTCAAAGTCTGGATGTGTAGCTCAAGGTGTAGTTAGCTCGGGTATACCAGCAACACAACAATCAGTTGTTCCTTATAATACAATTAGTTCAAACACAAGAACTGCTGTTTGGTATTTATCTAATAATACTTTAACGGCTAGTGATTTTAATAATCCTAAAATAAGTGGTTTAACTGTTTCAGCAAACACTAATGATTCAAATTTTATAAATAAATTAGGTAATGCTGTTACACAAGGTACTGTTGTTTTTCAATGTAATATGCAGCAGTTATATTCTTATGGTAGTTCTCAAGGTGGTCCTAATTTTACTACAATGAGTGTTGAATGGCTTGTTTATCATAGAGCAGATGCAAATGCTACTTGGCAACAAATAGATGACGTCAACGGTTCTAATATACAAGCAAATGGTGATTGGACAAACAGTACTATAAACAGCACTAGATATGGTTCAACTGCTTTTGCATTTAATTCAGTTGGAGAATATGCTATAGTTGCTAAAGATGCTTACACTGAATATGCAGGCGCTTACTCAGACTCATTATGTTTATGGGTTAACTCAAACGACTTATATTATAGCACTTGTGTTGTTGAAAATGGTGGCAATGTTACTGATAACAAAACTCCAAAAAGTTATTTATATAATCTTTCTTCACCTCAAACTGCATATACTTGCGCTACGGGTAATACAACTAGATATGCTCCAATGCCTTATTCTGAATATGTAGATATATTTTACACAGACGCTGGGTTGACAAGTACTTTTACACATCAATCAGCTAGCAACACAACACCGTTCTATGGGTTTTCAACAGCATCAAACCCTGCAGAACCTTTTAACCAAATAGATTCATCGGCTAAGTTTAATGCAAGTGGTATTAAAATAAGTGGAGATGCTAATACATGTAGTGATAAATTTGCGAGATCTTGTATCGGTTGTGCAAGACCTGTTCCTGGAACAAATGGCTGGACGTAATAATAACAAAAAACAAGTAATAATAAAACATGGGTGCTACTTTAGAACTTAAATATTTTAACTCATACTGGTTGAAGAAATTAACAAATGTTGTTGCTGAAACTCCATCAGCACCAGCATCACCGTATGCTAACGTACCTGAAGCATATACACCTGTTAATGCAACTGATTGGTTTATAGAAGAGTCAAGAATAAGAGGTGGTTATAATAATACATCAACAGATATAGGTGTTAAAGCTCATATAGTAGAAGACAATGCTAGTAACCAAAATAGGTTTAACTCTTTAATATACTCTGGAGTGTTTAATTCTAGAACTGGTATAAATCAAACTAATGAGTTTTCAGTAGCAGAAGATATAACTAGAAGCCTAGATCCAGCGCATGGTTCAATACAAAAACTATATGCAGAAGATACTAACTTAATTATATTTCAAGAAGACAAAGTAAATAGAGCACTTATAGATAAAGATGCTATATATTCTGCAGAAGGTTCAGCTCTAACTACATCTGGTAGATTAGTAATTGGACAGATAATAGCTTATCAAGGTAAGTATGGTATAGCTAAAGATCCATTAAGCTTTGCTGCTTATGGTTATAGAAAATACTTTACTGATAGAAAAAGAGGTTGTGTATTACAATTATCTACAAACGGACAGATCGTAGAAATATCTGGTTATGGTATGCATGATTTTTTCAGAGATCAATTAACCGACTCAAGTACTTCTACTAATGGTATTGTAGGTGGTTGGGATAATCATACTAAAAACTATATATTATCTATAAGAAAAAATAGATCAACTGGTTTTGTTGCTCAATCAGGAAACGCAGCAACTCCACAAACATACAACCAACCATCTGATGGTGTTGATGTAACATTAACATTAAATGCTGCTAATACAAATATAACAGCAGGTATGTATATATACAAATATACTACATCAGGTCAAATTGTTGGTCAACTATATGGAAGGGTTGAATCTGTAATATCATCAGGTAATCCATCGTCATTTAAATGTAACATAGGTACTCAAATACCTGGTAACGAAGTTTTAATATTTTACAATGAATCATTTAAAACCGTATCATTTGATGAAAGTGTAAAAGGTTGGACAAGTTTATTTACTTTTCAACCAAAACTAATGTTTAGTTTGACATCTACGTTTTTCTCTACAAATAGTGGTAAGATATATAGTCACTATGGCTCTAGTCCTTATGCTAATTTCTATGGTATAGAAAATGATTCTGATGTTACAGTTGTATTGAACGCAAAACCATCTACTGTAAAAGTATTTAAAACAGTTAACTATGAAGGAGGAAATGATTGGATAGTAGATAGTGTAGTTGCTAGTTCAGGTGATATAGCGTTAACACCAATAGCTAAATATGGAAACGTACCTAACAGCTTATCACTTTTAGAAAGTGAAATGTTTTCTAATAAATTTAAAAGAAAAGAAAATAAATACTTTGCAAATATTATAAACAACTCATCGCCAATGGCAGGGGAAATAGTATTTGGAAATAACATGACTGGTGTTAAAGGATTTTTTAGTACATTTAAATTTAAGCTAGATAACAGTATAAATCAAAAAAGAGAATTATTCGCAGTGTCCAGCGACACAGTTGAATCATCGTATTAATAGAATAAATTATGGGATTATTTAAAGCAATTGGCGGTATAGTCGGTGGATTTGCTAAAAAAGCAGCTGCTAGAAGAAACATGAGAGCATATGCAGCCGAGAAAAAAAAGGCAAGAGCAGAGATGTCTAGTCTTGAAAAGAACAGACAAAAGGTAATTAATCCTTATGATAACTTTTCTAACTTAAGTTCATTAGCTAAAGATCTTAGTGGTAATTTAAGTAACCCATATAATAATCTTAGTGTTTCAACTGCTGGTGCTGAAATGCAAGCTGAAGAAGCTGATATAGCCTTAGCTAATACATTAGATACATTAAGAGCAAGTGGTGCTAGTGCTGGTGGTGCAACCGCTTTAGCTCAAGCTGCATTACAAAGTAAAAAAGGTGTTGCTGCAAGCATAGAAATGCAAGAGGCACAAAATGAAAAATTAAGAGCAAGTGGAGAAGAAAGACTACAAGCTGCACAGACTCAAGAACAGGTAAGAGTTCAAGGTGTAAACATACAAGAAGGTAGAAGAATGCAACAAGCAGATGCAATGGGTAGATCTTTTCAGTTTAATAAACAAGAAGCTAGAGACAATAGTAAAATGACTTTTCTTAGACAAAGTTATACAACAGCTAATGCTGGAATAAAGGGATCTAGAATGGCCAAAGCAAATGCTGTTGGTCAAATAGCTAGTAGCTTTGGAAGCTTAGGAGATTCATTAGCGCCAGGTGCTGGTCTTGCTTTAGGAAAAGAGTTAGGATTAGGAAACTTGTCGGGAAAGTAAATGCCGGTAGCGGCTCTAATACTTTTGGAGGTTTTAAAGGTATGACTTCTATTAGTGATATTGATATAAATTTTGGCACACCTAGTCCATATAGCGATACTTATAATAACAGATATATGAATATATTGAAAAGATAAAAACTAATGGGATTAAAAGAACAATTAATAAAAAACAAACAAGATAACGAAGAGATTAAGTTTTACATCTCTGAGTACCAATCTTCACTCTCTTACAGGTTAGGAGAGGACGATACACCATCTCAGGACGTTAACTGGAGCTATTTCTTTGCTCCATACATAGAGCTATATGCAAATTTAAAATTACAGTTAGAGAATGGATCTAGTGAAAATCCTGTCCAAGCAAGAAAAATAACAGAAGATATTTCTAAAAGTGTAGGCACGATACAAGAAAGCATGGAAAATATTGCGTCAAATACGGAGGTGTGGAACAAGATGGTTCAAATGGAAAGCTTGATGGGTGGTTTAGATATGATGAGTACCCCTGTAAGTAGATTTAAAGCTTTAAGCATTTTAAATGACGATCTAAAAGGCAAAATAGATATAGAAGCTATAGATGGTGATATAAATAATTTAGCTTGGGTTATATATGATGAAAACAATATTTTTGTAGAAAAACTTTTAGTTAATAAAATAAACATATTATCTGAAACACAAGACATGTTTGTTACTATACCTGACACGTCAAAACAGAACCAAGAGTTTAAAGGTACTAATCCTGAGATATTTGAAATAAAAGGTGGTAACGCTCAAGAACCAGGCCAATTAACAGGAGGCGTAACAGAAACATACAGAGTAAAAGATAAAGATGGTAAAGTTAAACTTATAGCTAAAGATATATCTGCTAACATGGTACAAGACTTTTATCAAATAGATAAAGACACAATTAGTAAAAGCTTAGCATTTACATTAACTATGGATAAAATATCCGCAGGTCTAATAGGTGCATATCAAAGCTCTGATCAAGTTATAGCTTTTAATAATAATATATTAGCTGAAGTAACTGGTTTTTATTTAAAACCTGGTATTGCATTAAAACAAAATCAAAAAGATAAGTTTCAAAAAGATTATCAAACATGGTATTTAGAAAAAGAAATAGGTAAAGAGTTTCCGTCAGGACCACCTAGATTAAAAAAACAACCTAAACAAGAGGGAGAGGTTGAAGAAGTTGATGAGTTCGCTGAGTTTGTAGAAAATTAAAATATAATTTTATGCCAAGATATACGTTTAATGGTAAGACATACAATATTCCTGATGAGAAGGTTGATAGTTTTTTAACTAAAAATCTTAGCGCAGAGCCACTAAACATAAACAGTTTTTCTGATGTTGAAACAACTGAGCAAACTGAAAAAAAGCAAGAACAAGATTTTGTTAATCAGCAAGCTGTACAAACTGATAATCCTGATGATATGGTTTTTGATGACTTACCAGAACAGTATGGTTTGTCTGACGTAGAGCAAGGTGCGTTTGGTCAGCAGGCTAATTATTTTGTACCTACAAAACCTAGTTTACCAGAGGTAAAATTAGAAGAGTATGTTTCTAAAGCAGAACTAGATCCAGAAGCGTTTGAAAGAAAAATGTTTGGTAAAGATTACGATAGTTGGAAAATATTTCAAAAAGCTCAATCAGAAAGTAATTTAACATCTAGTCAAGTTAAAGAGGTTAACAATAATGTTAATGAAATATTTAAATTAAACGAAGATGGCAGTATTAACAATGTTGATTTAAATCCTGAAGGTTTAAGAGACGATGCTTTTTATGATGAGAAAAAGAAAGGAGATGATTGGGAACCTGTAGCTGATATAGTTTTTGAAGCTATTGATGATACTAAAGATTTTATAAGCAAAGGTCTTAATCTTATTGGAATAGGTGATGGAAAACAAGTTGCTATAGATGAAGCTGATCAAGTTAAGATAGATACTCAAAATGAGTTTTTAAAAAAAGCAAAAGAAAATTTAAAATTATCTGATCCTAAAAAGGAGTTTACAGAGCAAGAAATATTAATGGAAGCTCGTAAACTTTATACGGATGAGTTAACTGTAAAAAAATATAAAGAAAACACTATTGAAAATATTATAAAAGCTAAAAACTCAGATGGTAAATATGGTTTAGGTATGCCAGAAGAACAAGAAGAGCTAAGCGAAATGTATGATATGTTAACAGGAAAGATGGAAAAAGCATCTGCTGAATTAACAGTTACAAGTAAAAACGCCGCTAATAGTATAGAGTTAATAAACAAAAAGTTTAAAAAACTAATAGAAAAAACACCGGATACAACCGAAGAATATTTACAAACAAAAGTTGATTTAGAAAAGCTAGCTAAAGAAAGAAATAAACACATGGCTGTGTTAGAGCAAAATCAACTAGAAAACGAGTTTATTGTAAAAAATGTAGAAGAGATAGCAGAGTATGGTAACTTAATAGGTAGAAATTATAATGGTATTACTCAATTTGCAGGAATTTTAGGCGCTTCAGGTATAGACTTAGGTGTAAACATACTTAATTTTGCTGATAAGTTTAGTGCTAAAAATATAGTTAAAAATATAGCTTTACCAGCTATGCAATCTTTATTGCCAGAAAAATATATTCCTGTTGGAATAGCCGTTAATGCATTAAAACAAGCTAGCCCTGAGTTTAAAAGTTTTTATGATGATGAAGGTAAGTTTGATGAATTATATGGTTACAGCGATTATTTAAGATCTGCTGTAGCTGAACCTATATCTTATGATGAAATTAAAAGTGCTAAAGATTGGGGAAACTGGGCTTTACAATTTACAGCAGCTCAGGCACCACAAATTGGTTTAATGGTTCTCGCTCCAGGCGCTGCATTACCTTTGTTAGGAGCAGCTTCAGGTGGTGGTAAGTTTAGATCTATAGAAATGGAGATGAAAGATGGTGCTACTTATTCTCCTTGGCAAATGTATGGTGCTTCTATAATGACTGGTGCTGGAGAAGTTTTATCTGAAAAATTAACGTTAGGTCAATTAAAAAGATTAAAAGTTAGAAACATACCAGTAAGCAAAGCAAAAACTAGTTTTGTAGATGGATTAAAGAAAAATGTTTTTAATATTAACAAAGTTAAAGCTTTAGCTTACGATGTTAATGAAGAAGGTGTAGGTGAAATGTTTGCTGGATTTTCTGAAAACTTAGCAGAAAAATATATTCTTGGAAAAAAAGACGTAAACCTTTTTGATGGTTTAGAAGAAATGTATGTAGGTGGTGTATTTATGAGTGGAGTGCTGTTTAGAGCACCATCTATAGGTAATCAAATGCTAGCGCCTTTTAAAACTAAAAACTTAAATTCTAGCTTTGATGCTAATGCTGCTAATATTATAAACTTATCTGATCAACTAAAAAAACCTAATCTTGATCCTAAAACTAAAAGTATAATAGAGAACAAGATAAATGATCTTGTTACCGCTAATTCTGAAATAAGAGTTGACCAAGCTATGTCTACTGATTATTTAGCACCAGAACAAAAATCTGAATTAATAAGTATACATAAAAAAGAGTTTGATAATAAAAATTCTATTGAAATAATAAGAGCTGATAACAACTTAGATGGTGCTGCTAAAAGTGAAATAATTAGTGGGTTAGAAATAGAAAACGGCAAGCTTTCACAGCAAAGAGATGCTATAATGGAACCAGCTATTGAAGCACATTATAAAGCTACTACCGAGACAATACAAAGCATGGCTCAAGATGTTGATGGAGTTAGTGTTACAGAAATAGAAGACGTAAGTAAAGAAAACATAGAAAGACAAAAAAGAAATAATCAAAAAATGTCTTTAGCTGAAGCTGATGGTAAAGAAGTTGATCCATCACAGCTTGAAGATATGTTAGATCCTGATTTACCTGGTTCATTTAATCCTGATACAGGTGAAATAATAATAAACAAAGCCGCTGCTCTTAAAAACAAACAGGTAAATGTTGCTGCTCACGAGTTTTTGCATGGTATTATGGCACAAACTTTTAAAGGTAATCCTGCTGCACAAAAAGCTTTTGGTAAAAGTGTTTTATCTGAATTAGGTAAAATAGAAGGTATAGATACATCTAAGTTTGCTGGTAGAATAGATCAATATCAAAGAGCTGTAGAAGCTGGTAAAATAAGTGAAGCTGACGCATATGAAGAAGCTATGAACTTATTAGGTGATGCTATAGCTACAAAAGATGTTAAACTACCTGAAACATTTTTAGGTAAAATAGGTAAGTTAATTACTGATGCAGCTGGAAAATTAGGTTGGTCAACTAAATTTAACAATGGTAGTGATGTAGTTAGTTTTGTTAAAAACTTTCAAAAAGAAGTTAGCCAAGGTAAGTTAAGTTCTCAAACATTACAAGTAGCTAAAGAAGGTGCTAAAGGTAAATTAGCAAAAACAAAGTCAGTTAAAGGTAAACCTAAAACAGTAAAAAAAGCTAGTTTACCTACAATAAAAGGTGTTAAGCCTACAGCTGTTAAGGATGCTGTTGGTAAAGTTGCAAATAGAGCTGCTGCTAAGTTTTATAGAGGTATACCAAGAAATATAAGAGAGAAAGCGGGTCTCGATAGAGCTACTTATGTTAGAAGTGCGCAAACTGAATTAGCTCAAATTGCTCAAAAATACGATCCTAGTAGAAAAGACAAGGATGGTAATCAAGTATCTTTTGAAAGATATATGGCTAATACGGGTATGCAAAGATTAAATTCTTTAGCAACTAGGTTAGGTGTTGAATCATCAGAACAAGGTGTTACACAAAGTTTAGATAGTCCACAAGCACAACAAGTTGCGGATACTACAACTGAAACAGATACGGCTCCAGACACAAAACCTATAATTGATGTAATGAATTTTGCTAAAAAAGCTGATCCATCAATTGATGTTAAAAAATTTGAGCAAGACTTTACAGATGGTGTAAATAAATTAGCACAAGAAAAAGGTATAGATATAACTAGCCCTAATTTAACATCTAAACAGTTACAAGCTATAACACCTTATGATGTTTTAGCAAAAGCAATAGGTATACCCGCAAATAAATTGTCTAATGCAGCGGATAACTTATCTAAGTCTGAATCTTTAAAAGCACAAAGAATACTATTAGCTGCTAAACCATTTATTAAAAATGTAGTTTTAGGTCAAGCTAACAAACAAGTGCAAACTGTTGCATCGAAAAAGAAAGGTGGTAAACCTGTAAAAGTAGGTGGTGAAAGCTTAGGTCTAGGTAGAAATATATTAAATACATTTTTTAACCCACCTAAAAGAGTAGGTAACAATTTAGTTAGAACTCCTAAAAAATTTGATAACAAGGTTTACGATGCTGCTATAGGTATTAAGGATGGTAAGGTTGATCCTAATTATGTTCCTAGAGCTTCTGAGTCACAAACTATAAAAGGACTGCTTAAAGGTGTTGCAGAACAAATGGCAAACAGAGGTGCTAGAAATATATTAGATACTAAAACGCAGACTAGTAACGTTGTTTCAGCTAAAGCCAATCTTGAAAGAGGTAAATCTAAATTAATGTTTAGTTTAGCTAGTGAAGCTAATTTATCTAAAAAAGATGCTAGAGATATAGTAGAAAACATTTTACAAGATTCAGCTAAAAACATGGATACTTTACAAGGAACACCTGAGTTTGTAACTGAAGTTTTAAGATTAGCTGAAAAAGGTATTAAAGGAACTATATATGAAGCTCAAAATATTGCTGTAGCAATAGATGTTTCTAAAAAAAATCCTTCTTTTAAAGTATTAAGTATAACACCTCCAAAAAGTTCATTTGATCCAGACTTTAAATCAACAATAGAAGGTACGCCTTGGAATGTAGAAATAAAAATGACCAATGCTCAATATAGTAGTTGGACAATAAATGATGTAGATATAAATAGTGGTAAAGTTACAATAAATAAATCTAACGGTTTACCAGATAGTGTGATAAAAAAAATAGAAAGTTTAGATTTTAAAGGTTTTCAAGCTGCAGCCGCTAAATATGGGGTTACAATAAATAAAATAGGAGATCCTATACCAGCTAAAGTGTATGATCAACTAAAAGCTGACGGAGCTTTAAGATTAATTAGTTTTGACGACGCAAATGGTTCTTTAGGGTTGACTTTTGGAAACGTTGGTGATGTCTATGCAGCTAAAAAAATACCTGTTTACGATATACAGTTTCAAGGTTTAGGAACTTTTAACATGGGTAAAAATAATATTTATGGCTTATCAGACGTTAGCAAACAACCTTTAAATGCTTACATAAGACCAGGTGTAACAGGTAAAAGTAAAGGAACTGCTAAAATAACCATGAGAGTCGTTCCTCAAGCTATAAAAGGAGTAACGTTTAATGTAGTACCGTCAGATGTAAGTTTAGATAACGCAGAATCTTTAAATAATTTTATAAAAGTAGCTCCATCTAGACAAAAAGCAAATAATACTATACAAAAAGGTCAAGATGCTTTAGCTAAAAACCCTAATTTAAAACCATCACTGCCAGACCCTGTTCAATTAGATGCAGATATAAATAATATGATTAGTGATACTAAGGGTATTGATGCAAGAAAAAGATTTTCTGATATTGTAGCTAAAAGGCGTGGCGCAGGAGTAAGAAACTTTAAATTAATTGCTTCAGGTGCTCAAGATTTTAGTGGGTTAATGTATGATTTGTATGGTAGAGGAAAAAAAGGAGAAGCACAGCAAAAATGGGTTAAAGATAATTTAATAAAACCTTATCAAGATGGTATTGCTAAAATAGATAAATACAGGCAAGCACTTAAAAATGATTACTCAGCTTTATTAAAAAAATATCCAAACGTTAGTAATAAACTAGGTGACATAGTACCTGGTACAGAGTTTACTCTTGATCAAGCATTAAGAGTAAATCTATGGACACAAGGTGGTTTTGAAATACCAGGTTTATCTAAACGTGATATTAAAAAACTTAATGATATTGTTAATAAAGATCCAGAACTTAAACTATTTAACGAATCAGCTTTAGCTATAACTAAACAACCTAAATGGGTTGCACCAAGCCCTCATTGGGATGTTGAAAGTTTAATATCTGATTTAAACAGCTTAACAACTAAAGTTGGTAGAAAAGAATATTTAGCAGAGTTTATAGCTAATAAAAATGCTATATTTTCTAATGAAAACTTAAATAAAATGGAAGTTGCATTAGGAACTAACTGGAGAGAAGCAATGGAAGATTCTTTATATCGTATGGAAAACGGTACAAACAGACCTTCAGGAACTAATAGATTAACTAATAACTTTTTAAACTGGGTTAATAATTCTGTTGGAGCAATAATGTTTATGAACGTTAAATCTGCTTTGTTACAAACCATATCATCAGTTAACTTTTTAAATTGGTCGGATAACAATCCTTTTAAAGCGGCTTTAGCATTAGCTAACTTTCCACAATATGTGAAAGACTTTTCATTTTTATGGAACTCACCTAAACTAGTACAAAGAAGATCTGGTCTTAGAAAAGATATAAATGAAGCTGAGCTTGCCAATGCTGCACAAGGTGCTAAGAATAAACCTGCTGCTATGTTAAGTTATTTACTTAAATTAGGTTTTACACCTACACAACTTGCTGATAGTTTTGCTATTGCTTCAGGTGGTGCTACGTTTTATAGAAATAGACTTAACACATATAAAAAACAAGGGTTTTCAGAACAAGAAGCGTCTGACAAAGCTTTTGAAGATTTTTCAGAAGCATCGGATGTTGCTCAGCAATCAGCAGATCCAATGTTAATATCTCAACAACAGGCTAGCGTTTTAGGTAGATTACTTTTAGCATTTCAAAACACACCTGCTCAGGTTACTAGAATATTCAATAAAGCATCAAGAGACTTTATTAACAATAGAGGCGATCAAAAAACTAATGTATCTAAAATGATATACTATGGAGCGGTACAAGGATTTATATTTGCTGCTTTACAAAATGCTGCTTTTGCTTTAATACCAGGTTTTGATGATGAAGAAGATGAAGAAAAGAAAAGTAAAGAGTTTGATAAAAAAGAAGAAAGAATACTTAACAGTATGGTTGATACTATGCTTAGAGGTTCTGGTGTTTATGGAGCTATTGTATCTACATTGAAAAACACTGCTCTTACATATTACAGAGAGGAAAAGAAAGATGCTTTTAGTAAAGACCATAGAAACACATTGTTAGAAATATTAAATTTAAGTCCACCTGTTGGTTCTAAAGTTAGAAAAATAAACAATGCTATAAAAGCTAAAGATTATAACGAAGAAGTAGTAAAAGAGCAAGGTTGGGATGTAACCTTAAAAGGTAAGGTTAACTTAAGTCCTTCATATCAAGTTATAGCGTCACTTACAGAAGCAATAACTAATCTACCTCTTGAAAGAGCTGTAGTAGAAATTGATAGAGTTGTTGAAATGTTAGATGCTAGAAACACTACTTTTCAAAGAGTAGCTTTAGCATTAGGTTATAGAACATGGGATGTTAACACTAAGAATGAAGAAAGAGATCTTGTTAAAATAGAATCAAAAGAAGCTAAAGAAAAAGCTAGAAAGCAAAAAGTTATAGATGACAGAGCTGAAAGAAAAAGATTAAAAGAACTTGAAAAGTATAAAGGTAAAACTAAAGAAGAAATAAAACAGATGAAACGTAGAGACTCTATAGTCGGTACTAATAAATCTGATCAAATAACATCTTTAAAAAATCTTGGATTAACTACAAAGCAGATTAAAGAGCTTAAATATGAAGATGATAGAGTAAATAAAATAATAGAACTAACAAATAAATAATATGAAACTATGGAAAATTGCCCTTTTTGTTCTAGCTGCTACTGTAAGTAGTTGCGGAACGCACACTAAAAAACCTAAAATACAGATAACTCACGTGTTAGCTGTAACAGAGCGAGGTGACACCTTGAGATTACCTATAAACATGATTAAACCAAATGTTTATTATAATATTGTATCGTATCCCAGTTATCCTAGATATTATAG
>Ga0181404_1000448_pt1 | contig 12477 bp, 14 predicted proteins | sample 27SPOviralmetaG_FD_130133 | JGI IMG/M metagenome (GOLD analysis project Ga0181404, IMG submission 130133) | Marine viral communities from the oligotrophic San Pedro Time Series (SPOT) site, San Pedro Channel, CA, USA - 27 SPOT_SRF_2011-10-25 | ecosystem: Environmental > Aquatic > Marine > Strait... | reverse complement strand
GTTAATGCCATAATTGTATTTATATGAAAAAAAGAGGGACTTTCGTCCCTCTTCTAATATTAATTTAAAGTACTAAGACTAAGCACCTAGAATATTGTCAACTCTAAATATTCTGTAGTACTGGTTAGTCTTAACAGCTGCTAGTCCATCAGCAGGTGTAGCACCTACGTATGGGTTTGATGCCATTCCATATCTGGTTTTAAAACCAATTTTTGGTTGGAATGTATCTTCACCAACTGCACGCACCATTGTTAACGGAACGTATGGGCAATAGAATAGACCAGCATCGTATGGGTTAGTTCCCTTATATCCAACTGTCACATAGTTTTGTGCAGCATACGGATCGATGTAAACTCTTGTTCTACCGTTTAAAGTACCAGCAAAAGTATTACCTGTATCGTCCACATTTAATGATGTGTTCATTGCAGGTGTATAGTCTAACATACCAGCTGCAGAAAGTGCAGATGCTACATCAGATGAACATATGATAAAGTTTCCTTTACCTCTACGTGTCTCGATTGCAATTCTATTACATTCTCTTTCGATTTGTAATACAAGTCCTTTGAACTTTTCAACTGACCATCTACCATCAGCATCTGTTTGGATATTAAAGATACCGTTAATAGCTGTGTTAGATTGTAAAGCACCAGTTTTAGCTTGAGAGTTAATAGTTCTAATAACTTCTCTATTGATTTCAGCTAAGATTTCTGTTGACAAGATGTTTGCCAATTCTGTCTCAGCGTCTAGACCATGAATAGCTTTAAGGTCTTGAGCTAATTCTAAGCTGTATTCAGCTTTTAATGCTCTTGACTTAGCAGTCACAGTTGCTTTCTCAATAGTGAAACCCATTTCTCTGAATGATGATTCTCCAGCAGAACCTAATTTCTCAGCTTCTTGTGTACTCATACCACCAGCTGCAAGAGCTGTAAGTCTATTATCATCAATAGTTCCTACTGTTCCACCAGCTTGTGAATCTCTTAGACCTGATACGTTATCAGAATCATGAGTTCCACCACTATCGCCTGAAAACTGAGTTTCAGCTTCGTTGAATAGTGCTTCTCTATTTGATGTTGAACCACCACCGTATCTTGACTTCATTGCGAAGATAAGACCAGTTGGCCCTGACATTGGTTGTACACCACAGATGTCATATGCCATTAAGTTAGGCATAGCACGTCTTACTAGTGCAATTAATACCGGATTCCAATTTGCTACTGAACCTGTAGCATTTCCTGGAGCTGCTTCTGTAATCATTCCTTCTTCTCTAAGTGCGATTTCCTGATTCTCAAGTACTGCAGCTGTTACAGCTTTTTTATGATGATCCGCAATAGTACCAGCTGACTCTTCGTTCAGTACTGGTGCCCATTTTTCGATCAATCTATCGTATGATTGTGTCATTTAAGACTCCCTATTTATTTTGTTGCAGTTTTCTTTATTGCTTTAAGATATTGATCCATTGAACCTGTTGATTCCACTAGTGGAGCATCATCATCTTCAACAATCTCATCTTGGGTTTTAGTTGTCTTAGCAAAATATGATTCTTTTAACTGAGATACTTTTTGTGCAAAAGTTTCTTCGTCATCAAAATCAACGTTTTCTGCTAAATCTTTTAGCTTTTCAACTTGAGTTTCTGCTAAATCTTTAGTTGCCTCTCTAATGATAGACTCCCTTTTATATAGCTCTAACTCTTCAGCCATGTGAATAGACTTTTCAGTTGATTCATTGAGTTTTGCCTCAAGCTCATCAACGTTGTCTGCGAGTTCGTCAACAATGTCAACTTTATCCTCTGGCACCTGAATGTGAGATTCAGTAAATAAGTCTTTTAACTTATTCATGAAGTCTTCAGCAATTTCAGTTCTTAAACCATTTTGGATTGCTAACTTGTTTTCTTCCATCCAGCCTTCAACTACGTAATTAAGGTAGCTGTCTACTTTTTCCACAAGTTCCTGTTTAGTACTTTCAATTTCTTCTGAAAGTTCTTCGTTGTACTTCTCTTCTAGTCTATCAATCTCTACATTTATTTTTGTATTAATTGCAGCTTCGAAAATAGTCTCTGCTTTTTGCTTAAATGCATCAGACAGCGTAGCTTCTTCGTTAACAAGTGCTTTAAGATCGTCTTTGAAATCTACTTCTACGTTTACAGCAGGTTTAATTTCTTCTTCAGCAAGTTCAGCGTCATCACTTACATAATTTTCGCCTTTAAACATGGCAGATAAATCTGCTTTATTCATTCCTTGCATTTTGCCAACCATACCAGCTATTAAAGCGGCTTTAGTTTTTGGCATTGGATCTTGTTTAGTGTTGTCACCTTTACGCTTTGGAGCGCTACCAGTGGCTTCACCTGCCTTGTCGACAGCAACTATTGACTGTGCTTCAGCATTTTTAGGATCGTGAGCTTCCATGACTTCGTTCTCGTCTTCATGGAGTTCAATGTCATGATCTTCTTGATTTATATCAGTCATATTTGACTCCTTATTTTGATTTTAATAACGAGAGGAAATTCTTAAACTCACGTACTTGTGTCTCATAGAGATCAGCGCGTGGAGCCTTTTTAATTTCAGTCTCCATTCTTTCAATTGTTTGTGCTTCTATAATGCCGTTATTCCAAACCCATTCAACCCCTTCCATTATCCCATTAACAAAAGCGCTAGGAGCGGATGGATCTTGCACGATATCTACCGCGTTTAGAATATAATCGTCATTGACGACTGCGACGCCATTACGCTGGCTCAAACTTCCCATACCACGAGTCGATACACCAAATTGAACTTCGCCATCGAGTAAGCCTTTAACAACTTCTCCCATAGGGGTGTTCAGTATCGATGCTTTGCCCACAATATCATTACCCTGAAATTTTAATTCAGTGATCTTGTGGGAAACCTTATCTAAGTTAACAGTTGGTCCTTCCGGATGATTTAACTCTCCAACTGCTCTGCCTTTAGTAACCTGATCGTTATTATATTTACCAAGTGCTTTTTCCATCACTGGCATTGGATATATACGTCCGTTACGATTCTTTGTTTCTGCTTGCGCAAATACACCTTCAATAGCATAATTTTTTTTACCAGTCTTTTTATCTTCAGTAATTAAAAATTCTATTTTATTTTCTGCATATTCTGATATTAATTTCATATTAACCTCTTGGGTATGCTATTTTAGTAAAATGCGTTGTTGTAGTGGCTGCGTGTATTTCATCGCCTGCAGCTTTATGTAATACAAAAGCTTGGTTTTCGTGTACTTGCATTGTAGCGGCAGTTGTAACATTAGTAATTAAATCATCTGCAGTTGCACAAACGTAAACTGTTTGGGCATTACTTACAGTGGTTTTATTGGAGTTACCGTTTGCAGTAACTTTTGCAGCTAAAGGTCTTATTTCCATTACTTCATTCCTTTGTATTGTTTCATAAATTCCAATGCAGATTTCTCAGCTTCACGCTGAGAATTATAAGCATCTAATCTATCGCCATCAATATAAACAACAAATTTATTTTTTTCATTATTAATTTTAACAGGTATGCGATTAATCTTTTTATCAAAGACTACTTTGCCTATAGGCTTTCTTCCTGCTAATTCTCTTAATTGTAAAAAAGTTTTCATGTTAATTATATTTATACGTTTTTAGTTTTAGACCGAATTTTCATCTTCTGATTCTTCTTCATCGTCATCTTCTTCTGATTCTTCTACATCATTTTCAAGCTCTTCAAGCTCTTCCGTATCAATCTCTAAATCTTCTTCTTCTTCCTCTTCAGCTCCATTATAAACTTGATCAGCCATCTTAATTTTTTCTTGATCTAATAGGTCAGACATTTTAATAGTCATGACTTCACCAAATGTTTTATTAGCGTTATTATAATCTTTGTCCAAAGCAGCTTTTATTAAATCTTGAATATGATTTCTATTATCATCTAATTCTGCGTTTTCAACGTTTTCGACATTATCCATTATATTTCTCCTTGGTCATTGTCTGGTTCTTGCGCCTGCATGGCAGCAATTTCTTTATCCATATTCTCAATAGTATCATCATCCATTAAAAGAATATTCTTTTGTACCCATTGTTTAGAAAAATATTCTCCAACATATTGAGATACCTGATCTAAACTTTGTATTTTCTCTCTTAATAGCTCCGCTTCTTTTAATTCAGTAAAGTGATTGTCTCTAGAATAATCAATAGTTAACTTATTTTTCCAAGTGTTCCAATCATCTTCAGTAATAATATTCTTTATTATTAATTGCTTCTTTAAAATATCATAGAACATATTTGCAAATCTATTTCTTAATCTGTCTATAAATTTTTGAAACTTAAGTTCGTCTCTACTTATTTCGGTAGCTCTACCTAATGAAAACTGCTGTTCTTGTTCTAGTCTATTCATTGGAACATTAAGTGCTCTATATAATCTTTTTTGAAAATATATAATATCTTCAATTTGTCCTAAGTTTTCTCCACCAGGCAAAGTTGATATCTCTGTGCCTCTTCCACCTTCTCTCCTAGGTAACCAAAAATCTTCGAGCATTGACATGTGTTTACGATCATCACGTATTTCACCAGTTTTTGCATCATACACTAATTTGTTACGATACTTAGACATTATATCTTTCATATATTGTTCGGCTTTACCACGAGGCAAATTACCTACATCAATATAAAACATTCTTCTTTCAGGAGCTCGAGCTAATCTATAAATTACTAATGAGTCTTCCATCATTCTTAATTGCGTTATAGGCTTAAGCGCCTTATGCAAAAATGAAACTACTTTTTTACGTGTTTCGTCTAACAATCCAGAAGTAATATAACTTACTGAATCAAGTGTCATCTTTACGCCTGCATTCTGAGAACCAGGTTTTTCTTGGAAAATATAAAACTCATCTACTTTTTCTATAAGTTTTGCACCAGTAAGAGGATCTTTTTTGCTTTTAACCTGCTTTACTTTTCTCATCTTTGCAGCATCCATGTATCTTATTTCTTGAATGCCTGCAGCTAAATTAGATTCATCAACTACTAAGTGATGATATAATCTTCCGTCAATGTACCATCTTCTAAAGATATCGTGACCGAGCTCTTTAAAATTTAACATATTATATATGTGTTCAAATTCTTCAGTGATTTGCTTTTTAATAGATGAGCTTACTGGTATACTATCTAAATTAATTGAAACAGCTGGAGTCACCCCATTTGCTGTAATAGATTCGCTTATAATGTCCTCAATCGCTGCATCAGTTTCTGGATGCATAGCACTACCTCTATATTTCAATATAAGTTGTGCATTATCTTTTGAATCATCTCCGTCCATATTAATGTAATGACCATAATGCGCTCCAGCAGATGTTGCTGTAACGTATCCAGAGCCATCATCGTCTCTTGGCGGAACAGGTGAAGCAAGAGTCTTTTTATCTTTAGCTCTTGTTATCTCAAAACCGAATAATTTAATTGTATTTTCTGCCATTTAGAATTCCTTTATAGTAAGGAGAGCAAAGACTGCTCTCCTACTATTTATATCTTAACTTGTAGTGTCAGTATCGTAATACTGGTATGCAAAAGTTACAGTGAATCTTTCGATTTCATCGTTACTTGCATAACTTAACTCAATAGGAGACATGTCTTGAGGATATGATCCTCTAAACGTATACTTTTTTAAAGTATCGCCTGATCTATCAAGTTGTTCGACAAAAAGATCTGCCTCATATGCAACAGGAGTTGTAAGACCAGTATTTGCAGAGTGTGCATTCATACCGTTCATCCATCTTTCCATTGCATTTTTAATAGCAAAGTCTGTGTCGTTTATTATTGTTACTGTCCAAACATCAAATGTTCTATCACCAGCCATTTTCAATTGTCTACCACGAAATGGTACAACTATTTGGCCAAGTGTTGATCCTGGTAACTGAGCTGTTTCACATAAGAATGAAGTCAATTCAGCATCACCATTTGCATATCCTGGAAAGTTTATTGTAGCCTTGAAGAGGTTAGGACGTGCCCCACCGCCTCTTAGCTTTGATTTAAAATCATCTACGCCTAATACTGCCATTTTCTACCTCCTAAACTGTGCCAACGACTTCTTCAAAGTCGACACCAGTTCTTACTGCTACAAAGTTAAGTGTAACAAAGTTAATGGATCTGGCCGGCTTAATGAAGATACTTGCGATAAACTCATTTCTGTCAATAACTGCAGGTGTATTATTTGTAGCATCTGCAACTACTCTGAAATCTGTAATACCGCGTCTACCTTTTACTTCGCGTAATACTGGCTCGACGATATTAACAAACTCAGCTCTTGTAAATTCATCGTTGAATTCAAAAAGTACTTGTTCTGCGGCTCTTCCAATTGCTCTTTCTAATACTAAGAACAATCTTCTAACATTGATTCTATCAAATGCTGAAGGCCTTGCAAGTTTTGTTTTATCACCAAATAGTATGACGCCTGCTCCTGGTATATTTGCAATTGGATTTACGCCAGCTTTATACAAAGTATCTCTTTGTGGTTTGGTAGGTGAAAATGCAATTGAAGTAATTCCAAGATATTGGCCTCTTCGTGAACCTGCTGGTGAAAACCACGGAGCTCTATTTAAATCAGTAGCAGCCATAATTCCAGCAGTCGATGAACTAGCTGGTATCTCTATGTATTGATCATTAAATTTATCATACACTTTAAGATAGTTTCCATCCATAATCAAGTATGAAGATTTAGTAAATGTATTTCCAGTAGCTACAATATTCGTAACTATGTCACTGGTGCTGTTTATATTAAGAACATCGCTCCTTGCTGGTGAAGCAACAACAACACAGTCTTTTCTTAATGATTGAGCAGTAGTTACTAAATCATTTATTACTGTAGTTTGATCTGTTCTAGAAGTCATACCAGGGCAAAATATAAAATCTATTTCAACTTGGTCTTTGTCTTCAAAGAGATCATAACCTGACAGAATGTCAGAAGTTGAAAATACATCAACATCAACACCGCCACCGAAATTATAATCGATGTCTGTATTAAGTACTCCAGTTGTTTTTACAAAATTATCGCCGCTGTCGATTGCAGAACCAGCTGCAGCTTTACTTCCTAATGTATTTGAAAAATCAGAATCAAAATCAATTTGCCAAACATACTTTGATGTGTTATTAATAATATCTTTTACATAATTAGTAGTTCCATCAGGGTTTTTTGCGTTATTACCTAAAGACAAAAATGAATATCTTTCTAATAATGTTCCTTGAGTACCAGTAATTTTACCACCTTTATCAATGATAGCTACGTGCACTTCATCGTTAAGAGCGTTTATTTTACTAGCAAAATTAGAAGTTCCTGGTGCATCATCAAATTCATTTTTATATGCCCAATTTTCAAAGGCTGAATCACCTACAGAATACGGGCAAATTGATACTTGTAAACTATTTCCAAGTGATCCTGGATATTTAGCTATAAAAGTATGTTTATCTGAATCTAATGCAGATAACTGAGAGTTAAAATTTGTTTCATTTTTTACAACTTCTGTTGGCAATCCAGCAGCTGTTGCCGCGGCTGTTTGGCCTGTAGTTGATACTGCGTTCTTAGCAACAGAATCAATTACTCTTACAGTTTGAAGTGAGTTAGAATACTTCAAAAAGAAATTAGCTCTATGAAATGAAAACGTTGTTGCGGAATCTGGTGCGCCAAAGACATCGACTAGCTGTTGTTCTGAGCTAAGTTTGACTCTTTGTTCGACTGGACCCCATAGTGAATTTATTACAGTTGCGCCTGTAGTTGACTGGACATTAGGCACGCCACCAGTCAGATCTATTTCTTTGACAACAACCGCAGGTGATTCGGAGGGTGTAGATAGTGCCATCTTATTTTCCTTTTTTTATGCGATTACCATTATACGAATATTCAATAGTTATTACCATTATTTATAATATTACAGGTTTCTATCGTATTCAATAGCCCATGGGTGTTCTTCATCTGGTTCAATTCTTTTAACTTGTTCATTACCATCATTAATAAATCCAAAAGGTACTATATCGTCTTCAATTTCTTTTAATTTTTGTTTAAATATCATATCTTTAATATTGATATCAGTTAAATTAGAAAAGTAAGATGAAGATACAAAATAACCAAACATTACTAAATTCATAACTAAATCGTCATGATTACCAACTGCAGCTTGGTAGGTTTGTCCTTTTGCTTCAAACGTTGATATTTCTAATATTGTTTGTTCATCTACAACTGTTAACTTATTATTTTCCAGTAAGTCTTTTAATGCACTACATCCAAGTCTTTTAGACTTTCTATTTATATCTACGCCAACAGCATTAGCTTTAACTGCAGATTCAACATGAACGTTTTCATATTCTAAATCATAATATAAACCATTACAAACAACAGACCCTTGATCATTTGATTCAATAATACAATAAGCTTGGTTGTAGACATTCGCATACTTATATATAATATTAGGGAAGAGTAATGGCGAGATAGTATTATTGCGATACACAACCACTTGCTCAAAGGGGCGAACGTTAATATCGATCAGACTAAAAGAAGAATAGTCCTGTCCTCTTCCCTTTGATACATCGGCAACTAAAAGATACTCATGACCTTTAATAGGTTCTTTATAAACTAAACAGTCTCCACCTTCTAAATATCTTTTTGCCGGCTTAGCTCTTAAATTTAATAATGTTTGGGCATTCACTAATGTATTACCAGTTCCAAAAAATGTATTACCAAACTCTTGATCAAATTGTATTTGAGATGTATTGTTTATTGTTTCTTCTTTCCACTTCTCATCACGCCCAGGAACGTCATGCCAATCAACTCTAAAATTTTTATATTCATTAACGCCTTGTATTGATCCTTCCCATATTTTATGAAATGTATTACCAATACCATTTGCTGTAGATGTTACTATGATTTTCGTATCACCACCAGAAGATACAACTGGATATGTTGATGTATAAAACTCTGCTGCGCGCTCAACAAATGCAAACTCATCTAGATACAATAAGTTTATAGAAAGACCACGAATAGAAGATCCTGTAGTAGCTGCTGCAATAATTCTACTATTATTACTAAAGTCTATATTTGATTTATTAAGAGCTTTGCATCCTGGCTGTAAAAAGAATGGAATGTTTTCAAGCATAATAGTTATTCTTGCTAGCATTTCTCGAGCAGTAGCACCTTTGTTAGCTAAAACCGCTATTGATTTTTCTGATTGAAATAATGCAAACCATAGCAAATAACCACAAGCTGATATAGATTTTCCAGATTGTCTACATGCTAATACAATATTAAATCGATGACTTTCAAATTGTTTAAACATATTCTTTTGATAAGGATATAATTCAAATGGCACTAAACCTCTATCTAATGAAATAATCTTTGCATATTTTTCTACAAAATATACAGGATCTTTCATGCACTTAGCATATTCAAGTACTTCTTCTTGTGTAAAATTAGAAGTAATACCGTCTTTTTTTATATTAGGATTGCCTAGATAGTTTTCATTCCGGTTTTGGAGTGACATTCACTATTTCCGATTCATTCTTTAGTAGCTTTTGAAGCTCAGTGGTGGAACCAACAAAAAGATTATTAGTTGTGTTTGCAACTTTTTTAATATCATCTTTTTTATCTATTTCTTTTTTCTTTTTATTAAGATCCATAAGTCTATCATTTACATCTGAAATATTTTTAATCATTCCTGATAATACTTCAAACGCTCGAGGGTGTTCACTTTCTCGTGCGACCTCAATCATTAACTCTAAACTCTGTTTACCTTTTTCCACGAGCTCATAATATGTGTCTCTTGAATATTTGTAATCATTATCGATATTCTTTTCTTCTGGAGGAAAGAATTTTTCCATATCTTTTTTATCACTCATTTAATGTAACTAACTCACGATTTTTAATGTGTTCATGTTCAATGTCATCTTTAGATTGACCATAGTATCTTACTGCATGATGTTTTTCTACCATATAATCATTAATAGATTGATCTGCATAATTTGTTGTTCTCCACAATTCACCTAAAATTCTGCCAAATTTACCTTCAGCATCTTTTTGTGTCTTAAGTGTTATGCCACCTTCGTCATCTAACATTCCTGTTAAAAATTTCTTAGCAGCTAATCCATATTTTTTTTCTTCAAGATCTCTTGTCCTAGATTCTGGAGTATCTATTGCATATAGTCTTATACGCTCTTTCTTTAACCACACACCAAATCCTAAATCAATATCAACATCGACTGTATCGCCATCGATAATCTTTACTACCTTACATCTATATTCATACATATTTAACTCGCACTATCTAAAATTGTTGTTGAAAATCCAAAGTCACTATCTTCGAGGCCAATAATATTTGAAGGATTAGGCGTTACTACTATAGTTTCTAATCCTATATCTGAATCATTTAAACCAGCTCCGATATCAAATACCTTTGCTCTAGCATCTCTTATAATACTAGTATCTGTTATTGGACCATGAAAACTTAATTTCATTTCGAAATCCAAAGTATAAATTATTGTTCTTCTTTGTTCCATTGCTCCTTCAAAATCATCTGAAAAAGAAACGCCTTGAATAATAACTTGTATGTCTTCTTTAAAATCAGGATATTCTGTTGAAAACGGTTTTATTGTCATTGCATATTGTGGATTAAATGTAGGAAGTATTTGTTCTACAATTTGTAATGCGTCATCTTGTGATTTAGCATATGCATTTAATTGAAAATTTATTGAATAAGGAACTGGATTAAAAAAACGTTGTCTTTTAGAATTTTCACCAGTAGAAGAATTTGTAGTAAAATTTCCAACTTTAGCTAATTGCCTTTGCGCATCATATGCTATAGACGTAATCTCAAAAGACATTCTTGGTAACTTAATTGCAACTTGTGTGTCTTCTGTTAAATTAGGATTTTCTCTTATTCTTTCAAGATACTTTTGTTTAGGTGCATACGATAATGGAACTCTAAGTTGACTGATTACAGCCCCAGATGAATTTTGTCTGATAACATATATATTATTAAAAAGTCTGCCGAACAGCGCCACAGCCTTTTTAGTTTTTGCATGATAGAAGTGTGAGCCAAACATTAGTTATTACTCACATCGCCGAATGGATTAGATTCACTAAAGTCAATGAAGTCTGCACCTGTTGAAAAATCTGCATTTTGCTCGTTCTCTGATAATTGATTATCTTCTACTACTAACGATATTACGCCACCTGCACCTGTTGTTAAACCAGCTACAGTTGCTGCTGTAGCAAAGGTGTGGTATTTGCCATCATCAGCACCTGCATGGATAATATGAAGTTTACTATCTGAATCAGAATACTTAGCAACTTCGCCTCTCATCGTGGTGCCGCCGCTTGCTGAAGTAATTGTTTCACCAACTTTAAAAGGATCACCTGTTTTATTAGTTAGCGATAAGATATACCTATACGCGTATTTAATTTCAAGGCTATCTAAAGCATCTACACCCGTATCCATATCTTCGCCAGTATATTCGAATAACTGACATCTCATTTTGTATACTGGCAAGTTACTTAATTGATAAAATGGTTGTTCATGTTCTACATGTGTTATTTGAAAAAAAGATTTACTTAGAGGAAGATATATTAAATCGCCTTCAGCTGGTCTTTGTGTTTTAATTTCATTATCGTATCTTTGTACAGTAGCTGCCCATCTTCTTCTTGACACTACGAACGTAGCTTCATCACGTATTTCTACGCCGAACCTTGTAAAAAGATCTCCTTCGCCTTCAAATCCTTCTGTGTTCTCAATATACATTTCAAGTATATGAGAAGAATTAAAACTCGATACAGGATCATCACCAAATATCTCATCTTCATTTACTATATCACGTGGTAAATAAAATACATCTTGGCCATAAGCTTTTAACGCCTCAATAACTATATCTTCATAGAGGTTCTGCTCTGATCTTACTTTTTGATTAAAGTATAAATTTGTTGCCATATTATCCTACAAAGAAATCAGGTGGAAATTCGTGTTCTAATCTTATGTTTTCTCTAAGAGTCGCTATTTCTGCAGTAGCATCATCATAAATTTGTCTTCCATTTAAAATAACGCCTCCAGGTAATTGCATTCCTTCAAACTTAATTAAATTTTGGCCCCATTGTTGTTTTATTAGTGCAGTTGTGTATTCCTTTACAAACATATCATTAAATATAGAAGTATGATCAACATCGCTTACTTCAGTATAAACTTCAGCTACAATATAATCACCTGCTTGGATATCACCATCAATAAAATCACCAAATATATAAAGTCTATTTTGTCTACGCGAAAACTGAACTTGAGGCGTACCATTTAATTTCATGTCTAATGTTGAAAGATACTGCTGCATTTGCTCATAGTATGCTAGGTCGCCGGCAAAGTTCATTAAATCATGAATATTATTTAGCATCATTTGATATTTTATATCAAACATACCGCTGCCTCCAACAATACCGCCTGCAACAGGAAACATCTTAGAAACAAATATTATATTATTTGCTAAGG
>Ga0181404_1000446_pt1 | contig 12538 bp, 12 predicted proteins | sample 27SPOviralmetaG_FD_130133 | JGI IMG/M metagenome (GOLD analysis project Ga0181404, IMG submission 130133) | Marine viral communities from the oligotrophic San Pedro Time Series (SPOT) site, San Pedro Channel, CA, USA - 27 SPOT_SRF_2011-10-25 | ecosystem: Environmental > Aquatic > Marine > Strait... | reverse complement strand
TCGCAAGGCATTGACGATAACGCTAATGCCACAGCTATAACCATAGATAGCTCAGAAAATGTTGGGATTGGTGGCATTGCCGCTAGTAACAGTAAACTTCACGTTTTCGATAGTACAGCATCAGTAGATGATTACACTATTCACATTGAGTCATATACCCCTGCGTTAATTTTCCAAGATATTTCTGGCGGCCCTGCCATAGACTTTGGTATTCAAGTTGACGGCTCAGCAATGATGTTTCGATATGGAGATGCATCTTCTGGATCACAATTAGCGTCAGAAGCCATGCGCATCGATGCGAGCGGTAACTTGCTGGTGGGCGGCAGTACAACAAACCACCAAGATGGCAGTTCACAAGAACAATTCAGCTACATGAGAGGCTCTTTTCTTGCTGTTAGTAGGTCTCAGGGTACTGTTGCATACTTCAATCGTCAGTCAACAGACGGCGACATTGTGCAGTTCCGCAAAAACGGCTCCACTGTGGGGAGTATTGGGGTTGGTGGCTCTTCTGCTCAACCTATTATTGGTAGTGGCAACACAGGGTCAGGTGGAACTGCTGCTGGCCTTCGCTTTGACCGTGCAAACAATTCAATTCAGCCTTGGAATGTTGTTACTAATGCTTCTGCTGATAACATTATTGATCTTGGGTTTTCTTCAATCCGCTTTGATGACATCTACGCTACCAATGGTACAATCCAAACATCTGACCGCAACGACAAGCAAGACATCCGTGACTTGACTGAAGCAGAGCAACGTGTCGCTGTAGCCTGCAAAGGCTTGCTTAAAGCATGGCGCTGGAAGTCTGCCGTTGAGGAAAAGGGTGACGATGCCCGTATTCACTGCGGTATCATTGCGCAAGATTTACAAGCAGCATTTGCCGCAGAAGGCTTGGATGCGGGACGTTATGCGATGTTTATGTCAAACACTTGGTGGGAGCATGACGTTGAGGTGCCAGCGGTAGAAGCTGTGGCAGAGGTGCTTGACGAAGACGGTAACGTAGTCACTGAGGCTGTAGAAGCCGTTGATGCCTACACCCGCACCGATACATATGACACACAAGAAGAAGCGCCAGAAGGTGCCACAGAGCGCACTAGGCTTGGGGTTCGCTACAGCGAGCTACTGGCGTTCATCATAGGAGCTCTATAATGTCTGGTTATATTGGCACAATCCCGGCCCCACAGTCCACGCAGACGCGTCAGACTTTTGTGGCGACTTCGGGACAGACCACATTTACCACGATTGGATTTGTGGATAAGTTTTTAGATGTATTTCTAAACGGCGTGAAGCTAGTTTATGGCACTGATTTCACCACATCCGGGGGTACTCAAATTGTTTTAACCTCTGGCGCTTCAACAAGCGACACGTTGGATGTGGTTTTGTATACAGCGGACGCAGATACGATTAGCAATGGCGGTCGTTATAAAGGCGAGCGCGGCACGATTGGTGCTTCTGCGGCTGCGGGTGATATTTTCAGGGCGCACGAGCAGACCTTGAATACAAATGTAACGATTGACGCGACTGAGAACGCTGTAGCTGTCGGCCCCTTGGCCGTGGCATCTGGCGTTACTATCACCGTCACATCAGGGGGGAACTTGAGCATTGTCTGAGATAAGAGCAACGACGATAAGCGATGCGGCTGGTACTGGGCCTATTACGCTGACGAAGCAGAGTGCTGTTAAGACTTATTATGATGTTGATCAGGTTTCCAACGTCATAATTGGCTCTTTTAACGTAAGCAGTTTTACGGATAACTCCACAGGAAATTATACAGTAAACTTTACAAATAATTTTGCTAGCACAACGGACCTTTCTCAAGTCGTGGGTAATAATGCGAATGAAAACGGTGTTGCCACAAGAGATGTAAGTTTTATTGGGGGAAGGTCACGAAACGCAGCGGGAACTATGATAGACACCAACCTTAATACAGGTATTGTGATTGGAGACCTAGCATGAGTACGATAAACGTTTCCAACATCACCGATGGCACCGATACGGTCGGCACAAGCTATGTCCTTAATGGGTCTGCGAAGGCTTGGGCGTTAATAGATGGATCAGCAACGATTACAGTATTAAGCTCTTCAAATGTCTCGAGTGCAACTGATGTTCAGGTGGGTGTATATGAGGCCAACTATACAAGTTCGATGGCGAGTAAACTGGGTTGCTACACAGGCAGTTCAACAACTGACTTAACTGTTGGAGAGCCTGATCCGGGGGCATCCAGTGTAAGCAAGTATAGAACAATTATAAGAACTTTTGGTGGCGGTGTTTCAGATGATCCATTTGCATCTGTATGTTTTAAAGGAGACTTAGTATGAGTACGATAACGGTCACAAACATCAAAGCCACGGGTGAAACAGCTAGTCGTGCGGTGTCAGGCGTTGCGGCGGCTTGGGTAAATATTAATGGAGCATCTTCTGCTGTACGTGACAGCTTAAATGTCGCTAGTTTAGTTGATAATAGTACTGGAGATTTCAGAATTAATTATACTTCTGATATGGGAAACGCAAATTATTCAATCGCTTTTGGTGGAAAGTGGGACACTAGCATAAGAGTTTTTTACAATGGTGGAAACACAAACTACTCAGACCCTTCTACTTCTTTTTCAGAATTAGCTTCTTTTAATGAAAGTGCATCTGCATACGTTGATCCTGATTATCTATGGAGTGTAATTCACGGAGACCTAGCATGACACACGGCCACCTCTGGGATCGTCTAGCGGAAGCTAAGTCACGCCTTGCACCCGTGCAGTCTAAGTATCGTGTGCTGTTTGAAGACCCAGCCACACCAGATGAAGCAGCCAAGGTGCTTGTGCCTGATCCCAACTGGATGGCTGCGGCTCTGGCTGGCAACGTATTGCCGCCCATTGATTCCTACCAGCGGGACCGTTTGGTCCCAGATGGACAGCCCAAAGAGCATCCATATGCGGAGCCTATCGGCGCTATGAGCGAAGAAGAGGCGGTTGAGTATCTGGTGATGAAAGATATAGACCCCGCCGTGTGGCGGGATTACAATGGAAACCGGACGATTATGAAAATTGTCCCTGTGGAGATGATCCCTTCGGACCGCTCCTTTAGAAATGCATGGAGAATTGCACAATGACAACTTACATCAATATTAACGGAGATGTTCGTGAGGCGTCTTCTCTCACCGTTCCAGCGGATCGTACTTTTCGCGGAGCGTGGTCCTTTAACGGCGATGCTGTTGAGGTAGATATGACTGCGGCCAAGGTTATTCACAAGGACAACTTGCGGGCGGAACGTGCGCCTCGCTTGGCTGACTTGGATGTGGCCTACATGAAGGCTTTGGAGGCGGGATCTGGCGCAGATGCTATTGCAGCACAGAAGGCAACGCTGCGTGACATTACTGCGGATTCTCGCATTGATGCTGCAAGCACACCTGATGCGCTGAAGGCATTGGATCTGGCTACCCTGTTGGGAGAATAACATGAGCAGCAAGGCACGAGGATTAGCAGACCTAGGTAACGCCTTCGATGATGGTGCCTTGTCTAACCGCAACCTGATTATCAATGGTGGCATGGTCATTGACCAGCGCAATGGAGGTGCGAGTGTAACAGGATCTGCGTCAGCCGCTAAGTTTGCTGCCGACAGGTTTTCTTTTTTTGCAAATACTACTGGAACAATTACCATTCAACAGGTGTCAGATGCGCCAGACGGATTTGCAAATTCCAATAAGGTAACATGCACTTCTGCTGCAACGTCTGACTCATCTGCAAGCAGAGTGCAGCTATATCATGCAATAGAAGGTCATAACACAGCTAATCTTGCATTTGGTTCATCAAGCGCAAAAGCCATCACATTATCTTTTTGGGTCAAAGCATCCAATACTGGGACATATGGTGGGTCGTTTGTTAACGGTGCAGCAAACAGGTCGTACCCTTACCAATATACGATCAGTGCTTCAAATACTTGGGAGTATAAAATAATAACAATTTCTGGTGACACAACTGGAACTTGGGCAACTGATAACACAACGGGTATGTATGTATTCTGGAGCCTTGGTATTGGATCAACGTTTGAAGGCACAGCTAATCAATGGAATGGGGCTTTTGATATTGGCCCACCGTCATCGTTTAGCCTCAAAGACAACCTTAACGCTACCTTGCAAATCACAGGCGTCCAGCTAGAAGTAGGCGACACAGCCACCCCCTTCGAGCATGAAAGTTACGGGGATACATTGGCGAAGTGCCAGAGGTATTATGAGCAATTAGACAATTCCATAGCCACAATTTTTGGGGTTGGGTACAATGAAAGCACTTCTCAAGCACGGGGTTTAATAAACTTTAAGGTGACAAAAAGGGCCGCACCTACAGTTTCGGTAAACTTGGCCTCTAATTTTGGAAACATATCAACAGGCGCTACTGCTGCCGCTTCTTCTTTGACTTTTGACAGTACAAGTGTTTATAACACTCGTTATCTTTGTACCTCAAGTAACAGTAGTTTAGTGGATGGTGGAGCGTCAAACCTTCAAAGATTTCAAAATACGCCAACTATAAAAATAGATGCGGAGCTATAATTATGGATAATATGAACATCACATCCGCACAGTATGTCGCTGACTTAATCTCAGGCAGCAACACCTCTATCCAAGCAACCATAGACGGCACTGAGATGTCTGTTCCCCTCGATTTAGCCAATCGCCATTACGCTGAAATCATGCGGCAGGTTGAGGCTGGCACACTAACGATTGCCCCTGCTGACACTTAGGCAAAAATGCGGTATGGGTAAGACTGTATAACAAGGAAAGCAACGTGGATGCCTTTGACCAAACTGCAATTCCGACCGGGAATAAATCGTGAAACCACCTCATACTCCAATGAGGGGGGCTGGTTTGACATGGACAAGGTCCGGTTTCGGTTTGGTTTTCCGGAGAAAATAGGCGGCTGGGAAAAGAGTTCTGGAACTTACTTCTTAGGGTCTTGCCGCGCATTGCACCCGTGGGTCGCGCTTCAAGGTGAGAAATACTTGGGCGTTGGAACGCATCTCAAATATTACATAAACGAAGGCGGCGGGTATAACGACATTACGCCCATTCGCGTAACGACCGCAGCGGGAGACGTTACGTTTTCGGCTAGTGCCACGACCCTTGCTTCTAATGTATCTATTGGTGATACATCAATCACGCTTACCAGCGGTTCTGGTTTTCCCGACACAGGCGTTATTAAAATCAACAGCGAGGTTATTCGTTACGCGTCTCTTTCTGGCGCTACGTTATCGGGTTTGGAGCGCGGTTTTGACAGCACCACCGAGGCGTCTCATACAGCGGGGAATAACGTGACCTGTTCCACATTGCGGGTTACAGATACGGATCACGGTGCGGACGAGAATGATTTTGTTTCGTTTTCTGGATGCTCTACTCTTGGAGATCAAATTACTGCGGATGTTTTAAACCAAGAGTATCAAATCAGTCACAAGGTTTCTGATGATGAATACTTAATAGAGGCGCGAGCCGTGGCCTCTATGCAGAACATCACCACAACAACGGGTTACACGCCGACTTATGTCTTCGCCACGGCTTCGGATAGCGCCAGCGGTGGAGCCAGTGTTGTAGGGGCCTATCAAGTAAACACTGGTTTAGATACCACGATTGTCGGAACAGGTTGGGGCGCGGGATCTTGGGCTCGTGGAGCGTGGGGCAGTGGCTCTAGTTTGTTGGCTTCTGGTCAAACGCTTCGTATTTGGAGCCATGATAACTTTGGCGAAGACTTGCTGTTTAACGTTCGTGATGGCGGCATTTATTACTGGGACAAAAGCACAAGTTCTTCTTCTCCGTTTAATCGGGGGGTAGAGCTTTCGTCGTTGGCAGGAGCTAATACAACGCCCACGATTGCCAAGCAGGTCATGGTTTCTGACCGGGATCGGCACATTATAGCGTTTGGTTGTGACAGCCAGACTAACCCGGGGGTGCAGGATCCATTGCTTATTCGGTTCTCGGACCAAGAATCTCTAACCGACTGGGCTGCGACGGCTACGAATACAGCGGGTGACTTGCGCCTTGGTTCTGGGTCCGAGATTGTAACTGCGGTAGAAACGCGCCAGCAAATTCTGGTGTTTACTGACATTTCTATTCACGCGATGCAGTTTTTGGGACCACCGTTTACGTTTGGAATTAATTTAATTTCTGAAAACATTTCGATTGCGGGTCCGTTGGCTGCGGTTGCAGTTGAGGACAGTGTGTTTTGGATGGGTTCTGAAGAGTTTTATGTGTATGGCGGTACGGTACAGCAGTTGCCTTGCTCTGTTCGTGAGTACGTCTTCAACGACATAAACATAGGGCAGCTTGAAAAGGTAACTGCGGGAACGAACATTTCGTTTTCTGAGGTGTGGTGGAATTACCCTTCCGCCTCTAGTTCAGAGAATGATCGTTATGTTGTTTACAACTACCAGCAACAGATTTGGTACTACGGAACATTGGAACGCACGTTCTGGTTGGATCGTGGGGTTGAGACATTCCCTGTTGCTGCGGGCACGGATCACGCATTGTATTACCATGAGCTTGGTTTGGATGACGGAAGTCAGTCCCCTGCCACAGGCATTTCGGCGTTTATTGAGTCGAGTCAGATGGACATCGGAGACGGAGAACAGTTTACATTCTTACGTCGTTTGATTCCGGACATGACGTTTAGGGACAGCACCAACGACACGCCGCAAGCTACGATGACGCTCAAAGCTAGGAATTATCCGGGCGGAGAATATTTGCAAACAAACAGTAAGACGGTGGAAAAGACTGCGTCTGTCCCAGTTGAGCAGTTTACCAATCAGGTGAATGTTCGCCTACGGGGTCGTTCGTTTGCATTTAAGATTGAGAGTTCTGACACGGGTGTGTCATGGCGGTTAGGTTCTCCAAGGGTGGAGATCCAACCTGACGGGATGCGGTAATGTCTCGTAATCTTGTTCTTCCATTTTTTCCGATTGCTCCCGCGCAATACGATCCGCAGTACCTTGCCGAGGTGGTGCGTTCGTTTGCGATTTACTTGGAGCAAATGCAAAACCCCGGCGAGGGTCGGAATACTTTTTCTGTGTTTACAAATCTTCAAACAGACGACAGTGGTTTGGAGCCGGGGGCTATCTTTAACCACGATGGTTATGTTAGAGTGCCCGTAGCTCATTCGCCTTATGTTCGTGGGTCACAGGCCACGGGCAGCGTCGGAACAGTAACGGTGACAACATGACTGTAATTACAATGCCAGACGGCTCCCGCTGGAAACCCTCTTCAAGTTCTGATACAGTGCATTGTGTCAACTGTAGCAATGCTGTTGATACGCCAGAAGAGATCGCAAGCTACCCCGACGGGAACTGCCCCGATTGCGGCGAGGCTTGGACAGGCGCAGAGAATCGAAGCACAACAATTACGGTAACTGCGCCAGAGGCGATTAGAGGCGAAGCATGAATCTTGGAGCGGTACTTGGTGGACTTGGCGGACTTCTTATTCCGGGCGGCGGTGCATTAACTGCGGCCCTTGGTACTTTTGGCGGGAGTTTATTAAGCGGATCCGACCCTAAGAACGCAATCAAAGACGCTTTGATCGGCGGGGGAATCGGCGGTTTGTTTGGTGGAGCTATCGGAGGCATGGGCATGGGCAAGCAGGTTTCTGCGGCCATGGCCGAAAAGGGCATAGCCAATCCAATGCTTAGTGCTGCGGCCCAAGAATCTGCGAAAGAATCTGCTATAAGCGCGTTAGCTCAGACCGCAGCGACAGAAGGCGCAAAAAAAGGAATCATGTCAAACCTACCCATGTACACACTGGGCGCAGGGCTTCTTGGTACAACTCAAGAACCAGAAAGCCTTGATCTAAGTATGCCCGAGGGATACGGCGGTGATTATGACCGCTCTGATTTCTTGGACAACCTTTACGCCAGTCGGTTTGATGGAAAACGGTTTGACACTCCCGAAGAGCGTGATGCCTATGACGACCGTCAGGAACAAGCACAAGGATTTGCTGTTGGCGGATTGATCGAGGGCCCCGGAACGGGAACCTCGGACGACATCCCCGCGATGATATATCAGGACGGGCAACCTGTGCAGGAAGCTGCGTTATCAAACGGCGAGGTTGTGTTGTCTTTGAAGGATCTAAAAAACATCGGCAACGGCGATGCGGAAAAGGCAGGTAGAGTTATTGGCGATGCGCCAAACGGAACTCGTGGAGAAGTTGCAGCGAAAATGTTTGCTTCAATGAACGGATATAAGATGGGACCGCATCATGGTTGAAGAAGTAAGAACGATACAGCGGACAGAAATCCCCGACTGGCTTAGAAAATACCAAGATGAAATCTTAACACGAGCGCAAGCGTTAGGAAAAGACGCTGGTTTTAGACTGCCGGGATATCAGGTTGCAGGGCGAACACCGTTGCAGCAACGAGCGTCCCAGATGGCAGCGGCTGGCTTAGGTGCGTATATTCCAATGTTGCAAGCTGGGGCTGGAACCGTGGGGCAAGGCGTTGGTGGCATACAGGCCGGGATGCAAACGGCGCAACAGGCGCTTTCTCCTTTGGCATTGTCGCAACAACTAACAGGCCAAGCTCTTAGCGGAGCAACCCCCTATCAGCAGGAAGCGTTGGGCGCATTGCGTCAGGCGGGCGCTCGCACTTACGGTAGCGCGGAAGACATAGAACAAGCTGCGCAAACAGGGGCGGCGGGCGTTACTGGTTCAGCAGCGGCGGGCGCAATGGGTATAACCGAGGCGGCTCGTTTAGGTTTGGATACAGCGGGCGCAGCGGCGGCGGATATTCGTGGTCAGGCGGCTCGTGGTCAAACGTTTACGGACCGAGGTGCAATGGGTCTGGGGGATCTTGCTGCTCGCTCCGCGCAACTTGGTACTGAGGCGCTTGAAACTTTGCCTGCTTATGGGCAGCGCATGGAGGCTCAAGGCCGAGACATAGCAAGAGATATTTCGAGAGCGTCGGGTGGAGCTAGAGGCTCAACCGCAGCAGCGCAACGTGCATTGGCCGAGGCTGGGCGCTTTGGCGTTGGATCGGCGCAAGCTGGAATAGCGGGATTAGCGGGTGCGGCGGATAGATTTTCTCCTGATCAGATATCTGAGTTTATGAACCAGTATGAAGACACGGCTGTTCAACAAGCGTTGGCCGATATCGCTCGTGCTGGAGAGATTCAAAAGCAAGCTGTTGGAGCGCAGGCTGTAGGGGCGAATGCTTATGGCGGAGCTCGTCAGGCAATCGCCGAGCAGGAACTGGCCCGAAACATTCTGGAGCAGCAGGGTCGTACCGCTGCGGGAATGCGTCAGTCAGGGTTCGAAAGCGCGGCCAAACGGGCGCAAGCTGCTTACGAAAGCGCGTTGGGCCGACAGTTGCAGCAGTCGCAGCTTACTGGAGCGTTGGGTCAGGCGGGCGCAGGATCTGCAATGCAGGCGGCTACGGGCGCGGCGCAACTTGGGCAGGGTCAAGCTGGGCAAATGATGCAGGGTGCGCAACAAGCTGGGCAGGCACTACAGCAAGGAACGCAGGCGGGCGCAGCAACAGCGCAAGCGGCAACTCAAATGGGGCTAGCAGGACTTGGTCAAGCTGGGCAGCAGACAGGGCAAGCTGCGCAAACAGGTTTGGCTGGAGCGCAACTGGGTACTCAGGCCGCAGGTCAAGCTGGGCAGATGGGAATGCAGGGCGCTCAAATGGGAATGCAAGGAGCGCAACAAGCTGGTCAGATGGGAATGCAAGGAGCGCAGACCGCTGCGCAACTGGGTATGCAGGCAGGTCAAGCTGGAATGCAGGCGGGCCAACAGGCTGCGGGCATTGGTCAAAACATCGGGCAACTTGGAACGCAATACGGCCAGCTTGGTCTTGCTGGCGCAGGACAACTTGGAACAGTCGCTGGGCAATACGGCCAGTTGGGTCAAGGCATGGGTCAGTTGGGTCAAGGACTTGGCGGGCTGGGAATGCAGCAAGCGCAACTGGGCGAGGCGTATCAAGGGTTGAGCATGAACGACATTAACCTGTTGACCTCGTTGGGTGCTCAAGAGCAAGCGCAACAGCAAGCTGTTCTGGATGCGCAGCGTCAGACACAATATCAGAATGTTATGTCGCCATATCAGCAACTGGGCTTCTACTCAGATATTTATCAGGGTATGCCTACGGCTCAGTCCACGTTTATGACGCAGCAAAGCCCGTCTCCGAATCCGATGACGCAGCTTGCGGGCTTGGGACTGGGCCTATACGGCATGTCGCAATAAGGAGTTATTATGAACGTCGAAAACAGAAAGCTCTTTGCAAACCGTGACGCCCGCAAACGCCTTGCGGAAATGGGTGGAATACTAGCCTCATCTCCTGAATTAATGGGCGAGGCGATGAAGTTTGCTAATGGTGGCACTGCTCGTGAGAGAGCGATTTCCGGACAGGGCGCGTTGGATCAATTTGCTTCGTCCGGTATGCAGCCCCTTGATTTTAGTTTCCGTGATTTAGACCGTGATTTGGGCAGCGAGATGCAGGCTTTAGATGATCGAGTTCAAGGTCGGATCGTTAGTTTCCTTGGAAACTTATTTGAGGTGGTTGGGGATAAGATTTTTCACACTGAGTCCGGTGTGGAGATCGAAGAGCCTAATCTGAAAGCAGAAATTCTTACTCAAGGGGATCGGATTGCTGGGGAAGACTTGGCAATGGCGGTTCCTTTCCCGCAAGGTCAGGCCCGGAATTACACTCAATTAGTTTCCGATATTGAAAACCCCATAGAAAGAGGCCGAGCGTTACTTGCGGCATCTTCCCCCGAGGTGGAGTTGGAAAACGCGCCAATTACCAGCATGAATAGAATTGCTGGGGAAGACATGGCAATGGCGCAGGATGTGGAGCCTGAAGTAATGTTCCCCGGAGAGTTGTCCAGAGCGTTCGTTCCGGAGCCTCGAGGTGCCGAGGAACTTATGGCTGGGTCCATTTATCCAGCAGAAGAACGTTTCTCAGATAAAAATGCCCGTCAAAGAGCTATATCTGAACTTGGACTTACGCCGATTACTAGGAACGGGAAAGAATACTTTATATCTCCTGCGGGTATGGTATTTAAGCGAAAAGGGGAAGATCTAGTTCCTGTTGATACTGCGGAAGCAATGCAAGCTATGGATGTTGCACAGCAGCAAGGGAAAGATTTTACTAAGTCCCCTATTGGTATGATTCCAATAGGCACCAGAGATGTAGATCCAAGCACTGGCTTGGTAGATCCAGACGCACCTCTCAAACGTCCTGATGCAGATATTAGCGGTACGCGAACTCCTCAATTTCTTACAAAGGCACTTGGGCCTGACAGTGCCGTATCAGATTTGTTGAGCGTTCAAGAAGGTGCTGCGTCAAATGTAGACGAAACTAGCGAGATTGCAAAAGCGGTGGAGAAGAACAATCCCGCAGCCGTTACAGAAGCGTTGAAGAAACGTTTTATGGATCGGGATTCTGATATCGTACCGTCCACCGTTGATCAACTAACTAAGGAGCCTCCGAAAGGTGCTCCAGACGACGATACTCCAGACGACGATAAGCCTGCGCCAAAACTGAGCCGAGCGGAAAGAGTGACGGCAAGAGCCTCTGAGTATGCTGAAGCTCTTGGTTTTAATCGGGACAAGTCGGAAGACATGTATGACCTGATGGCAACGATTGGGTTTGCCATGGCCTCTGGGGAAAGCCCCAACGCAATGAAGAATATTGCGGATGCCTTCTTGATCGGTGCGCAGATGAAACGTGCGGATAAAGACAAGGATGAGGAGCGCAAAGAGAAACTAAACCTATTGGCCCTCCAAGGTGAACTAGACTTAGAAAGTCAAGAAGCAGCGTTGAGGCAAACGCTGGCAGAAGAGACTCGTGCCGAGCAGCGGAACCAGAGAAAGATGCGGTTTCAGTTTGGTTTAGACGCTGCTTTAGAACGCCTTAAACTAAGTGGCGCTACGCAAAAAGGGTTGAGAAATGCCATTTTAGACATGGCAAAAGAAGTTACCGGATATACTGGCAAACCGCCCACGCCAGAAGAACTCGAAACTATCGGCACGGCTGTTTTAACATTGCCCGGTTTTGAAGGGATGTCCCTTAATGATATAAACCCTGCCGACATTGGAGTTGATAAAAAGTCTGCTGTGGAGCAAAAGTACAAGATAACACCATAGGACGTACAAATGGCTTCTTACGATGAGCTTATTCAACAGGTTATAAGACTGGACGAGGCTGGCGACGTTGAGGGCGCAAGTCTCGTGGCGGGTCAGGCTCGTGCAATGACTCAATACGATCAATTAATCGAGCAGGTCATAGAATTAGATCAAGCTGGGGAAGATGAAAAAGCGCAAAAATTAGCGGATCAAGCTCGTGGCTTGATGGCCCCCTATGAAGAATCAAAGCTCACCGACATAGGCCGTGGGCTTAAAGCTGCGCCCATTATGATAGCGCAAGGCTTGGTGGAAAGCGGAGCAGCGGGCGCGGACCTAGCCTTTGGCACTGATTATTCTCGTGGTGTAACAGACGCCTTTGAAAACTTCCGTAGAGAATATGACCTCAATCCTCGCACCACGGGCGGTCAGATCACCGAAGAGATCGTGGGTTTCGGTC
>Ga0181404_1000443_pt1 | contig 12620 bp, 12 predicted proteins | sample 27SPOviralmetaG_FD_130133 | JGI IMG/M metagenome (GOLD analysis project Ga0181404, IMG submission 130133) | Marine viral communities from the oligotrophic San Pedro Time Series (SPOT) site, San Pedro Channel, CA, USA - 27 SPOT_SRF_2011-10-25 | ecosystem: Environmental > Aquatic > Marine > Strait... | reverse complement strand
TAAAACTATTCAATTCATATAAAACTACTTAAACATATAAAACTTACATATAAACGCAACACAGCTTATATATAAACATGAGCAATACGGAAGTTGAAACTTGGTGGGCGGAGATTGATGGAAGTGGAAAGTATATGGTTGCTGGCGGTGGTTTGGGTAATGGAAATGCTTATGCCAATATAGAAGAAGATAATGGTAATTGGTGGTATGTGGAGTATGGTAAAAATCCATCACGAAGATATTTGGGAAATAAATTTGTTTGGGTTGAAAAGAGGAAAGGTTGCCCGAATGAAGGTTCATTTAAAATTGAAACGGATATGTTTAAGAGTGATAGTGAAGATGAAGATGAAGATGAAGAAAGTAGTGAGAGTGAGGATGAAGAAAACACTCATATAAACAAAATGGATTACAAACAAATGTATGAACAAATGAAAGAAGAAAACAAAAAACTCAAAGCAGAGATTGTTGAGCAAAAAGAATTAGATGAGTGGGTATATGGAGAGCTCCGTAAAGAGAAAGATGAATGGGTTAATAAGTTAAATATAGAAATTAACAAAGTAATCAAACTTGAAGGAGAAAACAAAGAACTCAAAGAAGAAATGAAATGGAGAATGTGGGGAGAAAATATGAAAGGAGCAGATTATGATATAGAAAATGATGAAGATGCGTGGGATTGTGTTGTAATGGAACACGGTTTCACTGAAACAGAAATGAAACAATTATTAAAATACTATCCCAGGCCTGTTTTAAGTGATAGTGATACGGAAGATGAAGTAAGAGGTGTGTGTTATAGTTGTGAAAAAGAAGGAAAATTTATAGGAAAAGAGGGAGATGATTGGCTTTGTGAGGAATGCTGTTAAACAAAAACCCTATATAAAATTATTATATTGTATTATATTATAGAAATTTGTATATAAAAGAATATGAAAAAACAAGGACAGAAAGATAAAGAAGATGAAAAACTTGCTATGGAAGTTCATAACCTGAAGAAAGATAAGGTAAGTAAAGGTAATGGTGGTTGGATTGCGCATGTTAGAAAGATTAGAAAGAAAGGTGAGCTATGGAGAGATGCTTTAAAGCGAGGTGCTAAATCATACAGAAAAAAGAAAAAATAAATGTGTTTTATTTTTATTTAAAAGTTTAGTTTATTATATATCTATTATACTAATTTTAATTAAAATGGAGGATTGTGCTATGGTTCAAATAACAGTTGAAGAGTTAGAAAACTACAAAAAAGCTATGGAAGCTATGAATAAAATCAAAGAAGCTAAATATAAATGTATCAAGAAATATCAGAAAACGGAGAAAGGGGTCGAAAAGAACCGTTTCTATGCTAAAAGGTATTATCATCAAAATAAAGAGAAAATACTACAACGACGAAAAGAAAAATATAAACAAAAAAAAATACAATCTGATTAAGTTTAGACTTAAAGGTTTTTTTCTTATATATGTATTATTAAACAAAGTTTATAAAAAATATATGCCTATTATCAAAAACGAAAATATTATGGATAATATCACTTTCACAGAAACTATCAATATGGAGCGTGTAGAACAATGGGTTAATTTGAGCTATGATGATTGGTATATTAAATTTGGTATAGGGGACATTAAAAAACAAGGTAGAATGCCCCGCCCTAAAACATATTACAAAATTACACGAAGAGAATTAACCAAACTCTACAAAGCTCAATGTTCTGTAAAAACGATATTATACAAATATGCTAAAGGTCAAACAAAAGGTAGATTATATGCTAATGAATGGGGGATACAAAGATTATCAGCTGTTGATAGAAACTATTTATGTATGGGTCAAGGTTTATACGATTTAGATATGAAATCAGCACATCCTTCAATAGCCCTATATCTGGCGAAGAAATATAATGTTAATACACCATTACTATATAAATATGTTAATGATAGAGAAACAGTATTAAAGCAATATGCTCTTACAAAGAAAGATATATTGATTGCTATGAACTCTGATGAAATAAGAACATCTAATGATTTTTTGGTTAGATTTAATATTGAAATTGATAATTTAAAAAATAAAGTAGTAGATAATGAGGAAACGGGTGAATTGGTAGAAGGGGAGATTAGGAATAAAAAGAATCCGAAGAGTAGTAAGTTCAATAAAATACTTTGTGTATATGAAAACGAAATATTACAAACAGTAATAAATCTAATCGGCTCGGAGAAAGTATGTTCTCTCTGGTATGATGGAATGTTTTTAAAATATAAACACCCAATCTCTGAAATAAATAAAGCTACTGAAAAATGGGGTATGAAATGGGCATATAAGCCCATACATAGTAATGTTAAATTAGATAAAGATACTGAAGGAGCATATAGAAAGATGATTGATTTCTTTAGTTTGATTGAGAATAAATCACAGCTTGGTATGGCTGAACTATACAGGGATATTTTAAAAGAAAATGATATACTTGATGATTATGTATGCTTACGAACTAATGAAAATGGTAAGATTGATTACTGCTGGTATAGATATAATAAGTTCAATATCATAGAAAATCATGGTAATCAACCACCTAATGACCTATACAAGCTACTATCACTGTTGCGAGAAAAAATAAGGGAAAGTAAGAATGTAGCACAAGAGCTCTTGGAAATGAAATCCGACAAATATAAGGAAATAGAACGAGTAGCGAAAGGCTGGGAACAGAAATTGGGTAATAATACATATAAAAAATCTTTAATGAATGAATTTAGAGAGATAGTATTACAAGATAATGATAGTTTTGTTAATAGTATAGATTTAAATAATCATATACTACCTTTTAAGAACGGTAGATGTTTTGATTTTAATATAAATCAATATAGAGATATATCTAAAGATGATTTAGTAATGAAGTGTATCGGGTATAACTCTCCAGAAAATACCCCTTCTGCCGTCGAGAAGAAAGCTCGAGAAGAAGTTAATAATTTTCTCGAAAGTATTTTTGAAAATAATTCTGTTCTCAAATTTGTTTTAGATACATTAGCTTTTTCTCTTTACACAAATAAGTTCGAGAAGTTTTATATCTGGGAAGCTGTTGGGAGGAATGGAAAGGGGGTTTTATTGAACTTATTATCCCGAAGTTTAGGAAGATTTTTTTACTCACCAAATGGGCAGTTTCTTACTACTGGTATTAAAAGTGGTGTAGCTGATAGTTCTTTATATAACTGTAATGATAAGCGTATTGTAATGGTTAGTGAGCCAGAGAATGAGAGTTCATTCACAGAGATTAAATTTAATATACCTAAAATTAAGAAGCTTACTGGTAGGGATATAATTGAAACCAGAAAGCTATATGGAAACCCTATTGAATTTATACCACAATTTACCTTATTCCTCATGTGTAATTCTATACCTTTTACTGAAGATTGTGATAGTGCTATGATGGATAGAATGGTTTGTGTTAAATTTCCATATCGTTTCTGTTATCAACCATTAGAGGATACTGAAAAACAGATTGATACATCACTAAAAGGAAAGTTTCTAAAAGAGGTATATTACAGACAGTTTATGTATATACTATTAGAACACGCTAAAACTATTACAGAGCAAAAGCTTATTATACCACAAGCTGTAAGAGAAGAAACAGATAAATATTTTAGTGGTAATGATGTTGTTAAGCCGTTTATTGATGCTTATTATACCGTTCTACCCGATGAGAGCAAGGATAAGTTCTTTGTGAAGTGTGAAGATATATATAAGGATTATCTGAATAATAACTCTGGTAAGAGAATTAGTAAGAAAGTGTTCATGAACTATATGAAAAAGAATGGGTTTGAATATAAGAGAAATCAATCTCAATACTGTATTAATGAACAGGTTGTTAAATCTATAGGGCGTGGATATTTTGGTTTATACCCTATGAACAAGCTCCACAAAATTCCACAATCATACTACAAACAGATGGTGTTGTCCGATGACGACGACGATGAGCAACCGACGACCGACGACGACGATGAAGATGATATTCTTAATTGAAGCCACGAAAAGCCGAGAAGCCAGCCGAAAACCAAACTCTTATACGAATTCACTTTTTTTAGTGATTTTCTTAGAAACTTTGGTTTTTGTGTGGCTTGGTGGCTATTAATGATTATATATCTATTTCTTCCTTTATTTCTTAAGAAAAGAGAATAAAATAAATAAAAAGAAGAAGCCACAGAAGCCACGGATTTAATATATATCTATTAGAAGAATGGTGATTTTTGATAAAAAATTGATGATTTTATACACAAAATATCACGATTTGAAAATAAAAATGTGAAATTGAACCCCAAATTATGTAAATTTTGTAGTAAATTATACAAAAAAATGAAAATAATTTCCAAAATATGAATATTTTTTTTTGAATTCATATATTTTATTTGTTCATATAAAAATATATATATACAAATTTGATTATATATAATTCGAGTATCAAAATATGAAAATTAAAAAAAAAAGTAAAAAATTCGATTGAATATTTCGGGATGTTCAGATTGAAACAAAAAAATCTGATTGTTTATTTCTCAACATCTCAAAAGTATTAAAACATTCGATTGGATATTTCGGGCATTTAAAGAGCAGAAAAGCATTTAAACAAAACTTGTTTAATATATACATAGCACAAAACAAAACAAAAAAAAAGCAGAAAATGAGCGTGAGCAAATATATCAAATTCACTCTCCCTTCTACGGGGGAAACATATGAAACTACAAACGATAATGATGGATACAAGAAGTTCTTGTTGGAGAAAGGTATCTCTTGGTTCGGTTGTATGTTTGTTGATTTGAAGATGGCTAAAAAAGGAAATGTGTGGGAGTTGAACATCGAGCACCCAGATACATCACACTCAGCACCATGTTTTCTATATGGTATTCTGGAAGTTCCCAAAGCAACTATGAAGAGGCTCAAAGGGCAATTGAGTGTATTCAAAGGAGGCAGTGAAATCCATTGGGATACTTTTGATAGTGATGATGTAGCTCAACCCTTTGGGTTGGTAGGCAATAAAAATACATGGGTTCCAGAAGGTGATTATGGTAAAGAGCTTGATGTATGGGATTGTTATTTGGATGATGGTAATTGGAATAATGTAGAATTTGAAGCTGAAGATATAGATGAACTTACTACCAAATCCAAATCCAAGCCAAAGCAGAACAACAATATCAAACATAAATACTATGAGAAAAAGAAAAAATATATAGAAAAATATGAAGGAAAAGTAAAGAAACTGGTTGAAGAACACAAGAAGAAAGAAGAAAAATTCAAAGAACGAGCTACAAAGCTTACTGAAGCAAATAAAAAGATTGCTGAACTTCGGGCGAAAAATACTGATTTATCAACCGAACTACTTCAATTGAAAACCCATCAACAAGATAAAGTTGATGAGTATGTTAAGAAAATTGCTAATAGTAAAGCAGAAGAGCTCGAACAGAAAACAAACTATATTGTTCAACAGAACGCCATCATTAAGAAGTTGGAGCAAGAGAAGGCTCATATTACTTCAACTGGAAGTATGGTGAATCCTGCTTTGTGTGATATGCCTACACTCAACTACAAGAACTTAATGTTCTATGGTTGGAATAAGGAACAACAGATTAAGAACATTGTTAAACATATACACAAGATTACCAAGAAATCACTGATTGCTTTCTATGAAGATGTATTCTGTGAAAAGGTGAAGGATAAGAAGAACCAAACACTACCAAAGGTTCAGGATTACTTCATAAAGAAGGCTAATGGGCTGGCTGTTGTAATGAAGAGTAAGAGCCATTATGTTCCAAAAGCCAAGAAGGAAGAAGTAGGTGGTGGTGGCTCGGGTGAGGATGATGAGGAAGTTCCCGAAATCCAAGTTGAACCTGAAACTCACCATTGTGGAGGCTGTGATGATGATAAGCCTGTTGATGAATGCCATGAATGTGAAACTTGTTGTGAAGTGAAGTGTAGTGGTTGTTTATCATCTGATGGCTCTGTTGATGATGAAGTTATATGTAATAACTGTGAGCACGATAAGCATCTAACACCAGATGGTAGTAAATACCTTTCTGAACCTGAACCTGAACCAGAAACTATTGATTTGGGATTGAATGATGATGTATCAGATGAGTTAGATGAAGTGCTCAAAGGAGCAGATAAAATAATCATCAAAGTATCACCAGAACTTCAAAAGCTACAAGATGATATGAAACGAGAAGCAGAAGAGCGTGAGCTCATGGCTCAAGAAGATGTGAATGTAGCTATGAGTAAGAAAGAAGAGAAGAAACTTAATAAGAAACAACTTATCCTAAAAAACATTGAAATATGGGAGAAATTCACCAAAGGTAAGATTACAAAGAAGGGATTTCGGGCGATTGTTGAGAAAATGGTGGGTAAGAAGCAGTTTGTGAAAACCTTTAAAGGTTATAATAAGATGCCTGTTGATTATGTGAAGAAAGATTGTGTAGATTTGATGAATAAGGAGATTGAAGCACTTAAGAAGAAGTATATTTAAACATATTCTAATATATATATAAAAAAACAATTTAAAAATAAAAATATTAGTAATGTATATACCGCGTAGTATCAATTGGATTTTGTATATTTGTAGAATAATAATAAAAAAAAACTAACATACGGATAGGGCTTGTATTGCTTGTGCTTTGTTTATGATATATTACTATCACAAAATGGGTTTGACCTCTCAATAACTTTTTTTTTTATTCATTTTCATTATCCTCAACATCAGCATCACCATCAAATTGGTTAAGTAAGTCGTCTTTTTCACGAGGAAAATGATGAGTAATATCAGTAGTGAAGCATTCATATGCTTTCGGTGGGTGTGCTTGTAGGTCTAAATGTAGAAAGTGATATGGCTGTCTTGTAGCGTAATCAAGTAATTTTTTAAAATATTTTGGAGAACCATATAAAGAACCCCAACTTTCATACATATCTTCAAATTCTTTTTTATTATGTGTATTAAATAGAATAACATTAGTAAGGTTATTTCGGGTGATTTTGTGTAGATGCTTACTGTTTTGGGATATTTGTATAATACTGGTCTGATAATGGCGTGATTTTGTTGATAACGCATTTAAATAAGGAGTTTTCAATCCAACCATATCATCAAGCATAAGAACAATTTTAGGTCGTTCTTTATCTTCATATGATTTCTGATAATTTATGATATCTCTTATCAGCCCATCAGTGTATTGCGGGAAGATTGTGCTCGGAAATGCCCGACGGAGGTGTTCCGCAGTTTTATCTTGTAATATCGTAGGGCTCACAATGAAGGCTGTTTGGTAGTTTTCACGGTTCAACATATTAGGATTAAGCAATAAGTTGGTAGCCAACACCGATTTACCAGTGTGCCTTTTACCTATTATACCCAATACAAAGTTCTTTTGTAAGTCAGGTAGATTAGGGTGTATAGGGTGTTTTAGTTGATAGGGGTCTGTATCAATATTTTTAACTGGATATATATTCAAATCAGTCATGGTATATAGATTATAGATATATAATATTATAGAAAATAAAATTAAATCATTTAACGATTATATTTTGATACTAATTTAGTTAGTTTATCTCTTTTCAATAAATCTTCATATGTTTCCGCAAGAGTTCGGGGATGTTTTATGGGTTTATTAGATTTACACCCGACAAATACATCTTTCATCTTTTCTTTTTTACACTTACAACCTTTTTTAACAGCACCCATTAATAGGTCATTAACTTTATCAGTTTGAGAATTCATTTTTTTCTTTCTTATTAATATATAAATATATAATATATAATATGAAACTTTTACTTGCTACAAATTCTAATAACGATAATCCTTTAACAGTCGCATCAGCTACTAATTTCACAGCTAAATTTAATAGAGTTATAAAGCTACCAGCATATACACAGATATGTGTATTAAGTTGTGTATCAACTGATGCTAATCAACCTAAACTACACTATGTGAATATAACTAACCTGCCTATACAAACTCTATCTGGTAATAACGCCAAAGGTAATAGCACTACAAAGGTAGGCTATATGATTTCATCTGATGGTAAGGGAACTGAAAACAAGTTAAAGAATTGGATAGATTTAAATAATACCAGTGAAATGACTATAACATCATTAGATGTATTGATAACCAATCAAGATAATGAAGAAAGTGATGGATTTACACCCGCTGATGTAATGGAAATTATGTTTGGATACCGCCAAGACCCTGCTATGAAGGGAACAACACAATACTTTAGATAGATAATAACTAATGTAATTATGAATAATTATGAAATATTTTTTCTATAATATATTATATACAAAAATATAAAACAATGGAAGATACAAGTGGAACATTTAAAACCAGTGAAATGCCTTCATTATTAGATATAAAACCAGTGGAACAGTTGAAACAAGTAGAAGAAGTAATAGAAGAAGAAGAAGAGGTTCCTATTGTAGAAGAAGATAGAGGTATATTTGTAAGACCACCAACGAATAATATAATTAAGAAGAAAAAGAAGATTTTATCAGAGAAACAAAAGGCTCATTTAGAGAAATTAAGATTAAAAAGAATAGAAAACGGGAAGTTAAAGAAAGCTCAAAAAGAAAAGGAACAACTCTTAAAATTAAAAGCATTGATGGAAGAAGGGGCTCAAAAAGAGGAAAAACAACCCAAAAAACAAGAAGTAGTTCGAGAAGAAGTTTCTCGAAGTTCGAGAAAAACAAAAAGTGAAAAACAAGAAGTGCTGGATGAATTTTTTTCAAATATGGAAAGATTTGTTTCTCTCTCGAATCAGATTACAGATTTTCGAGGTAAGAATAAATCTGTTCCTGTGAAAGTTCCCGAAAAAGACCCGTTTAAGGATATGAAACCCGTTAAAAAGCAAGCCAAACCTAAACCTAAACCTAAACCTATACAAGTAGATTTTCTACAATCCAATGTAGGATATAATTATAAAAATCCATTTGGATTTTAATATCCCTATGTTATAAACTGTCAATATGGCTAAAGTATTAAATCCAGCTTTATATAAAAAAGCAAGAGATAAGTATAAAAATCTGAAACATTCAGCTTATAAAAGTGGTTTAGTAGTGAAGGAATATAAGAGATTAGGTGGAAAATATGGAGGTAAGAAGCCTGAAAAGAAAGGATTAAGCAGATGGTTTAGAGAAAAATGGAGAACACAAACTGGTAAGAAAACATATCAGAAGAAAGGGGATATTTTCCGCCCAACAAAAAGGATAACTAAAAAAACACCTACAACAATGAGCGAACTCTCGAAAAAACAAAAAGAAAAAGCCATGCGAGAAAAAAAGAAAACTGGAAGAGTTAAAAAATTTAAAAAATAATTTATCTGTATTTTATAAAAAACAATATGAAGAAATCGGGTGATAAACCACTATATAAGCCATTTAATGCCCCAACAGGTAGCAAATATAAGAAGATGGTATATGTAATGAAAAATGGAAAAAAGCGGAAAATAGGATTTGGATTAAGAGGTTATAAACATAACTATAGTAAGAAAGCAAGAGATAATTATCTAAAAAGAAGTGCTGGAATACGAGATAAAAGTGGAAAACTCACTAAAAATAATAAAAATTCAAGCAACTTCTGGAGTAGGACGGTATTATGGAAAGCTTAAATAAAATATATGAATTATATATAAAAAATATATAACAATATGGATTTCTTACAAGATAGATTTAATGCTGGTGATGCTATTGCTCAACTGGAAAGTGCTAAAAAATCAGCTGATATAGCTAAATTTGATGAAACAGTAGCAGATATAAGAGAGAACTATCAAGAACAGGCTAATTTCTTTGGTGATATAGAAAAAATAGGTGGTATAGGGTTAGGTGCTGTAGCTGGTGGAAAAGGTATATACGATACTTATAAGAAAATTAGAAGTAAGCTAAAAGGAAAATCAAAAGATAAAGATGATGATGAAGATAATGAAAATGAAGATAATGAGAATGAAGAAGGTGATATAGCTGAAACGGGTGAAGAAGATTTGGAAACAACCGAAGCACCAGATACGGGATTTTCAGCCGATACACCAGCACAACCACAAGAAATAGAGATGACAGATATGAGCACACCAGAACCATTTGATTTTGAAGATATGACACCATCAGATATAAATGGTGGAAGCTTACGAGCTCAAGGTGAATTTGATGGCGATACTAATATGAATGATATATTTAATGAATTTGGAACACAAGCTGAAGCACCCGAAGGTATGGAACAATCTACTTATGATGAAGTTCTATCAGATTTCAGAGGTGATAGTGATGCTGTTGATACAGCATATCCAGATGATACAATGTATCAACAAAATCTTGATAGTGTATTACGGGCTGATGAAGCACCAGATGCGCCATTTTTGAGACAGCCCACAGATGATTTAGGAACACAACAAGAAGCATCAGATTCATTCCCAACAGAAGAAACATTCACACCAGCAGATAGCACCACAGGAGACCAAGTATCATCCGCACAAGATGAAGTTTCTACGGAAAGAGCTGGCTATGATAGTGAAGTTGAAGATATAGATGCTGAACCCGATGCGGATTTTGCTGGAGATGTAGGCGATATAGCCGATACAGCTGGCGATGTAGCTGGCGATGTAGCTGGAGAAGTTGGTGAAGCTGGAGCTTCGGCTTTAGATGCGGGCTTGGAAACAGCTGGGGGCGTTGCGGAAGCATTAGGGCCGGAAACATTCGGAATAGGTGATATTGTTGGATTAATACTACAGGGCGTAGGGTTTTTAGGAGCTGGCGGAACAGCTGTTGCTGGGCTGGTTGGTTCAGATGATGCTGAAGCTAAAGAACAAGCTGATGAGAATACAGCCAAACAACAAGAAATACAAGACCTGGCTACACCACCAGACCTTGCTGGAAGATTTGGAGCACAGGCTCAAAGTTCAGTAGCTGACTTTATGTAATTAAAATTTATAGAATATTTTGTTTTTTTTTAAATTTAATTTATATAATAAATATATTACCAAATTATATAAATATAAAAATAAAAAATGAACACCGCATCAAATATAATTTTTGAAGAACGCAATACAGCCGTCGGATTAGGCGAAGTTTTGCGATTTAGATTACCACCAGACTTAAAGGTTATAAATACACAAGAAACTTACCTGAAATTTAACATGGTTGTAGGGAAACAAGCTGGCTCACAAAAACAATCAACATTCTCAAGTGGTGATAGAGCTGATATAGAATATGCTCTCCCTTGGGTATGCGACCACGCTTCCAACCTCATCAAAAATCTTACCATCAAGGACGGTTCAACGGGCACAATTATCGAACAAATTACCGATTACAACCGCTTACATCAAGTATTAAGACCATTTATTAAAAATACAACACAGAAAAATTTAGATAGATTGTATGCTGGTTCAGATACACAAGATATCCGTGTAGAAAACACTCTAACCGTGAGAACTATTGATGGCGCTGGAGCTTCAACAGCTGGCGAAACCCAACAAAACAATGAAGTAGAAGTATGCCTGGCTTTAGACCTTTCGGGCGTATTAAACAATCCTCAGCCCCTTCCCGTTATGATGTTTGGAAATGGTTTAGAAGTTGAAATATTACTTGAGGAAGACGCATACAAAGTAGTTCATGCCCAAGGAGCTAAAACAGGAGCTGAAACATTGAACTATGTAGGAACCAAAGGATTACAGAAAGTTAATGCTGGTTATAGAGAAGAATTACCATACTGTGTTGATGGTTTATTGAATGCCCCAAATAGTTTTGTAGTTATTAAGAAAGATAGCACTGCTGGTAATGATAATGTTCTAACTGGTGATGTATTTGATACACGCACAGCTGATTTACCATTTTACAATGGTCAAACACTTACATTTAAAACATCTGGAGGTGATGTTGATGCTATTGTTAATAGTATTCAATGGAATGCTGGTAGTAGATTAAGAGTGAATATTGTAAGCACTGATTTCACTGGTAATACAACCACTGATATGAAAGTAGTAGTTAAAACAAGTGATTTATCAAAACCACAAATTACCCTATCAGAACTTCAAATGGTTGTTGGAACAGTTGAACCAACTGGGCAACAATTGAGTGGATTACAAGCATCGGTTAAATCGGGCTATTCTTACCCATTTAAAACTTATAATGATTTCCCAGTTAATAACAATGCTGGAGCACTACAAGTAAGTAATTTAATTAATTGCCGTTATAGAATGGCTAAATCCGTTCTTTCCTTTTGGGAGGATGTTGGAACATCTACTTCAGTAGATAAACCAAATTTAGTCCCACGATTAGATAGCACTGTTGCCCCATCTAATTATCAATATAAAGTTGATGGCTTACTTGTTCCCCAGCGTCGGGTAGATTTGGGCGCAATTAACCGAAACCGTTCCCAAGCATCCGCATGGAATTGTGTTCGACTAAAAGAGCTTGAGCAAGCACTACAAGCCTGTGGTTTCCAAGTCCGTAGTCTCGCAGATAGTGATGGAACAGCATTATTCGGTAGAGCATTGGTTCCAGCTGGTTCGGGTTTCACACACGATTTATCAGATGACCAAGAAACTCGTTTGGTAATAAATTATACAACACAAAATGCTTCACTATTACAACATAATTTTATATGTTCAGTTAAGCAATTAGTTGTTTCTGG
>Ga0181404_1000440_pt1 | contig 12641 bp, 26 predicted proteins | sample 27SPOviralmetaG_FD_130133 | JGI IMG/M metagenome (GOLD analysis project Ga0181404, IMG submission 130133) | Marine viral communities from the oligotrophic San Pedro Time Series (SPOT) site, San Pedro Channel, CA, USA - 27 SPOT_SRF_2011-10-25 | ecosystem: Environmental > Aquatic > Marine > Strait... | reverse complement strand
CTTACGATTATTAAATCCTTTTGGCTCTAAATAATCATAATGCTTATTAGCTTTTTCATATCTCATATTTTCCCCCTGTAGATATATTGAAGTTCTTTATAAGTTTTATCAGATAGGTGGGCAAGATGTTTAGGTCTTTTCCTTTTTCTATCTAATAATTGTTTCAAGGTGGGAACATCATCAAAAGATGAAGTTCCCTTTATTTTTAAATTGAGTTCTAATTGTTTCAAAATAACTCCCCTTGATTCTTGATAGGTTTAATTACCTTTTTCTTTGTTGGTTTAACAGTAGCATTTCTTTTCATCAGCTTACCTTTTGTAGTGGTCAGCTTCTGAATGTTTTGCCAAGATACGCCTTTAATATTATTTAAAAAATGTTTCTTGATAGTATTTTTATGAGTTGCCCATGCTTTACATAAAATCATAAATTCTAATTCAGCGTCATGCTTTGCAGTATGTGGCTCTAAATAATCAACATCAAGATTAAGCCACCTTGCGACAGCTTCAGCCGAAAAAGATATATTTCCTTTATCAGTTGACATTCTGTTTTTATCATCATCATTCAATGTCTTAAACCAAGTATAAAAATCTCGATTTAATAAAAGATTAGCTGATATATCCATAAGACAACAAACATTGATATCTGAAGTTCTAAGATAAAAAGATTTATGTTCATATTGTGTATGAGTTTTTCTAATCGTTCCGATCTTGCGACCTTCTCCAATATCAAAGTTATAGTTATATGCAGTCAAGATATCAACACCCATTGAATTTAAATTGTTATTAAATTCTTTGATGATATCTTTCCAGCGTTTCACCTTATGTGGGTTATTAATAGCGTCATGCCATGCTCTCGCCATTGCAGTATTAGTTGCATAGGCGTTGCCTGTTTCCTTGTTCTTAAAAAGAAAGTTTTGAATATTCTCCATAGTTTCTTTTACATAATAATCCATAGTTTTGACATGGTAGCTTTCAGTTTGTTCAATGTTTCCAAAGACTGCTCCAAAGTGATAAACCAAGCCGTGAGCTTCTGAATTTTTAAAACAAGTTTCAGTATCAACAACACAGGCGATTGTACGCCTGTGTTTTTTCATTAGAGTTTTAGGAGACATTTTTTGATACCTCTTTTCTCTTTGCTTCAACATTGAGTGCCTTTAAATATTTTTTAAAGTCCTCGATAGTCGCGTTCATTGATAAAGGTTGTATGCCTTTTCCTTCGATTTGTTTAATCAAATCTTTTTTAGTTGTATATTCTATTTTCATAGTATTCCTTATATTGGGTGCGTTGTAAGTGGTCGCACCCTTAAACCACATTATAAAGTTGTAGCAAGATAGCCAACGAATCCCAAAATTATAATTCCTAATATAAATGGTATCATCATTTCGCCCTCTCTTTTAAAGCTACGCCACCACCTACGCAATTTTTGTTGATTGCGTATTTGTTGGCGTGTTGGCTCTCTATAAGTTAAGTCATGCCATAATTCAATTATATATTTAATCATTTTTTAATTTCCTAATAGCTGTATTAATATTATTGATTGCCCTTTGATAAGCTAAAAAAGTTCTTGATAGTGAAGCGTCAAGATTATCTTTAGCATGTAGATTAATCCAAACCTTTTTATTGGCTTGGATTAAGTCGCGTTCTTTTCTAAGTTGCCTTAGTCTAATTGATTTTAATATTTCCATATTACCCCCTTTTTTTAAGTTCAATTCTAAGTTTAGCAAGGTGATTAATATAAACCCCAATCCAAAATTTTGTTTGCTGTTTAATCCACCTCTTATTGTTTAGCAAGTTTTCAGCTTTCTCAATATTCTTGATTAAGTCGTCCTTGCTCATTTTTTGTATTTTCATAATTCTCCTTTTTAGTAAGTTTTTAATTTTTGTTTAGTCTCGTTATTCCGAGAGTTCCCCTAGTCATCAAGGGTAGCAATTGGTTTCCTCGCTTAGTGCGTGAGTAATCCCTTTTTGGTTTCCTCGCTTACGATTTCTTCAATCTCTATATAAGATTATACATCTATTTACATATTTGATTCAACAAATTTGTAATATAAATTTGCATTAGTTGAAGCTGCTAAAGTCATTCAAAATCTGTGGATCCTATATCTAGGATAGTCATTCAAAATTCCAGGCCTGTACAATTTTTATACAGTCATTCAAAATTCCAGGCCTGTACAATTTTTGTACAGGGGGGTTATTAGACCTCTTAATCTGCCTGACCACAGCACCCCCTAACACGTACTCATTTGGATTTTTTGAAAAAGCAAAAAAGACGCACACAGCGTATCATAATGATACCTTCTTAAAATAATCCTTGACATTTTCCCTCAAATTTGATATACTTACATTATGAAAGTATTAAGTTTATTTGATGGAATAGCATGTGGAAAAGTAGCTTTAGAACGGGCAGAAGTACCTATAGATGAGTACTACGCTTCGGAAATAGATACTCACGCTATATCTATAGCACATAACAACCATCCAGACATGCGCCAAATAGGAAACGTACTAAACATAGATTATTCTAGATTACCTAAAATAGATTTATTAATCGGAGGCTCACCTTGTCAAGGCTTCTCTAATGCAGGAGGAGGTTTAGCTTTTGAAGACGAGCGTAGTAAACTCTTCTTTGAATTTGTACAAGCTATGGTGGATTTAGAACCTAAATACTTCTTGTTAGAGAATGTAAAAATGAAACAAGAGTGGGTCAATATAATTACAGAATATATGGAAGTCGAACCTATACTTATAAATTCAAGTTTAGTTTCAGGACAACATAGAGAGCGTTACTACTGGACAAATATACCAAATGTTGGTTTACCTTACCCAAAAAGATTAATACTACAAGATATACTAGAAGAAAATGCAGATAAGAAATATGATGCTACAGAAAATGCAATGTCAAAGTATGATGGAGGAAAATATTTAAATCCTACATACAAAGGACAAGGTAATAGAGTTCACGATATAAATAAACCCTCTCCTACTTTATGTGCGGGGTCTAATGGTTACTCAAATGGTTATATAAATTATCAAGACAGAATCAGAAAACTTACTCCAATTGAGTGCGAAAGACTACAAACTCTTCCAGACAATTATACAAAAGGAGTATCAGACACTCAACGCTATAAAGCTTTAGGAAATGGTTGGACTGTTGATGCCGCAACACATATATTTAAACATATCTAACACTTAAAAATCACACCTACTAAAAATACTTCTTGACATTCATGTCAAGTTTTGTTATAATTCACATATGGCAAAGAATCAAATATCTACAAGAATAAGCCCAGAAGGACTGGAAATTGCAAACGCATATCTCGAAGTCGGTAACGTAAAAGCTGTATCAATCAGACTACGAATTGACGAAGGAAAAGTATCAGAATACTTAGCTAAAAGAGAGGTGAAGCAATACATCGACCAAATATATCTAGACACGGGGTATCGAAACCGTTTTAAATTAGCCGAAGTCCTTGATGACCTTATTGACCGCAAACTCGAAGAAGCAGAAGAAAGTGAAGTATACACTAACAAAGATATTGCAGATTTAGTTGCCCTTTCACACAAAATTCGCATGGATGAGATGAAAGCTCAAACAGAATTAGAAAAAGCACGAGCAGCAAACATCAAAAACCAGACCAATGTCCAAATCAATAGTGCAGAAATGCCTTTTGGTCAAGGAAATTATGGTGAACTCATGAAAAAATTGTTAAAGGATAAATAAAAATGGAAAAGAAAATACTACAAGTCGTAAATTTATCCCCTTCAGAGTCATGGGTAGAAAAATTAACAAATGTTCACCCCATGAAGCAGATAACTTATGCTTCAATTATTCAAATTACAGTATTTTTTGCTATGCTCGGCATGTTTAAGGTAAACTCATGGATATTTTCGATTTAATTAGCAAAGTAGGAGCTCCTATTGCAGCTGCAGTATTGATGGGAGGCTTTATTTTCATCATTATGAAACAAATAATGAGTGGAGTAGTGAATCAAATTGGTACTTTGAAAGGATTTTGCGAAATGTTGGTAACAAGAATTAAAACTATGAACAATGACATTATAAGACTAGACACAAGCGTATCTAGCGCACTAGAATTAACACCAGATTTAGACAGAATAGCAAGAGCAGAAAATTTTGTCGAAGACGGTAAGCTCGATGTAAGGAGAGACTAATGATAGAACAAATGATTGCAAGAAAATTAAAAATAGATGTGTCTGAAGTAACAGATGACAAGCATTTAGTAGAAGACTTAGGAGCGGATTCACTTGATACCGTAGAGTTAATAATGGAACTTGAAACAGACCACGATATAGAAATTGCAGATGAAGATGCAGAAACTTTAGTGACTGTAGGAGCAATAAAACAGTATATAAAGGATAACGGATAATGGATGTAGTAAGTGCTTGGGATAGCTTATCATACTGGGACGGCATACTATTTACTTTTTGGATAGGTCTATTATATACTTATAAAGTATGGATAGATAATAAATGGAATCGTTAATAACAAGTATACAGCAATATGGTTTCCCTATAGTTGCGATGGTTGGTTTAGGTTATTTTGTTTATTATGTATGGCAAACTATGATAAATGTTATTGGCCCCGCTGTAAAGGAAATGCATTTTGCATTAATAAAACTAATTGACCAAATAAGAATGCTTGACAACGATATGATTCGTCTCCAGCAAAAGGTAAACACTGTTTTACAAATGAAAGAAAATGAGAAAAAATTTAATAATAACACTACTAATCGTAACAACAAGTAATGCAACAGAATTAGTACATAAGTTTGGCTCGCCAAGTTTTAGTGGGATTAATCAATCCGCACACTATTTGACAATTGATGAGCAAGAAAGAACAAGAAAAGATGCTCTTGCTCAAAAAGCACAGGATGCTCTAGACGAAGCTCAAAGAGAAGCAGATAACACAACTCTTGCTAAATTTTTAAGAAACTTAGAATCAAGAATATACTCAACACTTGCAAAGGATATATCAGAATCTCTTTTTGACTATACAAATCCTGGCACATTAGAAAACCCTGTCACAGGTGAGATATGGCTTGAAGGAAACAGAATAATTTGGACAAACAATGGAGTCTCTATTACTCTCGTAGTCGAAGAATGGATGGATGGAGTATTGCTCTCAACAACAACTATCGAAATACCTGTAGGAAGCTTTGGAGGATGTTTTAGTGACTGTACGACTGGTTAGTATTTTATTCTTGCTTACTGGATGTGCTTCATTTGGAGTGCAACAGGATAATTGCTATAGATTTGAAGAAGGCTTTGGAAAAGATGTTGTAACTGGAGTAGCAAAAACAGGCACAGATAGAATGGTATGTAAGACAGGCCCCGTGATACAACCAAGTGCTACACAACAATTACTTAACTTACCTTATCCAAACCAGAAGACTGTTGTAGCAGTGTACAGCTTTGGAGATAACACAGGTCAAAGAAAAGGCGGAGATAACATTGCAAGTTTTAGTACTGCAGTAACTCAGGGAGCTCATCACATTCTAATTGAAGCTTTAAGAGATGCTGGTAGAGGAAACTGGTTTGTAGTTGTAGAAAGAAGCGGACTAGACTCTTTAACAAAAGAAAGACAACTTGTGAGAAGTACTTTTGAAAGTTACAACAAAGGAGCAGATGGAAAAACAATTTTAAAACCACTACTATATGCAGGAATGATTATAGAAGGTGGTATTGTTAGTTATGATACTAACATAAGAACTGGGGGTAACGGTGCTCGATACTTAGGTATCGGTATGAAAAATCAATATCGTGAAGACATCGTTACAGTAACATTAAGAGCTGTATTAGTTCAAACAGGGGAAGTCTTGTTAAATGTTACAACCACAAAAACTATACTATCCACAGGAGGTGGGGGCGATGTATTCAGGTTCATAGAACTTGGTACAGAACTTGTCGAAATCGAAAGTGGTAGTACAGAGAACGAGGCTGTTGGCCAAGCTGTAAGAGCTGCTATTGAAGCCGCTGTATATGGCTTAGTTGTACAAGGACTCGAAAAAGAGGTTTGGGATTTTAATTACTCAAGCCTGGGAGAGAAAGAATGAAAAAGATAATTGGACTATTCGCGATATGTCTATCTTTTACAGCGTTTGCGGGTAATAATGATTTATATATTACTCAAACAGGTACAGGACTTACACTTACTATTGATCAAATAGGTGCTACTAACACAGTTGGTAAAACCGACAATAGATTTACTTTGTCAGGTACTTCAATGACAGTAGATATAGACCAGATTGGTGATACTAACACCTTCTTGGCCTCACTACTTCAAGGCAACTCATCTAGTTGGACTTATAAAGTCACTGGTGATAGTAACACTGCTACTTTAGCAGGTGGAGCTACCGGAGACATTGCTAGTTCTGATTTTGACTATATTACAATCGGTGACAGTAATGCTCTTACATGGACTCAGGGTGCTGCTTCGACAGCTACCGGAGCTAACACTGACTTTACTATAACAGGAACTTCAAATGCTGTAACAGGTACTTGCGAAGTTGTGGGTTGTATAAATAATTGGACTATTAGTGGAAACAGTAATAGTATTACTACTACTCAGACAGGTTCTGCTGACCATCAAATCACAGCATCTTTAACTGGTAGCTCGAATACTGTTACGATTGACCAAACTGATACTGCAAGTACAAACGTTGCGAATATAATATCTACCACTTCAAATGGTACTATTGACGTAGATCAATGCGCTTCTGGCTGTTAATACTTTTTAGTATACCAGCCTTTTCAATTGAGATAGGAGAAATATCTGAACTAAAAGGCAATGGAGAAATTACTAGAGTAAACTCTAATGATTCTTTCAGTGCGGAGATAGCTTCAGATATTTTTTCCTACGATGATGTAAGAACAGGAAACGGAAGACTCGCGATACAGTTTCTAGATGATTCTATAGTCAAACTAACAGAACACTCAAAGTTAATTATAGATGAATATATCTTTGACCCAGACCCAGCAAAGAGTAAAATGGCTCTTAACATGGCATCTGGAACAGCTCGATTCATTTCGGGTGCTTTTGGAAAAATTAATAAAGAAAACATAACTATTAATACTCCTACAGCTAAGATAGGTATTCGTGGAACAGATTTTACAACAACAGTAGATGAACTAGGTAGAAGTTTAGTAATTTTACTACCAGATGAGAATGGAAACTCTTCAGGAGAGATAACAGTAACAACTGCATCTGGAGTAGAGGTACTTAATGAGCCTTTTCAAGCAACAATGGTTTCAGCGTGGGAACAACCACCCACACAAGCTGTAACTCTTGGAGGTCTCACACTTGGACTAATTGACAATATGCTAATTGTTCAAAGACCTGAAGAAGTTGAACAAGCAATCGAAGAACAAGAAGCAGGAGTCTCGCCTACCGCAGACTTAGATAAAGACTTCTTTGAAGATGCACCAGACTTAAACTGTGATGCTCTAGTAGAGGAATGTGACGAAGATGACAAAGAAGTTACAAGACTAGACATCGATTTGCTAAGTGTAGAGTTTCTAGTAGATTTACTAGCACTTGTAGAAACAACAAGCAAAAAGAAAGGACAAACTTCAGAATTAAATGGAGTAGAACTCGAAGGTATAATAGCAGGTTTTGATCCTGTATATCAAACATACACTTTTGTGGAAGAAGGAATGATTTACTTTGTACATGAAGGACAGAACAATTACGACATAGGTATCGATACAAATGCAGGTACTTATTTATATATAAACAACGCAGGAGTAATATTGGAGGTAAATATCAATGGTGCGGGTGATAACGTTATTATTATTAATCAGTCCCCTTAGCTTTGCTGGGGATAACTCTACTACGATTATTACAAAAGGAACAAATAATCAAATTACTACTAAGCAAGTAGGAAATGGTAATACTACTTATATTCTTTGTGGAGCAAATTCAGGTGGAACTCTAACAGGAGCTTCCTATAGCGCTCATAGCTGCACAAATGCCGTATGGAGTAGTACTATAGAAGGCAACAGTAATACAGTTAAGATGTATACTGTGTGGTCAAACAATATAGGAAATTCTTCTACTGTAACTATAGACGGCAATGATAATTATGCATATATTGACCAAGATGAAGACGACAATGTAGTAACTATTACTCAAACAGGCAACGACAACCATGCAGAAGCATTAGGCTCAGGAGACGACAATGTTTATTCAACTACTCAAACAGGAAACAACAAATATAGCAAAATATTCTATTTCGGTGATGATTCTAATATTACTGTTAATCAGTATGGGACTGGTCAACATAATTCTTATATTTATGGAAATGGTGGTGCGCACAATAACTCGGCTACTGTAATTCAGTATGGCAGTGGCAATAAGGATGCAGACATCTTTTTTTACAACTCTGATAATGAAGTAGATTTAACACAATATGGAACAGGAGCTCACGTAGCAAATATGAAATTCTATACAACAGGATATGATGTAAATGTAACTCAACTTGGAGCTACAAATCAAACATATACCGCAACTTTCAATTGTACAGCTGATTGTACAAAAACAATATCTATTACACAACAATGAAAAAATTACTACTCCTAGGATTATTTATTCAACTAGAGGCTTATGATTTTAACTTTGAGCAAATGAAGGAAGATGCGGAAAGAATAAAGGCTTCTGAGTATAGTTACAATTTTGATTTTCAAAATCCAAGACATAAATACTTTGCAGTAATAAATACATTAGATGTTGCTACTACGATATATGCCATCGAGAATAGAAATACTTTAGCAGAAGCTAATTATTTACTTCCGGCAAAGCCAGAACTTGAAGAGTTAATAATACAAAAAACTATAGTACTATACTCTCTATATCATTTAGGGCTTTTTAGCGAGTACCCAGAAGACCAGTGGTATATAAACGCAATGAACATAACTCTAACGGCTGCAGTACTAAGCAACCTATATCATATAAATACTAATGAATAAATTAATAAGCCCAAGCATAGGACTCTCCTTACTAGCACTTCTTATCTGGAATCCTTACCCTTTTAAAATACTTGAACTAAGTACATTCGATTACTTAATGTCAAACTCCCCAACAATTCAAAACGAAAATATACTTCTTGTCGATCTGGACGAAGAAATAGTAGAAGCTTATGGAGGGTATCCTCTACCAAGAAGTTTATTTGCAAGTATGATAGACAGAACCGAAGGTGTATCTGGTCTAACTATACTAATGCCTGACCCCGACTTACGTGACCCTACTAATGATTATAAATTAGGAGCGGTAATGTTTGATAAACCAACTGTGTTAGCGTATGCAGCTTCCACTCAAGCAACAGAGTCAGGACCTCATGTAGGTACAGCTCAATTAGGGGAGAATCCATTACCATGGCTATTGAACTATCCGGGAATTTTACGACAACTATCAATCTTACAGCTAAACGCAGAGGGCGTAGGCTTAATAAACTCAAGTCCAGAAATAGACGGCGTCGTCAGGCGCATGCCAGTAGTCGTAGGAAGCGGAAATAAACTATATCCAAGTTTTCCCCTCGAAATGTTAAGAGTAGCAGTAGGCGACCCAAGTTATCAAATTAAGACTAATGAAACAGGAATAGAATGGTTAAGAATACCAAACTATCCACTAGTAAATACTGATGCAAATGGTAGAGTTTGGGTACAACAAAATATAAAATTTCATAGACAAACTGCATCAGAGTATATGGAAAGCCCAATACCAGCACCTTTTGTTATCTTTGGGGTTACAGCGGAAGGAGTAACTAACCCAGTGCCCACAGCACAAGGAGCTGTATATCCGCACGAAATCCAAGCAAATGTTCTCCACTCTTTAATAGAGGGAAACAGTCCATCCATCCCGACATGGAATGTAGCAGTAGAGTTAGGAGCCGCCCTTTTAGCTCTACTATTACTTTCGATTACTGCATCTCGTATATGGTTATCAGTTCCAGTTTTATTACTAACTATTGGGGGGCTTATTTACTTTACGCTGGAAATGTGGAAATCTTCTTACTTGGTTGATGTTTCTGGAACTGTTTTAATCGCATTCGTTTTCTGGGCTATTGAAAGTTTCCGTAATTTCATTACGCAATATTTGCTTCGATTACAAATTAAACAACAATTTGGCACGTACGTTAGTCCGGCCTTGGTAAAAAAATTACAGGACGACCCCACATTACTGAGATTGGGTGGGGAGACAAAACGACTCACTTTTCTTTTTTCAGATATTCGAGGATTCACACCAATTTCCGAAAAATACCAAAAAGACCCTCAAGGTCTTACTCATTTAATTAACCGCTTTTTAGACAATCAGACTGAAATAATTTTGAAACATGAAGGCACAATAGATAAATATATGGGAGATTGCATCATGGCTTTCTGGAATGCTCCCTTAGATGTAGAAGAACAAGAAAGAAAAGCCACAGAGTGTGCTATCGAAATGAGAATAGCATTAGGAGAATTAAATGAAAAACTCAGGGAAGAAGGCCTTGACGAAATTAACACAGGGGCTGGAATCAACACAGGACCATGTGTTGTTGGAAATTTTGGGTCTAGTACTCGTTTCGACTATAGCGTACTTGGTGATGCCGTTAATCTAGCAGCACGATTAGAATCCTCTTGTAAAGACTACGATGCGGATTTAATCATATCTGAGCACAGTTTAGTTGACGGTTTTGACTACGAGTTCCTTGACGAAGTGACGGTAAAAGGCAAGTCTGAGCCAGTTAAAATATACACCATCAGAAAATAGTACTTGACTTTTAGTTGTCATTTTGCTATAATTATGAAAGAACAAAAAATGTTCAAAAGTTTAAGGGAATTATTATGGATGCTAATGAAGTGGCCGCAGAGCTTGCCAAGCATGAAGCTGTATGCGCAGAACGGTGGAAAACTTGTTTTAATAAGTTTGACGACATCGAAAACTCTGTAAGCAGAATAGAAACAATATTAATTAGCGTATCAGGCACCCTTATTGTAGCGGGCGCTGGCATCATATGGACTATGTTCGCAATGCATGGTTAGGAGAAAACATGAAAAAAGATTATCAAACAAAAGACATAAAAGCTACTAAGACTAAAAAAGTTGAAGAGGGAGTAATATTTGAAGACAGCAAACTTTATAAGTTTGTTTGGAAAGGAGAGACTCATGGCTTTACTAAATTAGAAAATGCAAAAATTGCATTAAAAAGAGAAAAAGGAGAATAAATGTCAAACTCAATCGAAGAAGCATTAAAAGATGCAGTCAAACAAGTAGAGTCAGGAACAGTACAAGAAGGAAAAGGAGCAGAACCAGAAGCATCTCCTCTCTCCGCTAGAGTAAAAAGACTACTTGCAAGAAAAACAAATCTTCAAAGAAATAAGAGACAAAAATTACCTAAAAATTTAAGGTGAAAAAGAAAACACCTGAAGAAAGATACAATATTTGCAAACAATGTCCACACTTAAAAAAGTGGAAAGTTTGTGAACTTTGTAGTTGTTTTATGCCCCTCAAAACAAAAATAAGATGGGCGGAGTGTCCAGACAAACCACCGCGTTGGACATAGGAGCACTAAATGGCATTAACTGCTAAACAAAAGAAACTACCAAAAGCTTTACAAAGAGCTATCTTAGCAAAGCAAAAAGGTATGGGTAAGAAGAAGAAAAAGAAAAAGGGTGGAAAGAAGAAGCGTTCAAGAGGCTAAACCTCTACCAGACTTTACCGTCTGGCTATGGTACTTTAGGAAAATAAAAGACGTATGTCCCTGGTCTTATAAATCATTTATAGCAGGTACTACAAATATTGTTCCCTTCAAGTTAGATACTCTTATAGAAAACGAATCTAACTGGAACGAGCAACCATGGGAGGTGATCATCTACACAATGGGTGAGAATCAGACTCTTGACGAAATGGACTCCATAGTGGAGAAAAGAAATGAAGTCCAGGACACTTGTGAATATTTATGGTCTCACCCATCTTTTTCAAAAGGTGGAAACAATCAAACGCCTCAACCTATTATTATACAACAGGACAGGGCAAGATTAATGGAATTAAGAAATGGCAGTAAGAAAGAGAAAAAGGAAGGTCGCTAAGAAAAGGCCTGTGCCAACCAACCCTGCACTATACGCAAGAGTAAAGGCAGAAGCAAAAAGAAAATTTAAGGTCTATCCAAGTGCATACGCAAATGGGTGGTTAGTAAAAACATATAAGCAGCGTGGCGGACGATACAGAATGGGCGTTGCAAGGAAAAAGAAAAAATGATAAATTGGTTTAAACTTAAACTAACACAAATATTAAATATAGTCACAGGAAAAGATAAAAACTGGGACGGGTCAGTAGATATCAAAGATAAAATGATAGCAGCTGAACAAAAAGCAAAAAATGGCTAAACCTAAAGGCGGATTATCAAAGTGGTTCAAAGAAAAATGGGTAGATATATCTAGACCTAAGAAAAAGGGTAGGTATCAACCCTGTGGACGGAAGTCTGCAAAAACTTCACGAAAAGGATACCCAAAGTGTGTACCTTTAGCACGTGCAAGAACAATGAGCAAAGCTCAGAAAAGGTCGGCAGTTCGCCGTAAGAGGGCAGTACCTCAAGGCGTTGGTGGAAGACCCACTAACGTACGTACTTTTACTAAACGGAGACGT
>Ga0181404_1000435_pt1 | contig 12724 bp, 12 predicted proteins | sample 27SPOviralmetaG_FD_130133 | JGI IMG/M metagenome (GOLD analysis project Ga0181404, IMG submission 130133) | Marine viral communities from the oligotrophic San Pedro Time Series (SPOT) site, San Pedro Channel, CA, USA - 27 SPOT_SRF_2011-10-25 | ecosystem: Environmental > Aquatic > Marine > Strait... | reverse complement strand
CATTTGGATTAGCAAGTGTTGGTGCTGGTTTATTGGGAGCTGGTTTAGGTGCAACTACTTACGCAGGAACACAAGAATTTAATGCATTAGAAAGTAAAATAAAACAAAATACTGGTGCAACAGATTTAGAAGCAGATATAGGAGCAGGTGCTGGAACAGGGGCTACTATTGGAGGTATAGCAGGAACTTTTGTGGGCGGCCCTGTAGGAACAGTAATAGGGGCTGGTGTGGGCGGAACTATTGGTGGAATAGCGGCCCTCGCAAAATATGGAATAGATAAATTATTTTAAAAATATTATATAATATATATATGAATAACAATATAATACAACCACTTTCAAGTACAGTGTTACATATAAGAAGTAAAGACGCAGTACAGAATAAAACTGGTTATAATACTGATTTTAATGTTAATTTAATTAATCCTATTAATATAAGTAATAAGCAAGAAGCACATATAAGTATTATGAGCGTAGAGATACCATATTCATTTTATAATATAAGTAGTGATTTAAATAATAATACATTAGTTTATGATACAAGTAATACTTTAACTTTTACAGACCAAGATTATTCTGTTTATGAGTTAAAAGATTTTTTTAATAATGATACAAATTTTAATGCAATATTTACAACCACATATGATAAACAAAAAAATAAATTAACATTTACTAATACTACAAGTAGTAGTCATACTATTAATTTATCAAGTTCATTAATTAATAAAGTAATTGGTTTTGACGAAGATACTACTGATAGAACTATTAGTGCAAGTGGAACATTAGAAAGTGATTTCGTTTGCAATCTCGCAACAGTTCACAGTATTTTAATTAAATCAAGTATGGGTCAAGCAAATGTATTATCTACAAGAGCAGGTAATAGTACAACATTACAAAAAATTAGTGTTGATGTAAATAGTAATGGAATTATTTACATGAATCAACAAGATTTTAGACAAATATCTATATCTCAAAGTAATGTAATAGACCAAATAACATTCAATATTACAGACCAAAATAATAATTTATTACAATTGCAAAATGTTAACTATGAATTTAGTATTTTATTTGAAATTTATCCAAGATTTTTAAGAGAAGAATTAAGAACAAATCAAAGAAGAGGTATAAGAAATATTCAATCTAATAATCTTAATCAACCAAGTAATATATCAACACAAAATCAATTTATTAATAGACCTTCAACAATGTTAGACCCACCATTAAAAATAATGAATGAAATAGAAGACGCAGATTCAACTCACCCAATAAAAGATAAATCTCAAATAGAACATAAAACTGATAGAATCATATTAGACCAATTAATAGACCAAGTTTCTTAAATAATAAAAAACCACCAAATTATAAAAAACCACCAAGAATGCAAAAAATATAAAAGTGTTCTCGTAAAGTAAAATAATGAAATAGTTTATAAAAAAATGAGTTTTTGGTGGTTTTAATAAAAATGGTGGTTTTTAAATTGATTTTTTTTTATATATAATAAAAAATTAAATATATATTTTAATATAATAAATAAAACTATTTAAAAATAATTTCTTATTATATAATATAGAAAATGAAAATCCAAATAAAAAAAAATATAAATAATATTTATATGCAGACAAAAATTAATATTCAAGAACATATTAATTTAGAAAATTTATTTTATTTATACTCTTTAGATAGTAGTAAAATAACACAATATTTTAAATCTAATACAGATAAAAAATATTATACCGAAATTGATAATATATTGAGTAATTATGTATTTAATGGTAAATCTATTAATGAAAAACAATATAATAATAACAATTGCAATAGATTATATTGTAATAATTCTTTACAAAAATTACAAAATGATATTGCAAATTTTCTTTGTCCTAATAAATGTTATGATTATGATATAAAAAGTGCAAGACCAAGTATTACAAACTATTTATGTAAAAAAAATAATTTACCTTATGATAAGATTAATTATTATGTGAATAACAGAAATAATATCATGGAAAAATATAATAAAACAAAAGACGAAATAAAAGACTTTATTATTACATTATCTAATATTGATAATCCTAAATCGTGTGGAATAAGAGAAATAGACGAATTTATTAAACAAGAAAATGAAAATAAAATTAAATTATTAGAAATCTATAAAAAGGTATTACCGGAAAAAGATTATGATTCAAAAAAAAATCCAATAAGTTCTAAATATTGTGAACTATATTATTATTTTGAGAATAAAATTGTTAGTACTGCAGTTAATAAATATATAGATAATGTTAATTGTATTAAATTTGACGGTTTTATTAGTAGAGAATATTTAGATTTAAATGAATTAAATGAATTAACAAAAGAATATGAAATAGAATGGGTTATTAAACCATTAGATACGAGATTCAAATTAGGAATTACTGATTTTAATAATATTGATAAAAAATTAAATAATTATTTATATGGAAAATTTTTATTTACTCATAAAGATATAGAAACTACTTCAGGTGCAGTAGAGAAATCACATTCATATTTAAAACATACTATTAGATATTGTAATGATAAATGGTTTGTATTAGATAATGATACAAAATTATGGAAAATAGTAAAAAAACCACTATATTATTATACAAAAATATTAAAAATAGGATTAAGTAATTATAGAAACTTTTTAAATGAAGAATTAAATAAAAATCAAGATAATGAAGACGAAGAAAAAAGATTAAGATTATTATTAGAAGAAAATCTAAAATGTTATAAACTAATTGATAAATCTGGCTGGTGTAATCAATTTCAAAGTAATTTAGAAGCAAAATTAGAAGATAATAGATTTGAAGATAAATTAGATAGTAATATATTCTATATGTCTTTTAAAAATGGTATTTTGGATATGAAAACTGGTTCATTTAGACCTAATATTTATCCAAGTGATTATTTAACAAAAACATTAGATTTTGATTATAAACCATTAAAAGATATTGATTCAAATGATATAGAATTTTTTAGAACAGAATGGAAAAAAATATTAAATAATAATGAGGAACATTTTGATTATTTTATGAAGCATTTAGCATATTCATTTACAGGTGATAGTGATAAATATCAAACATTCTACTTTTGTGTAGGTCAACTCGCAGGAAATGGTAAGAGTTCCATATTTGAAACTTTAGGTAAAATATTTAAATGTTATGTTGGTAATGTAAATAGTCAACTTTTAGAAGAAGATTTTTCTAAAAGACATAAATTAATGGTTAAATTAAAAAGTAATAGATTAATTTATTTAAATGAAATGAAAAAAAAGAAAAAGATTTCTGCAGATATTATGAAAAAAATTAGTGACGGATTAACAGAAGATAATGAAGTATTATATGGTACAAGTGAAGAATTTAAAATTCAAGCAAAAGCATTCTTACTAACAAACCATATGCCTGACTTTGATAATATGGATAATGGAGTTTATAGAAGATACGAACATATACAATTTGATAGTGAATTTGATATTAATAATAAATATAATTTAAAAGAGGACGATTTTGTAAATAAAAAATTTATTGCTGACCCTGATTTCTGTAAGAAAATGTTTGAAAAAAAATATGGATTAGTGCATTTAATTTTAGAATATGCAAAAAAATGTATAGATAAACCGTTACCTAAATTACCGGAAGAATTTAAACAAGAAAAAGAATTAATGAAATCTGTTAATGACGAGGTTAAGGATTGGTTAGAAAGTTCTTTAGTTGTTAAAGGTGATAATATCTCTAAAATACATTTATCAAAAACAGAAATTATTGATAGATATAAACAAGATAAAAATCTAAAATTAGATTCAAAAACTTTATTAGATATTATGAAGCAGTTAGGATTCAAAGATAGATATAGAAAAGATACTGCAAAGAAAGGATTTGGTAAAGGAATTTTTAAAGGATTAGAATTAATACCAATTGAAAATAATAAAGATAAATGTTTATTAGATAGTGATAGTGATAGTGATAATGATACTCCTTAAATATGCATAAACAATATTTTTTTTTATATATATATTTATTTATTTATATATATATATATAAACTACTTAAAGATTATTTTCTTATAATATATAATAAGAGCAAAATGTCTATGTGTAATGATAGTCCTAAATTTGATAAAACCAAAAACGATTACTATACCAGTAAATCTATGTGGAAAAACATAGAGCATTTAATTCCAAAGGATAAAGTCATTTGGGAATGTTGTATGTTAAATAGTAAATCTAATAGTATGGAATATTGGAAAGATATGGGTTATAAAGTAGTTGGTGATAAATCGTGGGATTGTCTAAATTATTATCCAATAAATTATGATATTATTATTTCTAATCCTCCATTTGAAACAAATATTAAACAAAAAATCCTTAGACATTTAGTTAGATTAGATAAACCATTTATTTTAGTATTAAATTGTATGAATTTTTATGCGAAATATTTTAGAGATATTTTTGGAGATAAAATAAAAGATTTACAGACAATTATTCCACAGGGAAAAATTACATTTGAAACTTTTAATGAGGAAACAGGTGAATTAGAACCAACTAAAAAACAACCTTCATTCTATTGTGGATATTTATGTTATAAAATGAATTTTACACCGGAACAATTATGGTTAAAAAATGAAAATATTGTAGAATATGTTGATTGTAAATGTGGTTGTAAAATAAAAAAAAATGGATTTAAAAAACATTTAACTTCCAAAAAACATTTAAAAATAATTGAAAAAATGAATAAACAGAATGAGTAAATATCCAATATAATACATTTACAATTTAATATTTAATTATAATAAAATTGAATCATATTTTTTTTTATTATAATTAAAAATTATTTATATGGTAATTATAATATTTTTTTTTGTTTACATATAATATAGTAATGAGTGACGACGAATCTATTACAACGGAAGAAATGAATCAAGTGGTAAATGAGGAAACTTTTGAAGAAGTAGAAGTCAAAGGAGTTGAAAGAAAAACCTATACAAAAAAAGTACCTGTAGTTAAAACGGAATCTAAACCGGAATCTAAACCAAAACAGAAAAGATTAACTAAAAAGGAAAAAGAAGAAATTGACGAATATAATGAATCTTATGGAGTTGCACCACAATATAAACCAAAAGAAAAGAAACCTATGAGTGAAGCAAAAAAAAAAGCAGTAGAAAAATTAGTAGAAAATAATAAAAAAAGAGCAGAACAAAGAAAATTAGATAAAGAACAAGGAAAACCTGTTAAAGAAACAAAACCAAAACAACATACAAAAGAAATAATAAAAACTGAAAAGATTATTTACATGATTCCTGATAATAGTGGAGGATATAAAGAAGTAAAAAATCCACCAAAGTTAACTAAAAAAGATATTAAGAAACACGAGAATGAATTAGAAGTACAAAAACAAGAAGAATTAATAGGTAAAAAATTAATAAGAAAAAAGAATGGAACAGCGGATAAAAGAAGTACTAATACAAAAGCAATTAGAACTCCTGCACAAATAGAAGCAAGTAAAAGATTAGTTGAATTAAATAAGAAAAGAAAAGAAGATAGATTAAAACAGAAAGAATTAAAAGAGAAATCTAAAATGGAAAATATAAAAGACGAAATAACTGATACTATAATTAATGTAGTATCTAAACCAATAGAAAAAGTAAAAGAAGAAAGAAAAGCAAGAAGACCTGTAATTACTGAAGAAGAAAAAAAAGCATATATTCTTAAACAACAAAAGTCATTGTTTTCTTAAAACCACCAAAAACCACCAAAAACCACCAAAAAGAGGAAAAACCACCAAGAACTCCAAATTTATAAAAGTGTCCCATGAAACAAAAAAAAATGAATAGTTTTGAAAAAATGGTGTTTTCGGTGGTTTTTTTCAAAATGGTGGTTTTTTTGGTGGTTTTTCTTATTATCAGTTAAATCTTATCTTCGTTATATCTAATTTTATCCATTAGATTATTATTATAGAAATAATTAATTATTCCATTAATATTTTTATATTTACTTTTACTAATATCACTATATAAACTATAAAAACCGATTTCAAAATAGAAATTTCTCATTTCTAATGCTTTATCTTTATTATATTTATCAATATCAATATTGTTATCTACAATAAATTTAAGTAATTTCTTTTTATTTAATTTATTGATTTCAGTTTTAGTAATATTTATATTTGCAATAATTTTATGTTTTTTAATAATATCTTTTAGATATGTTATACCATAATGCTTACATTTAGTAATTAGTGGATTAATATTATCTCCTACGATTTGAGTCATTTTATATTAGTAGAAAATTGTTTCTAAATAGTTTATATATTATATATAAATAAATATATTTCAATTTATATATATATATATATTTATATATATAACGAAAACTACTTAAAGACAATTTTCTATATATATATATAAGAGAAAATGAGTGCATTCAATTTAGAAGATTTACATAAATCCCTTTACCGTAATACTATTAAAATTCGTAATATTGAAAAGGAAAATAAAAGTATTATTGATAGTATCAAATTAGTTGAAACTATTAATAAATATGACGACGATAAATTAGATAATTTAGATTCACAACTAAAAGAAATTTTAAATTTACAAAAAAAAATTAATAATGAAATTACTACTGAAGTTTGTAAAAGTAAAAAAGATAAAATTACTGATAAATATTTAAATCTACCTTATGATATTAATGAAATTATTAGAAAAAAAATTATTGACGATAGTGTAGTTAAAAAAGAAACAGATAGTCTTACTTATGTATTTAGAGATATTGAAAAATTTTTCCTAAATATTCTAATGCATAGAGTAAGTGATTATATTGAATTAGTTTATAATGGTGGAAGTACAAATCAGGATAATTTTATAACTCAATTACTTAATTATGGTAGAGATAGATTAGACGATTGTATTAATAATATGTTAGAATTTGATAATTTATATTGGTTATTAGACAGAAATCTTATGGGAACTCCACATTTAACTCATAATGAATGTAAAAAATATATCCGTATTATTGATTGTTTAAGTGAAAATAAATATGAAAATTTTATTAAATCTAAATTACAACAAATACAAACTAAATATAGACATTTAGTAGTAAGATTAAAAAATCTATTTAGTTTAAGATATATTAATCTTCATAATAACATTTTTAGAGTAGACCGTATTGGAGATTCTTTAATCCGTAAAACTAATGGTAATAAAAATGGTATGGGTTATAAAAAATTAAAAAATGAAATTTGTAATATTTTTGTAGAAGAAATACCTGAATATATGAATGAAAACACTTATAAAGAATGGAATTTAGAATATCTTAATACTTTTACTTATAATAGTTGGTTTTATCAAAAATTTGATTCAAATAAGGATATGTTAAAAGATAGTTTATCGTGTTGGGATAAATATTCTCTACAGGTAGGTGCAGACGGAAATCTTAAAGCATTATAAAATAATAATAATTAAATTAATAAAATAAATATTAAATTAAGAAAATAAATATAATTAAATTTATATATTATATATAAACTATTTAAAGATTATTTTCTATATATAATATATATGGTGAAGACAACAGTAAAAGATTATTTTGAAGTTTATGTAAGATATTTGCATAATGATAAACAACAAACACTTATAAAAAATGTTGGTAAAGATTTTACTGAATCAAGGGAACATAAAAATAATGATTCAAAAAGTAAAATTAATGAATTTAAATTTAATATTTTAGAATTTGATAATTCAGTTGGATTTTATGATTTATGTAATCTTTGTAAATTTAGATTTAATAAGAATGATTATTCTAAAGACCAAGTTAAAAAATTTATGGAAGATAAATTAGGAGAAGAATATGATTTTCCTCCAAAATGGAGTAAAGATAAATATGAAAATTATAAATTAAGTATAAGATTAAGAGGATATAAAAAATCAATCAATAAAAATTTATCATATTTTTCTACACAAAATACTGGTATTAAATATCCAATTAATATTTTATCATATGGTAGGTACAATGAAAATAAAACAAGTAAATTCTTATTAAAATGTAAATTACTACATTATATATTTGTTGAAAATTGTGAATATGATTTATACATAAATGAGTATTATAATAAATTAAATGAAGAAGAACAAAAATTAGTAAATATTATTAATACCAATAATGATTTTCATTTATTAAATCTCGGTGGTTCACCGGTAAGAAATTATATTTTAGATTGGTGGTTAAATAGAAATTTTAAAAATATTGATAGAATTTGGTTATTAGACGATAATATTAATTATTATAATAGATTCAATAAAGGTAATAAAAATAAAATTTATAGTGATTTAATATTTAGTAGTATTGAGAAATATATTGAACCATATGATAATGTTGGTGTATGTAGTCATAATTTAAATAATCATATAAATGCAGAAGAATCAAGACCAATAATAGTAAAAAATGGAAAACATTATTCAAGTATGTTATTATTAACTGATAAACAATTTAGATTCAAACATAAATATAATGAAGATATTTTGATTAGTATTGATTATATTATATCTGGAAAATTAAACTTTTGCTTTAATCATTTATTATTTGATAAGGAAACCAGTGGAAAGGAACGAGGAGGAAATACAGACACTATTTATAAAAATGGTAGTAATGAGGGTTATTGTGATAAATATGATTATTTATATAATGAATTAAAAAAAATGTATGACTTACAATTAATAAAAATTAATGGTGATTTTGATAAATTTATACAATGTAAAAAAAAAGTAGGTAAAGATAAACACCATATCATAAATTATAATTTACTAAATGTTGATAATCAAACTAAATTTGAATCAAAAATAAATAATGTAAATTTTGATAATTGTTTAGAATTAAGATAAATCATTTAATTTAATCCGTTTAGGTTTACGAATCATTGAATCAGTATGTAGTTCATTTTTTTCCTTATTGTATTTATAATTTAATTCAATAATCTTATCTAATAATTGTCCTCTTTTCATTCTACTTAATGGAGTATTATCACTTTTAAATTTTTCATTAATATTTCTCTTAATTTTTCCTAATGCTTTTTTAATAATTCTTACTGGAACTTTTTTCATATCATTTTCTAATTCTTCTTTAGTAGTCATTATATTTAATACTTACATTTTTTTTTAATTATTTTAACAATATAATTATTTTATTTTTTTTCGTTAAATAAGAAAAAATAAAATATTATATTTATTTATAATGCAGATTATAGAAAAAATTTTATCTATTCCTGAATTTCCTGATTATTTAATTTATCCAAATGGAGAAGTTTATTCAAAAAGAAGAAAAATAATGTTAAAACCGAGATATGATAAAGACGGTTATAAAAGAATCTCTTTAAAAAATGTATTTACAAAAAAATTAGAAACAGTTAAAATACATTATTTAGTTAGTAAATGTTATTTAGGTTATACAAAGGATTGTGGTTTAGTTGTAGACCATATTGATAATGATAAAACTAATAATTATCTTCATAATCTACAACTAATCACACAGGAACAAAATCAAAGAAAAGAACATTTTAAAAAATTGCAAAAAAAAAATGGATTACCTTTTTACATACATAAAAGTAAAAATGGATATTGTGTTAAGTTTAAACAAAATTTTGAAAAAAAAAATTTAGGTCATTTTGATTCACTTGAAAAAGCGTTACATGAAAGGAATGAATATTTTAAAGATTTATTCATAGGAGTTAAAATGTAATAACAATTGGTTCATTATGTTCTACTTTTGATTCTATTTTTTTTAAAGTTTTTATATAATCTAAATGAGGAATTGCTCTTTTAAAAAACTTATGATTTTTTACATAAATATCTAAATCTTCTTTATTAAATTCCTGTTTTTCATTAGGATTATATTTAATTAAAAAATCATGATATTTATAAATATATCTCATTATATTTGCAACTTCATTAAAACTTTCATAATCGTTTAATGTTAAATCATAATTATAATTTTTTCTCCAATATCTAATTTTTTGTTTTTTATTATCACTAACTCTTCTTAATTTCAACATTTCTTCTTTGGAATTGTACTTTTCACCAGTTTTAACACAATATAATGATGGAGGCATTTTGTATCTATACTATATAATAAGATTTTTTTTTTAAATAGTTTTATTTATTATATGAAATAAAACAAAATTATTCTTTAAATAAATATTTACTCTTCTGCAATATCAACAACAACTTTATCTATAATTTGTTCTTTTACTAATTCTCTTGCCGCTGGGTTTCTTTTTTTAGGGTTTGTTGGTGGAGGTAAATCTGCTAATCCAATTCTTAATGCATTTAAATCTAATAGTGGTTGTAATTTATCACTTCCCATAATTGCTACTATATCACTATATCTTGATTCTGTAAATTGTGTTCTTGGTTTAGAAGAAAATTCGTCTAAATTACCTAATGCACCTTTTAATGCATTTGAAACTGTTACTCTTAAAAATTTACCGGTTCTTAATTTTGAACCTCGTTTAACTGGTTGTGCGCCGCCAGGTTCTCCTGCAGGAATAGGAACACCTGCCGCTGGTTCTGCACCTGCGTCAGGTCTTCCTTCAGGTGCGTCTTCTTGTGGTGGTCGTGGACTTACTTTTTGTATTACATTTCCTTCTTCGTCTATTTCTATATCTTCATTTTTCATTCTTTCAATATTTCTCATTAGATTCAATGCTTTTAATCTAAATCCTTGATAAACACTCTCAATACTTACTTTTTCTTTACCTTCTAATTTATTATATTCTTTATCTATATTTTGTAATATTTGTTGTACTTCTCTTTCTTGGTCGTCTAAAATATCTTTTTTAGTTAATCCACCAGCGGCATTTGATTCCATGATTATTTTATCAAATTGAGTAAATGCTTGTTTTATTTTTGATTCTAATTGTTTTGCATTTTCGTCTGCAGGTGTTTTTTCTTCAGTTGTAGTTTTTTTATCTGTGATTTGTTTTATTTCTATTTTTTGTGCTTTTGCAATTTCTCTAATAACATCTTTGGGGTCTAATGTTAATTCTTTTAACATTCCTGAATCTAATTGTCTTAAATTCATATCACTATCCATAAATGCTTTTTGTTGTGTTGTTAACGATTTTAACCATTTATCATGTTGGTCTAAAATATCGTTTCTTGTTTCATTTAATTGTTGTTCTTGGAATGGAGGTAATTCAAAGATTCCATCATCTATTTTTACAATTTGTTGAGTCAATCCTTCAATATATTGTCTATATTGTGAATAAATATCAGTCCAGCCCGGAGGTGATTTTAAATCAATTTTTTTACCACCACCAATATCAAATCCTTTATCTGTTTCTAATTGTGGTACTTGTGGATTCATTGGTTCTCCTGAATCAGTTGTAGTAGTTGGTTCTTCAGGTATTTCTGGTTCTTCAGGTGTTTGTCTTTCTTTTTCCATTTCTGCTTCTGCTTTTGCTCTATCTTCAGGTGATAATTTATTTAATATTTCTTGTCTTAATTGTTCTAATGTTTTTTCTGCGTCACTATCAGGTACTTTTGTTGGTTCAACTCCGCCAGTTCCGGAAGGTATTGGTTGTACTGGTGTTGGTGCAATGGGTTGTTGAGGAATTATTTGTGGTTGTCTTTGTGGTTCAAATCTCGTAGGTGCTCGTGGAATTCCTATATTACTCGGCCCTTCATTAAATAATCCTGCAGTTCTTTGTTGTTGTGAACCCTGTGTTACTAATTGATTAATTGTTTGGATTCGTGATTGTAATGTTTCTGTTAATGCTTTTAACTCTTTAATAGAATTTATTTGAGTTATATTATCAGGTAACATTCCTAATTGTGCTGGTATAGTTACATTTTTACTTCCTGCAACTGATAATGCAGTATCATATTCCTTTAATGTTTGTTTTAGTTTTTCTAATACTTTCTTTTTTTCAGGAGAAGTTTTTGGTTTTGGTTTCTTTATCTTTCGTAATTCCATGTCTGGAGGTAAAATAATTTGTGCGACATTTGTATTAATATTAGTACTATCCATATACTTTATAATAATATAATATTTTTTTATTTCATTATAATATACATGATTGATAAAATGTTATTTATAGAAGTTAAACCTAATGTTGTAATTAGTTATGGTGTAGAAAGACAAAGAGAATTAGAAAAGAGATTAAATAATATAACAAAAAAAAGGACAAAAAATAAAAAAAAAAATAAATAGATATATTATAACGGAATGAGAGATATTTTAAATTCTCGTGGAATTGAAGTTTTTGTAAATACAGTATCAGCACAAGAACCATTAGAAGTTGAAACTAATGATAATACAAGTTCAACTATGAAAATAAAAAATTTAAATGGTTTTGGTAATGCAGGACAAATAATAAGAACTTCTGGAACAGCATTAGGATATTCTAATGTATGTAATTTACAAAATATATTAACTACTAAAACTGGTGGTGGATTAAGATTTTATGAATATACAGAAGACAACGGAGCAGGAACTACAAATTTAATTACACTTGGTAATGCTACTGATAATCTTAAATTTATTAATAAAAATTTTAATATATTATTACCAGAACAAACAGGAACAATTCAATTAGCAGTTTCAGTAAGCAGTCCTTTGGAAATGGCGAATGATAATATAATATTAAAACAGAGTGAATTTAACACTATACTAACAGCACAAACAACAGATTTTATACCTATATTTGACCCTGACGGAACAT
>Ga0181404_1000430_pt1 | contig 12757 bp, 13 predicted proteins | sample 27SPOviralmetaG_FD_130133 | JGI IMG/M metagenome (GOLD analysis project Ga0181404, IMG submission 130133) | Marine viral communities from the oligotrophic San Pedro Time Series (SPOT) site, San Pedro Channel, CA, USA - 27 SPOT_SRF_2011-10-25 | ecosystem: Environmental > Aquatic > Marine > Strait... | reverse complement strand
TGCTAACCGTGATAACACTTGTATGTATAACTGCAGTTATCTACCCGTAGATGACCCTAAGTCCTTCGATGAGGCTATGTTCGTCCTCTTGTGTGGTACTGGTGTCGGGTTCAGTGTTGAAAGACAGTTCATCAGTAAACTTCCAGAAGTTCCTGAGTTGTTCGACAGTGATACTACTGTTGTTGTTGGTGACTCCAAGGAAGCTTGGGCTAAGGGTCTTCGACAATTGATTGCACTCCTTTACAGTGGTGAGATTCCCAAATGGGATGTATCTAAAGTTCGACCTGCTGGTGCTAAACTAAAGACGTTTGGTGGTAGAGCATCTGGCCCTGCACCTTTGGTGGATCTGTTTAACTTTGTAATTAATACCTTTAAATCTTCACAAGGACGTAAGCTATCTAGCATTGAGTGTCATGACATTATGTGTAAGATTGGTGAGGTAGTAGTTGTAGGTGGAGTACGTAGGTCAGCTATGATCTCTTTAAGTAACCTCAGTGATGATCGTATGCGTCACGCTAAGTCAGGTGCATGGTGGGAAAATGATCCACAACGTGCCTTAGCTAATAACAGTGTTAGTTATACAGAAAAACCAGATGCTGTATCATTCATGCGAGAGTGGATGGCATTAGTGGAGTCAGGGAGTGGAGAACGTGGTGTATTCAATCGTCAAGCAAGTAAGGTACAGGCTGCTAAGAATGGTAGGCGTAATGCAGACTTTGAGTTTGGAACTAATCCTTGCAGTGAAATCATCTTGCGTCCATATCAGTTCTGTAATCTTACAGAGGTTGTTGTTCGTGCTACAGACAGTGTTGACGATCTTGAACGAAAAGTCCGTCTGGCAACAATTCTGGGAACTATCCAATCCACATACACTAAGTTCCCTTACTTGCGAAAGGTGTGGTCTAGAAATACAGAAGAAGAACGACTGCTTGGTGTGTCACTCACAGGGATAATGGATAATCCTCTTATGACCAAGAAGAATAAAGGACTGGAGGATACTCTTGAACATCTTCGTAGGATTTGTGTATCTACTAATGCTGAATGGGCTGATCGTCTTAATATACCTGTTGCTACTGCAATTACATGCTGCAAACCATCGGGCACGGTATCACAACTGGTGGATAGTGCCAGTGGCATACATGCTCGCCATAGCCCCTATTATATCCGTACTGTGCGTGGTGATAATAAAGATCCGTTAACACAGTTTATGATTGATCAGAGAATACCTAGTGAGCCTTGTGTGATGAAGCCAGATCAAACAACAGTATTTAGCTTCCCTATTCAATCTCCTAAAGGTTCTGTCGTTACATCAGACATGACTGCTATTGAGCAATTAGAGATGTGGCTGACCTATCAACGATCATGGTGTGAGCATAAGCCAAGTGTTACAATCAATGTTAAGAAGGATGAATGGTTTGAAGTAGGTGCATTTGTTTACAAATACTTTGATGAAATGTCAGGTGTATCTTTCTTGCCTTACAACGAACACACATACCAACAAGCACCCTATCAAGAAATAGGTAAGCATGATTACAAAACTTTGTTATCTTGTATGCCAGAGACTATTGATTGGACTAAGCTTGCATCATACGAAAGTGAAGACAACACTGTAGCAATGCAAACTATGGCATGTACTGGTGATGTTTGTGAAATAGTAGATCTAACATAAAGGAGAATCACATGTATGTTTTAGTACTCATTATGACTTTTCAAGGCGAAATGAAAGTTCAAGCATTCCATTCATTGTTCCCTGATTGGAAGACTTGTAATCAAGTTGCAACTACAATGCGAGAACGATTAGTGCGTACTAAACCATCACCAGATGCGACTGCAAATACCTATTGCTTTCAAATACCAGAGAGTATATAATTCAAATCTCACTACAAAGGAGTACATCATGGATGTATATGTAAGACCGTTTAGAAAAAATGTTTATGATAAAGTAGACACCCCATCTAAAGAAGCACTTATTAAATACTTAGAAGCTGAAGGACATACAATCCTTAGCTCCACTGAGGATTACTATGCAGATGTTAAGTCAGAAAAAGACGGTGTAACACATTACCATGAAGCTGAACGTAAAGCACAATGGAATGGTGATTGGCCTACTCATTGGGCAGAAGTTAGAATACCCGGACGTAAACGAAGACTAGTAGAAAAGTATAAAGATAATTTAGACAACTTGAATTTCTTTGTATTCAATAAGAGTTATAATAAAGCATGGAAAATTAATGGTACTCAAATGACAGATGCTTGCATTCAAAAACCGAAAGGTCCAAACTATAGAATGCCAGAGCATGAAACATTTTATCATATCCCTTACACAGAAGCAGAGCTAGTGGAAATCAAATGAGTTATGATCCGGTAAACAATCCAGCGCATTATAAGTTAGGTGATGGAGTTGAGTGTATTGATTACATTAAACAAGTGTTAACACCAGAGGAGTTCAAAGGTTACTGTCATGGCAACCTAATTAAATATCAACATCGACATGGATATAAAGGTAACCCTATTGAGGACATAGAAAAAGCTGAATGGTACTTACGAAAAATGTTGGAAACTATGAAGGAGATTCATAAATGAAACCATATGATGAAGGTATGAGAGCTTTTAAAACTGGTAGGTTGGGTAACCCCTACTCTAAAAATACAAAACAAAACAGGGATTGGGAGATGGGCTTTAATAAAGCATACTTCTATAACCTTGAGAAGGTGAAATTAAATGAGCAAAAACTTAAAGCTAGAAGAGGAAGCTAAAAAATATAAGCAACAAAAAAGAAAACCGCCAATCAAGACTAAGCCACTAACTGCACGTAGGTTTATGGCTGGTCAAGCGTTAGCGGCATTGTTGTCTAGATCTTCAGGTCATGCACACAGGGCAGACATAAAACGTGAAGCATATGATTGGGCAGACTATATGCTAGACGATGATTCAGAATAATTAAAGGGGGCGTAAGCCCCCTTATTTATTGTGTCATCTTTTGGAATCGGGATAGATTTCTTAACGACTGCTCAGTATTTAAATATTGTTGTAAAATAAACAACTCGTTTTGCTCTAGCTCTTCGACATTATCTAAGCCTAATTCTTTTACTGCTTTTTGAATACCCTTTTTAGGATACTTAGATGTTATGTCGTATTGCAGTGAAATTACTTCATCAGGACCAGAGTATTGCATTCTTAAAAATGTTTTAGCTAAGTCTTTTGCTCTTGGCACAACATCTTTATTCCAATGATCTAGTTTTTGTTGCTGGGTTAATTTATTAAACCAACTACTTTCTAATAGTAGACTAGACTCAGCTTCTATAATATCAAACACAATGCCATTTAAAGCATTAGCTGCTTTTGGTGCTTGATCTCTTATCTTCTTAGCAGTGTTTAAGTCAAAGTCTCTAAGACCTATGCTATTCATTACACGCTGTGCATCAGTAAGTCTGATAACTCTAGCACCTAGTATCTTTGTTGATTGTATATCAGCTCTACCACCTGCTGCAGTCTCTCTTGGTTCTGCTAGTGGTTTACCTGTAAACAAAGGAATAATATTATCTATGTAACGAAAAGCATTATTAACTAATTTGTTATTCTGAACTCTGTCAATTGGTGCAGCATCTTCGCCTCGTGCAACCCCAGCTAAAACATTGAGTGGTTCTAAAGGTCTTATTAGTGGGTTAACATATTGAGTTGCTAATGTAGTGCCAACTATTTCCATACCCTTAACTACATCTCTTCTTTCAGGGTCAGCCATAAATTTAATAGCTTCCAGTGTATCACGTTGTGTTTTATCTAAGTTTCTTAATAAACCTGAGAGACCAAAGTCCTGAGAAAATTGACCAAATGCTTTTATTGCTTGTTGATCTTCACCCATCAAACTAAGTGCCATTATTCTTGCTGCACCTTTGTATGCTGAAACAGGGAAGTCATATTGCTGACTAAAGACTTCACCTGTTAAAGGGTCTTTAGCCGCATACATAGGCAAACCTTGCTTTACATTTTCTACTTCTTGCTGTGCTAATGTGTAAACAATACCAGCACTAACTAACGATCTAGATATAGCTTCTTCGTAAGACATGTCTTCATACTTACCTGCAGCTTTTAAAATAACGTTTACACCTGTAGTATTTTTACCTAAAAAACCTATAGTGTTATTAAAGAATCTTCCAAAAGGAACCATCATACCAAGACCGGGCATGTTTCTAGCATCCTCTAACATACCGGCAAGTTTACCTATGCCATCATTAGACTTGTAAGACTTAGAAAATATAGCTTCTATTGTATCATCAACAGCACTGGTTTCTATATCACGATATTCTTTTGATGCCATAAATTTTTGAAGTGTCATTTCTCCAATGTTTTCTGACCGATAAAAATCATTCCAACCTTTACCTGTAGCAATCCTAAGTTTCTTATCCATCTGAAATAAAAACTCTTGTGACTTAGTAAATGCATCTTGTGCTTGCACTAAAGATAGCTTTTGAATTAGGTCAATTTTTTCATCAATAGCTAATCCAACAAGTTTTTGATCTGGGGTAAATTTACCACCAGTTAAAAGTTGATTAGTATTTTCTACAACACCGGGAAGTACACTGTTTAGTTTTTCTAATGCCTCGGAGTTTCTTTGAAGTGCTGATTCAAAAGCAGTGTAAGTCATATCAGCATCTAATAGAAACCTTACTCTTTGAGCATTGGATTCAATAAGTGCTTTGGCTATTCGTTGTGTATTAGCACCTTCTTCTGTCATCCCTATAAGCTTTTGTAACGTACCTTTACCAGCATATATTAATGCAACAGACATATCTGATGCACTTTGTAACGCAGAGTTTGCACCCCAACCAATTACATTTAATGCACTGGTAGATGGATGCGAAACAAGTAATCGAATTAATCTATTTTGAGTTTTAGCAGTACCCTCCATAAACTTACTAGGTTCTTTAGGTTTCTTTTTAGTATCTTTTACAAACCCACCATCTAAAGCAGAGTCATACAAATCTTTAAGTTGTTTATCACTAATAGACATACCTAGTTGTCTAGCTGAGTTACCTGCTGCACCTAAAGCAGTACCAGCTTCTGACATTTTGTATGCAAATATATCACCAATATCACGACCAGTAACTTTAGATCTAGGTATTACTTTTCCATCTTCACCTTTAACCTTAATTTTATTACCAGTTGCTTTTTCTATAGAACGTAATAGTCCTTGGGCTTCTTTATCACTTACCTCAGAAATTAAATCTGCCATCCAGTTGCTAAACTTATCATCTTCAAATCGTTTAGCCCATACGAATCCACGTTCATATGCAACTTGAGTCATACCTTTTAAGATAACATTACCTTCTTCATCAGCATGACCAAACAATAAGTTTTGTACAAACTCTACACCAAAATCTTTACTATCTTTAGATAATACTGCACCACCTTTTAATTTTGTTTTCCAATCTCTACCAACATTAACTTTGTCTTGATTTACATACGCACCAATAGTTTCAGATACTTCGGAAACAAAACCCTTAGTTTTTGGTTCAGGTATTATCTCACTAGGTAATGCTGTATCTGACACACCCCTTCTAGCAACTAATCCCGCTTGCAATCCACCAAGAAGAATACCACCAAGTGCAGCAATACCTACTGATAAGTAGCTAATATCTTCTTGTGCTTCTACATCTACCATACCCTCTTGATACAAATATTCCATACCAGAGCCGACCATAGCATCAACACTAGTTACAACACCTATTTCTGTAATAGCTGCTTTAGTAGCTAGTCTTTGTGCCGCAGTCTTACCTAATACATTCTGTGAGTATGCAGCTATCTTACCTTTAGTGGCAGTACGTGCAGCCTTTACTCCATCACTAAATACTTTAGTGCCTACTTTTTTAGCAGTTTCTTTTGTACCTTCTTTTTTCATTGCCTCAAGAGCAACTCTTTGTGCTCCCTTAGTTCCTACACGAAGAGATCCACCAGCAACAGCTTTACCAATTAAACCACCAACAAGGTTTATTGGATCAAGCACTACACTTCTACTAAAGTCCATTAGTCCTTCAGCTTTTTCAGAAAAAGATGTTTCTTTACTAAAAATACCAGCCATATTCTCATACAACTGGTATGCTTTAGCAGCCCTAGCTTTTTTATTTGCATCATCTTTTATATCATTAATGTAGTCCATCTCAGCTAAACCCCTTACGGAGTTTCCTGATACAACACCTCTACGATTATTTAAAAAACTATCAACAACAGATTCCCTAGTTTGATCTTCTATAGATTCATCACCATATCTGTCACGCATATAACCTTGTACAATAGAGTAGGCATAATCATTTTCTGCTATATCATCTTGAGTGTACGTACCAGATTCTGGTAGCACAGGTTCAACCGAAACACTTGATGTTATATCTGCAAAAGTATCTTCTTGAATAGGAGATAATGTTACGTTTGCAAAGGGATCATTATTTTGGATTTCCGTTTGCGTCATGTAAAACTCCGTTTATAATTTGATCTCCTGCTTGCGCCCCTAAATTTTGTAGGTTGGGGCTATTAGCAATATCTTCTTCAGTTAAAACTCTGTTGCTTGTCGTTGGGCTAGGTACTGCCTTTAAAGACGGAGGTAAAAAGTAGTTATTTTCCCAGCCTTTAAATTGATTTGGAAAGTTTTCTACAAAATCTGTCATAAAGTTTTCAGGAGTTAAATACTCTTCCATTAGTATTTCTCTACCAACTTGAATAGATTCTTTATTACCACTTTCAATTAAATTAATTGCATTTTGTATTTTTCTAACTTGAGGATTTTGACTATCAGCCTCATTAGTTCTAACAAAAGCTTTAGCTCTACCAACAAGTTGACCGCCAATAATACCTAACATTAATTCATTACGATCTTCTTCAAGTTTAGAAGAAACTCTTGTGCTAGGTTTTACATCAGTAATAATTGTACGACCCGGAGCAGTAGTTATGCTACTTAATTGTTGGGCTATTTCATAATACTTACTACTATCAGAAAGGTCTGCACCAGTAATTAAACTCATGTAGTCTATTTTATCTTCTGTAGATGCTGGAGATTGTATTACATTTATCATAGAAGGTATATCAGATAATTGAACCCTCATACCATATTCAGTTGCTTGCGAGTCTATAAAATTTAATACTTCCTCTGCAGCAAATGGGTCTTCAATAATATTATTAAAAAAAGCTAAGTCTTCTTCCGCAAGATCCGCACCACTAATTCTTTTTTGTAATCTTAATGATGCTTGTGCAGCAGTGGTATACTTATCACCAGTTTTAGTTGCTGCTTGTTTTTCTAATTTAGCAAGATATAAACCTAGCAAACTTTTCTCACGTTCACTTTCTAGTTCTTTTTCTTTTAACCTTTTAGCTTGCACTTTATCAATGCCGCTTAAAGCACCTGCCCAACTCCATCCCATTTATTGTCTCCTTGCCATTAAGCCTTGAGGGGCTGGTTGCTCAACCTCTGCTTTTGGTTCTTCCATAGTAGGTGTTTTTTTATCTTCAGTTTCTTCTGAAACAACATCATCTGAAATCTTTTCAGGAAACTCTCCGGTTTCTTCACGAAGTTTATTTAACATATCCCTAGCACGAGAACGATCTCTTTCGTAGGTTAGAGCCTTTTTAGTTTCTGCGTTATCAAACCCTTCGTCAAACTCTACATCAGCTTCAAGAGCTAAACCCTTAATATACTCATGTAGTACTGGTGCAATAATAAGACTTACATCTATACTATGTAAGCCTTCCATAACAGCACTCCTAAGAATACCTTCAACCAAAGCAGTAAGTGTTAAACCTTGCTCAAGAAAATAAAAAGCATCTTCTAGTGATTCTGTTTTAGTTATGTTTTCAACATGTAAATCTAAAGCTTCAATTGGATCAACTACTTTAGGTGGTCTTTCAAAAGGTAAACCTTTAGGTTCTGTGGTAAGCGATTGACCGGGAATAGGTGCTGCAAATATAATACTCATTAGTTAGCCTCATTAAATAGTTCGTATTCTTTTTGTCTTCTTTTAACTAAACCGGGAAGTTTATTTTTACCAGCGTATACATACTCAAGAAGCATGTCACCTATTTCATCAATACCTCTATTCCCATTATCTGATAGTTTATTTAAGTTTCCTTTACCTGCATTATATCTAAAAGACATCAGTGCTTTAAATTGCGAGTCAGTAAACTTTTCATCATAACCTTTTTCTAATTCTCTCACATCTTTTTCAACAATTTTTAATTCATTATTAAGACGTTCAAGAGCTTCTTCTTCTGATATAGTTTCATTTTTACTTTTAGCTTTAGTTCCATAACCAATAGTATATTGCTTAACATCCCAGTAAGCTTTTTCTTTAAAGCCTTCTAGGTCTTTAATAAAGTCAACAATATTTGTACCTTTAATTGGTTTAGACATTAAACTGTCAGACGAAGATGTAGCATCTTCTACCTGAGAAGTATTTTCAGTTTGATTTTTTTGTTTATTTATTTTAGCTATCATTGCTTCTCTAGCTGTAGAAGCATCTTCACTATATTTTTTATATTGTTTAAATCTAGATGCTAACTCTGGTGCAGGATTTAAACCTGAAGCAGGATCATCTATATCTAAAGAACTAGCTTCAGTAATCATATTTCTTCTTGCAGCTAAACCAGACTTTTGTATTTTATCACTAGATAAAGAAGGTAAAAGTTCTGGATTGTCCATAAGTTTAGACATATCAGCGTAAGATTTAGAATACATACTCATTTATTTTTCCTATTATCCAAATATCCCACCGAAGTCACCGAATAAAAACCTAGTAATAAATTCTGTTTTTGCGGAATCTTCTGCGTAACCTATCTTTTCTTTTAATGCTTCTAGTGTTTGCTCACCTAAAAGAATTTGCATAGCTCTGTCTTTAGCTGACTCAGCTGAAGTAAAATTATAACTCATTAAGTCACGTTCACGTTGCCATACAGCATCAATATTTTTAGAAGTCATAGCATTAATAGTAGCAGCAAACTCCCTATTGCTTTCATTTTGTGCAGCAGTATTTAGGGTTGCAATATTCTGTCTCCATTGAGCATTAGCTTGAGCTACCACTAAACTATTTGTAGCATTAAATGTGTCACGTTGTTGTTGCAAATTAGAGTTAAACTCACGAATAGCATTAATAGAGTTTACATTAAACTGGCTAATTGCATTAGTTTGTGAGGCATTAAACTGTGAAGTTTGTGCAGACAAAGATGAAAAGAATTGTCTGGTTTGATTTTCATTAGCTGCATTAAATTGAGCAGCAGCATTTTCAGCAGCTTGATCTGTAAATAAAGCTTGAATATTTTGTTGGGTTCTAAACATTGCAGATTGTTGTTTTCTATCAAGATTAGCCATATCCATTGCTAAGAAGTTCTGAGCATTTTGTACTGCAGCCTGTTGCCTATTACTTAGATTAGCCATATCAAGTTGCGACAATGCAGCAGCTTCTGCCATTATCATAGCTTGACGATTATTTAAGTTTGACAAGCGCATAGTATTTACTGCACGAGAGTTTTCAAGGGCTATGTTTTGCTCTGCAGTAAAGTTCATATTAGCAATATCACCAATACGTGCTGAGTTTTGTACCCGTGCTTGGAATGCTTGATCAAACTCTTGACCCATAAACTGAGCACGTTGTTGTGCTGCAAGCATAGCACGTTGTTGACGGTTTGACAAGTTCTGAGCTTCAAAAGATGCAACTGTTTGTGCATCAGCTTGAGCAATAGGTAAAGCAGATTCCATTGCAGCTTGCACAACAGCTTGACCAGCAATGCTACTAGCACCTAAACCACGAGCAGCCATAGCACCCATAGCATTACGCATTGCACCAGCAGCCCATGCAGGTGTATCACCACCTTCAAACTGTTGCATAAGACCCTCTAATTGGCCTTGTACAGTAGCTTGCTTACTTGGGGTAGCTTGAGCAGCCTCAATCTGTTCAGTAAACTTAGCAGCCTTAGCAGCGTCTGCTACACCACTAATAAGTTCTCCATCCTGCAACTCCCTTTGCATAGGGTTCTGCATAGTAAAAGCTGCACCTTGAGCAGCTTCAAGATCTGATACTGCAGATTTGTTTTGTTGGGCTGGGTCTATCTGTGCTCCGGGGCGAATTGTTCCGTATACATTAGGCATAGCTGCAGTTTGTGCTTGAACATAAGGGCTAACTGTACCTGCCTGATAAGTAGAAGCTGGAACATATGTTGGTGCTTGAGCTTGAGATACTTGCCCTACTGTTGCAGCAGTGGTAGTTGGTGCTTGACCATAAACCTGACCTGCATAAGGAGATATAAACTGACCATCTGTTGGTCTAATGTAAGATACAGGAGCTTGCATAGGTTGAAACGTTTGCTTTAAAGCTGAAGAAAACATTGGGATTACACCACCTGTGTAACTAATATTATCACCACCCTCTCGTAAACCACGAACCATTCCACCTTGTGCCATAGCTTGTTCATACATACCCATACGAGCACCTGCTCCGGGATTTGCTTTAGCAAAATCAGTAAGTCCAGCTATAGTTTTTGGTCCTTTGTAACCTAAAAATTTAGTAGCTAATTGGTACTTAGCATCTAGATTAGTATCACCACCTTCAGCATAACCAACTGATCCACCCTGCGCCATACTTGCCTTAGAGTATCCCGGTGGTACGTATGTTACAGCTTTACCATCAATTTCTGTAACAGGTATTTGTTGTCCTAATTCATTTGAATACATAACTGTTTGACTCATTCCTGTTGTTGTATCTGAAGGAAGTGATACCGTTTGCGGTACAGCACCTTGAATATATTGAGGGGAAAATACTTGCGAAGGTATATCTGCAGTGCTTGAGGGAGCACTTGTAGGTCCAGATAAAGGGGCAGCTTCACCAACTTCATATCCGGGAGGGTTATAAGTAGAAGCACCTTCACCTGAGTAAGGAGTATACGTTTCTGGTCTACGACCTTCTATTCTATCTTGAGCAACTTTTTGTGCTTCTGCAGTACGTCTATCTTTTTCTGCAGCTATTCTAGCATCTTCAGCTTCTTTAGCCCTACGAGCTTCTTCAGCTTTACGTGTTTCTTCTTCAAGTCTAAGACGTTCAGCCTCTGCTTTAGCTTCTTCTTCTGCTTTTAGTTTAGCCTCTTCCTCAAGTCTAAGACGTTCAGCCTCTGCTTGGGCTGCTTCTTCGGCTTCTAAACGAAGTCTTTCAGCCTCCGCTTCTGCTTCAATTCTAGCCTTTTCTTCTGCTTCAATTCTAGCTTTTTCTTCCGCTTCTAATCTAGCTTCTTCTTCTGCTTTAGCTTTTTCAGCTGCTGTTTCTAAGCCTTTAATATAAGCAGCTAACTCTGTTTGATAAGTAACTTCATCTTCATTGTATTTTTCTAAATCTTTTTCATATTGTTCAGAGGCTGTAACATAGTTATTATAAGTATTATATTTATCTGATAAAGATTTCCAAGCTTTGTAAGGTTCATTAAGCTTTGCACCAAATTCATTACCTTCTTTATGGAGTAAGTTTTTTTGGATCTGACCTTTGTCATTACGAATATCACGAAAGGGAGTCTTTTTTAATTCTCCTGTAACTGTATTTTTCCAAACAGCGGCTTGCATATGTGGACGATCATTATAATATTCATTCCACACCCAACTCCAATTACCGGGATTATTTCCTAACTCTTGTTCAGGTTTAGCTACTGCAGCAGGTTGAGTTGGTTTTGTAGGTTTTATTGGTTTAGCCATATTTATTATCCATTTACTACTTCGTTAAGACCCCAGATCATTGCACCTGTACCACCTAAAAATAATAACACACCTACTGTTAAAGATAAACCCCAAAATAATCTGTCTCTTGCTTTAGCTTGTGCCTCTAATGCTTCTTTTTGTCTGACCCTAGCAGCAGCTTGTTCTTTTACAACTAGATCCCACATTCCCGGAGGTCCGTATAGTCTACACACTTCCCGTAATTCGTTCTGTGCTTCTTTGTGTTTCATCTTGGCTTGTGCAATTGCAAAGCCTTCTTCTTCAGATGAAGTAAGTCTACCTAGTGGACCTTTGTGTCTACCCTGTTCTGCTAAACTAATATCAGCTTCTAGTTTAGCAAGCTTACCAAAGTGAGGCAGTAAGTCTGCTATATCACTACCAGCTTTAACTGCAGAACTAACTGCACCAGCTATCTTAGTAACTGCACCTGCTAAAGCTAATACTTCTATCATTATGGCAAACCCTATTATTATTCATTTGCCATCTTTTCTACTGATGATCTTATTGCTTTTATGTTTTCGTCTATACGTGCTAGTGATACTGCTTGATTTTGTACGGACACTTCTATGCGTCCGATACGTTTCTCTAGTGTGATGATTTCTTCTCTGTTATTTTCTATATCAGACATCATCATTGATACTGTCCATACGATAGCTGCCCCTTGAACAAGTAGGCCAAAGATCAGTGTAATCGGTACAGACTTGCTCAAGTGCCAGTTATCGTTATCCATTATCCTGTGAACGCATCTGCTGCAGCGATAGCTGCATCAATGTCAGTAAAGCTTTCTGAACCCCAATCGGTCAAAGCTTTCTGATGCTTCAAGTAGCCTACGCTACGTTCCACACGTTCTTTCTTTTCGTCATGCGTTAGGTCATGCCCAAAGTCTTCATTTGTGGCACTTGCACCTTTATTGTGTGTAGCAATAACACTGTTGATAGTGCTTGCTCCACCTAGACAAGCTGCGTGTGCTTGTGCGATTTCTTCTGCTGTACGGCTCATTGTAGTTCTCCTATATTAATGTTG
>Ga0181404_1000424_pt1 | contig 12818 bp, 4 predicted proteins | sample 27SPOviralmetaG_FD_130133 | JGI IMG/M metagenome (GOLD analysis project Ga0181404, IMG submission 130133) | Marine viral communities from the oligotrophic San Pedro Time Series (SPOT) site, San Pedro Channel, CA, USA - 27 SPOT_SRF_2011-10-25 | ecosystem: Environmental > Aquatic > Marine > Strait... | reverse complement strand
GCTGCACAGGTAAATTATTTTGGTGTGATTCCATATCTAATCAAATCGTTTCAAGAACTTCACGAAAACGTCACATCCGAAAGGGTCAAAACCCAAGAAATGAAGGAGGACCTCCAAACTACACGGACCGACCTCCAAACCACTCGCACTCAACTGAATGAGGACCTCCAAACCACTCGCACTCAACTGAATGAGGACCTCCAAACCACTCGGACCGACCTCCAAACTACACGGACCGACCTCCAAACCACTCGGACCGACCTCCAAACCACTCGCACTCAATTGGAAACCATCCGGACCGAGCTCGAGCAAGCTCTCCAAGCTGAAAAAGAAAAAACGAAAACTTTGGAGTCCCGTCTCGCTTTCCTTGAGACAGCTGTAGCTTCACTTATTTCTTAAACTACTATAGATGAGCAGTGACATTAACGTTCAAACATTCTCAGGGAAGGTTAATATCAACAACAACCTATTAGTAGGGTCCTCACACCTCTTCGTAGACACTGTGAACAATAGGGTTGGTATCACGACGGCAGATCCCGATGCGGGTCTACATGTCAATTCGAATGCCTACGTGCATACAGACTTTAGGGTTGGTTCGGGGATTGTAATGAACGATACCACTGGTCAGATCACTGCTGGATCCTTCGTTGGGGATGGTTCCGGGTTGGATGGTATTAACTCTGACAGTGGCTCTTGGGTCAATGGGACCAATTCCAATGTCCATTTGGCCACCTTGACAGATAAAGTGGGGATCGGGATAACTGGTCCACTGGGAAAATTATATATAGCCGCTGATTATGACCACACACTTCAAAGACCATCTAGTAGCTCGAATCATTATTTAGTTTTGAGTAAAACTGGAGCTCAGGTGGTTGACGAGGGACCAGGTATAAGTTTTTGTGGCTCGTATAATGCTTCTAATGATTACCAAGATGTAATGGCTGAGATTAGGGGTGTATGTGATACTGATGGTGGACGCCGAGGTCGTTTAGAATTTTGGACATCTAGTTCTGATGGTATCAATGATGTGGACACACAAGCAATGACAATTAAAAGTGACGGAAATGTGGGGATCGGGACGACGAGTCCTGATAATAAGTTTGAGGTTCTCGGTAGCTCCAGGTTTGCCGTTGATGTGAGTAGTGCTGACCATGTAATTGTGGGCAACAAGTACTCTTCAAGTGATAGCTTATCTTTGGTAAGTTTAGGGAGTGTAAATGTATGTTGTGATGCGAACGATAACACTAGTGGAAAAGTGATTGACTTTCGAACCAACTCGTACTCGAACGGAGGTACTCTTCTGATGCGTATCAAGGATAATGGTGATGTGGGTATCGGGACGGCAGATACAGGGACACATGGTGCAAAATTAATTGTAAACGGAACGATGGGTACATATATGTCAGGTGGTACGGTTGCGAATAGATTTTATGTGTATAATCAATCATATGCCTCACCTGTTGTAAATCAGATACATTTATCACTTCGTAATTATAACGATACTGCTCCATCTCATACTCAAGCAGATAGAAAATCTGGTTTTTGGTTTGGTCAGTACAATGATCAAAACTACACCGACGGTGAGCAGTTCATCGGATTCACACACGCTATAAGATTCATAAAATGTGACCCAGCTGACTATGCGAGTTCTATCGTTTACGACAGTAACACATTTAACGCAAAAATAAATGGAAATTTGCAGTCGAGATTAGGATCTATTAATAATACGTCTACGTCTAATCCCATTAATTTCACTGGACAACATCGTTGCGTGGTTGAAAATTTTGATACAAACTTAGAAGGATTGATAGTGTCAGCAAACAAAAGTGAATATTGTTCCATGTCGAATGGATTAAAACGTGGATTACAAGCTGTAACAGTAAATGAAGCATTACCTATAGTCACTTTATCTAGAACTTGTATGGATAAATCGTGTTTCGGGGTCATTTCTTTATCTGAAGATCCGGAAAATGAAACAAGAGAAGACAGGTTTGGGTGCTTCGTTGCCGAATTTGAAAAAGAAGAAGGTGATGAGAGGGTTTACATAAACAGTGTCGGTGAGGGTGCGATATGGGTAACGAATATAAACGGTCCATTGGAATCGGGTGACTACATAACAACTTCCACAATTCCTGGATATGGTCAGAGGCAAAACGATGATATTTTACATAATTACACAGTAGCTAAAATTACGATGAATTGTGACTTTGAACCCGTTCTTCAAAACGTAAAGAAAATAAAAAAAATCCTCGTGAAGAAGAAATTATGGTACAAAAATGAAAATACTGAGATTGATTATCAAGAATATTTAACTATTTCAGATGAAAAAAAATACACTTTTGTAGAAGACGGGAAAACAAAATATATGAAAACGATAAAAAGATACTCGAAAGAAAAAATAGCAGAATATGATCTCGAGGAAGTGTCTGAAATAATGAAAAACGTCCTCGATGAGCGTGGACAGATCCAATGGGAAGATACAGAAGAGACAGAAAAGGCTTATAAAATCAGGTACCTCCTACCCAATGGCATTCAAATATCTGAAGAAGAGTATACTACGAGGGCTTTAGCAGACGAGAAAGTGTTTATAGCGGCGTTTGTCGGTTGCACGTATCACTGTGGATAATTGTGTAGCTTTACTGTAGTAATGATTGTTCCAGATAGTGTGAGAAAAGAATGGCTAGCCAAAAGAGATGAAATTGAAATACTATCAGAAGATCTCCAAACCACTCGCACTCAACTGAATGAGGACCTCCAAACCACTCGGACCGACCTCCAAACCACTCGCACTCAACTGAATGAAGACCTCGAAACCACCCGCACTCAACTGAATGAAGACCTCCAAACCACCCGCACTCAACTGAATGAAGACCTCCAAACCACCCGCAACCAATTGCAAGAGGACCTCCAGACTGAACTCGAAGTCACAAAACTCAAACTTCTCAATACAGAGGCTAGATTAAATATGGTTGAGCAAACAATGACTTCAATTTTATCTAAACTAAATGTATAGAATGTCAGACATCAACGTCCAGACATTTCAAGGGAAGGTTAACATCAGCAACAACCTGAAAGTTGGTTCGGGTCACCTGTTTGTCGATACCCTAAATAACCAGGTGGGCCTGAACACCAACACCCCCTTGGCGAATCTTCACGTAAATGGAAACACCTACGTCCATAGTGATTTTAGGGTCGGATCCGGGATTGTGATGGACCAGAAAGTGGCTACTTTTGGCACACCTAAAACGTTCGTGGTTGAAGTTGTCGGGGGTGCTTTCCAGATAGACGGGGTCAGTCGTCCAGCTCTCACCTTCCACGAAAACCAGACGTATATTTTCGATCAATCACATTCGTCGAACAGTGGGTCCCCCGGTCATCCAATCGCGTTCTCGGAAGCCGTCAACGGCGGTACGCCGTATGCTACGGGTGTGACGAGTGTGGGAACGCCTGGACAGGTGGGTGCAAAGACGACCTTCAAGGTTCCTGTGGGTGCACCCTCGAACCTGTTTTATTACTGTGTCAATCACCCCACGACGATGGGAAGTTTGGTGGGTGCCCCATCAGTGGTTTCGACCGAAGCCGAAGTTATCGTTTCGGGTCGACTTCTCGCGACGTCCATACACGGCGATGGGTCTGCCCTCTTCAACATACCCTCATCGGCGATTAATGGAACACTCAGTCAGTGGAACGATGTGAACACGAACGAAATTTACTACGATCTGGGGAACGTGGGAATCGGAAACCAAAACCCAAACTCTACCCTCGACGTCACGGGTTCGGGTGCTTTTTCGACGACTCTCTCAGTGGGTGGTGATCTCACTGTCGGGACAGATAAACTTTTTGTGGACGTTTCCACTGGACAGGTGGGTGTAGGCACAACGACCCCTGCCGCGGGCAAGGCACTCGATGTGGTCGGTGATTTACAGGCGACATACCTTTACGGTGATGGTTCGAACATCAGCAACATCACTTCGAGTCAATGGGTGACCACCGGAAATGACATATTTTACAATACAGGGGGTGTCAGAGTTGGATCTAACCAGGCACCGACCGAAACCCTGGACGTGACGGGAACGGGTGCATTCAGTGATGACCTCACAGTCGGCACGTCGAAACTCGTCGTGGACGTGAGCGAGTCGAGGGTCGGTGTCAATAAGGCGGCGCCGGGGTACACCCTAGATGTCCTCGGAGATATCAACTTCACGGGGGATATACGTAAGGGTGGGGTGGTGCAAACCTTTGGTGGAGGTGGAGGTGGAGGTGGAGGTGTGTGGACCGAAGTAACTGGCACTACTCAGATTCATTACAGCACCGGTAATGTGGGTGTAGCGAACACTAATCCTCAACATACCCTCAGTGTTGGATCCAATCTCTACGTAGATGACGCGGGTTCAAATGTCCTCGTGGTGGATGGTAATGTCGCCGCGAATCAAATCACTCTCGGTCAATTCGAGATTGTCCCATCCTACGGTCTTGACGATGTGGTCAATGAAAGTAATACCACCACAAAGACCGTCCACCTCTCCAACGTAACCACAGGGGTCATCACAACCTCTAACGCTCTCATCGGTGGTGAACTCACCGTCACGGGAAATGTGGTCGCCTCAAGTAACATCACCGTCACAGGGAACGTTGTGGTGGACGATGACCTCTACCTCACATCAAACGCGAAACTCCTTGTCGACTCCAACGTGGTCACCGAATATACGGGGCCTCACTCGAGGGGGGAAGCCAAGTTGAAGAAGTATCCCGAAATTGTTTTTGAAGAGGGGAAGTTTGATATAACGGAGATTGTAGCCGGGTCCACCCAGTATTGGGACGGCCCATCCACTGTATTTCAGGGTGGCTATAGTTTGAAAACAACTCACCACTCAACCGATAGTGGTGGAAAATTTGGATGGATGGCTTTCGATGGAAACTCGGAGTCGGTTTGGAAAAATCCTGAAGATTACGATACATCGGGTAATTATGACTATGGATATACAGGTATTCAACAGCGATTGACTGATACGAACTCCACGAATCACGATGGAGACCATGTAATTATGGGAAGTCCAGACGCATTGAAAATGGCGAAGGTTACCGTGACGTGTAAAAACTCAAACAGACGCGTCGTCGATTACTCCGTATTGGGAAGTAATTCGAGTGGTACTACTGGGTGGACACTCCTTGATTCTGGAACCTTTACTGCACAAGATGTTAATACAGCGACGATATCTTCACCCACGAGTTATTTCAAGTATCACGCATTCGTCGTGAGAAGTGTCACGGCACATGCTGACGGTACACGTTTTCAGATTAATTCTATAGATTTCTACGGCTACGAAGAGGACCCACCCGCAGGTGACACCTCCGTAGACACCACCTTCACCTCCATAATGAACACCCCCCAAACCACTGGGGCCAATGTTTACACGGATGCTAAGTTGTCTTCAGACTTTACAAATCAGGTTACAGGTCCTACACCCGTCGGAACTGCAGCGGTCCATGACAATACCAACAAGTATTGGGAAATGAATGGTCAACTTACCTCCAATATTACCGTAGAGGCTAATACATTCTTGGAGGGTGACCAACCCCACGCGGTCTCTGTGTGGTTCAATTCCTCGAACTTGGAGGCGAACGTCTCGAACACGTGTGTCTTCTCGGTTTCTGACCAAGAGAAGTTGGATTCCGTGAACTTGGATCTCCAATCGAACACGTGGCACAACCTGACCTACGCGTACCAAGGTGAAGGTGGCTCCCGAGTCACCTACCTCGATGGACGTAAGGTCTCGGAGGACCAAGCCGAAGATACCTTCGGAGAGTACCCACCGTTCGCGATGACGGGGTACTCACAGGGTGGGTATGTGGTGAGTGCGAGTGATGAAGATACGGCTTATCCGCTATGGAGAATTTTTGCGGGTGATTCGGATTATTATGTTTCATCGACATCCGCATTTCCGGGTGGTGTATATACATCCGGGTCCACATATAATTTAGGAACAAACTCAGGAGGCTCGGCAACAGATAATGGGCATTGGATAAAATTGGCTGTGCCATATAAATTGAAAATATCACACGTGAATATAGATGCTAGAACAGGTTATGAGCCACAAGCTCCTAAAAATTTTAAGTTTTATGGTTCGAACGATGATACAAACTGGGAACAAATTGGACCTTCATTTTCAAATGAAGCACCACAAGATGACGGTACATCATATTACACGTTGAATTCCACTAAAGCATATAAATATGTAGGACTCGTTGTCACTGAAACTGTCGGAAATGGAAATGGGCGGTTGGGTCTCCAACAATTAAAATTCTACGGCCACCGCGAGAATGACCTGGTCCGCCTTCCCGATCCCACGAATGTCTTGAAGTATCCGCACATTGCGATGACTGGTCCGGCTCAGAGGGGGTATGTGGCGAGTGCGAGTAGTGAACATAGTGATTCGACCTTTGACGGTTATAATGGGATCCAAGAGGGTAAATTATTTGATGATGATCCCGCAACATTTTGGCATACTGAAACGAATGGAACAAATGATCACAGATATGATGGAACTGCTGATGCAGCTGGTGGGCGTCCATACGGAGCGGGTTCAATTTCAAATTTTGACCCGACAGGTATAAATATACCCGGTGAATGGGTACAATTAGAATTTCCACACAAATTAAAAATTTCAAAGGTTCACATACGAGCACGTTCTAACCAGGAAGATCAAGCCCCCAAAGATTTCGCCTTTTATGGGAGTGACACTGGCTCAGCTGGAAGTTGGACCTTAATTCAGTCATTTACGGGGGAAGCACCACAGGACGATGGTACATCTTATTATGCTATAACATCGAATCCGGCACATTATAAGTATATACTTATGTTGATTACGCGAACTGTTGGGACCACTGCAATGTCAATGGCAGCACTTCAATACTTCGGCACAGGCGTCGACTCCATCCCCATCCAGATCGGTGGTGGGAACATCGATAAGGTGGCCAATTTTAGGGTCTACGACAAGTTCGTGGGGGAGGACCAAGCCCTCGAGATTTGGGATGCCCAAAAGGATGAGTTTGGACGGGCCAAGTCCTCGATGACTTTACAGAAAGGTCGGCTCGGGATAGGCACGGACGAACCCCAAGGAAGGTTGGCGGTGGCGGATGAACCCCGCAACTTGGAAGAGTTTCCTCCTAGGGCTATGACGGCAGGGGAAACGTACATGGAGGGTCATGGGGTGTTTAAGGCGAGTGTGAGTGAATATTCGGGTGCAGCTGTTCACGACGGGTGGAATGCATTTGCACACGGAGCAGCCGAATTCTGGTTAATGGGTGACAATGCTGGATACAACTTAGGTTCGGGTGAATATGAAGATAACGAATTTCGGTTATCCTCAGAAACTTCTATGGGTCAGTGGATAAAATTAGAAATGCCATATTTAACAAATGTAACTAAGTTTATTTTACAACCGCGAGGACCGGGAATTGAATACCAAGCTCCTAAATCCGGTGAATTATGGGGGAGTAAAGATAATTATACGTGGACTAAACTTCATACGTTTACGGATATTCAATATTATCAAGGTCATACAACATTTAATTTTGAAAATTCAGGGTTCTATAAATACTATGGATTAGTAGTCACTAAGGTTGTTGGTGGTTCATCTATTGATTATATAAGTATAGTAGATCTCCGCTATTTCGGCACCCGTGAGCAGGGTCAATCCGTCCTCCACGATGGTGAACTGACCCTCACAAAATCGTTAAATGTTCCCCGAATTGGACCGGCTCTCGACGCGGACGATACACCCCGTCGGGACCGGCTCGTGGTGGAATACAATACTTCGACCAACCCCACGTTCGAGGGGGCTGTGCGGGACACGAGTGGGAGGGGGAATGATGGTGTTTTTGTAGGGACAGCTACATATGATGCGACGGAGAAGGCTTTCACATTTCCAGGTTCTGGTATGAATACCATACAAAAATATAATCTGGGTTCCAATCTCAAAGGTAATCAACCATTAACAGTATCTTTATGGTTTAAAACAGATGATGACCGAGATCAAAATTTATTTGGTATTGTTCCAGGTGATAGGGACGAAGACAACAACACCGATAACAAAGTATTTGGCGTGAGGACTGAAGGCGATAGTTCAAATTACAACCTTTTATTCTATTATTGGAATTCGGATTATAGATATAATGTACCAGATTTAGATAATCCACATGGTAAATGGTTTCATCTTGTAGTCATGAATGTTGGTGGAACTAAAACCGGTAGCGGAACTACATTTGATCGCGGAGACCCATCAAATAGAAGATTATTTCTAAATGGTGTTGAATTATTTACACCTTCAAACACGACTTATGGCTCTGCAGTGACTGGAAGTGCAACCGACTTATTAGATCTTGAACCCAATTCAAGGTTAATAATAGGTGCACGTTTTAAGGATAATGGTGAATATCCATTCGACGGCTCCATCTCCAACTTCAAACTCTACAACACGGCCCTTACCACCGAAGAGGTCAAGACCCTCTACGATATGGGTCGCATGGGGAATGTGATCCCGAAGCCTCTCCACGTAGATACAACTTTACAGGTTAATGGCCTCTTTCAGGGAAATTCCCCCCTGCAGTTCTTTGTTGTCAATGGGCAATTCCCAGCATCTGGAACCTCCCAAACCGTAACAGATCTTCCACAGGGACTGAAGGATAGGATTCGTCAGGTTGTTTTCATACAGGGTTTAACTGTGCAGGAAAACGGAGATAACTTCACTTGGATACGACATGGTAGTAGCACATGGGAAGTTGACATAAAGGTTATTATGAATCCTCCATCAATCCTTCTTTCTAGTTTTGACGCGACTGTCAACCTCACAAGTAAAGCGTGGAGAATTTTTGTAGTAACCACGTAAATCATTTCTTACATTATATTAGATGTCTGTCACTGCACCAGACGACGCTTTCCTCGACGTAAACGACGCGCACCTCAGGGTCTTCGGGAACGTTCACGCCGACGGTCTAAAATTGGGACAATTGGAGGTGGTGACCACTACCTCGACTGGTTCCACTATCCAATTTTTGCATCAGCACACCGCCTTCACGACGACATCAAATATTGAGGTTGGGACGACGAATCATGATCTCTTTGTGGACACCAACACGTCTAGGGTCGGCATCCTCACGAATACACCGACGACCGCCCTAGATGTTAACGGAACTGTCAAAGCTACAGCATTCGATGGAGATGGCGCTCTCTTGACGGGAATCCCTTCCTCAGCGATCAATGGAACCCTCAGTCAGTGGACAACTGTGACTGGCCCCAAGATCCACTACAGTGACGGTAACGTGGGTATCGGTATCGCAGACCCCCTCCACACCCTAGATGTTGTTGGTGACATCAACTTTACTGGGACCTTACGTGAGGATGGTAACCCCTTCGTGAGCACTCCGTGGACCATCGAAACCTCACCAGCGGCTTTGAGCTACACTGGTGGGAACGTTGGGATCGGGGCTGCTACACCCTCCTCTAAACTGGAGGTCACTGGGAACGCCCACGTGACCACAGACTTGAGTGTGGGTGGGACCCTCTCGATTAATACGATTACCGCAGCCGCCACACACGCCCTCTCTGCCGTGACAGCTGTGGGAGCTTCGACTGGTGATACCATACAACTCACCAACGCTACTACAGGTCTCGTGACCACCGCGAATGTTGATGTCGGGAAGGACTTGACTGTGACCGGGAACGTCGCAGTCGACACGGATACCCTTTTTGTAGATACCGTCAACTCTAGGGTTGGGGTGGGGACGACGAATCCGAGAACTAATCTTCATATAGGCCAACAGTTAAGTGCCAGCAACGGAAATACGATACCATCAGCTGGCTTGGGAATATCGGCAAATTTTCCGAGTAGTACTCATGCGTGGTTTTCTCACAGAACCGTTACAACTGGTGATGAGTATTGGGGTTTGGCTGTGGGAACTATATATGATGGTGCGTCTTATCTTCAAAACTTGGATAAGAGCTCAGTAACATATTACAACCTCCTTCTCCAACCAAATGGTGGCAACGTCGGTATCGGGACGACGACACCAACAGCGAAACTTCATATAAAATCGTCATCTGGAGTTGATGGTATAGCAATCGTTAATCCCGCTGGTGGAACTGGTGGTCTTTTAAATTCAAGTGCTGGTGTTAGGGGTGGGATTTTAATATCAAACTCGGGTGGTGGATCAGACGCTGCCGATAATTACAGTAGTCAGCCCATAGTTTTCTCTGGAGGGGGTACCGGTGCTACTAACGGTAACATACGCGGTGGATCTATATGGAGTATCTGGGGAGGTAGTCAATACGGTTTAGCTTTTAAAGGTGCTTCGGATGGTGATAGTGTTCCTGCTGGTGCAACGACCCCAAATATGTTTATATCTTCGGATAAGATCGGTATAGGGACGACATCACCCGGACAGCTTCTCACACTCGGTGGTCAAGTAAACCCAATATTAAGACTTCAAACTACTAAGGCTGGCGACGCCTGGGGTACGTCATCCTCGGACCAGTACGGTAAACTACAATGGTATGGATATGATTATGAAATGAATCAAGGTAGTGGTGCAGAAATGGCGGGAATCACGGTTGGAACTACATCACAATACCCGGGTGCGATGCAGATGCGTTTTTTTGTTGGAGCTCCCACTTTCAGTGGTGGGAATTGGAATCTCAGTTATGTCGGTTATTTAGGTACCAGTAGTGTGTCGGATATTGACTTCACAGGTCAGCATAGAAATTTCATCGACGGTATACCCGCAACGGAATATACAGATTTTGAAGGTCTTATCGTCTCGGCGAACAAGAACAAATACTACGACGTTGATAAAAATGTGACAACGGGTGTGAATGCTATTCAAATCAGTCAGTCACTCCCACTCGTGTCACTTTCAACGAAAGAAAAGGACAAAGCATGTTTCGGTGTTATTTCGGGGAGTGAAGATCCAGATACGCGTGAATATTCACAGGGTTCGTATGTTTCCGTGTGTGAAAAGCAAGACGGTGATCGGAGAGCCTTCATCAACTCGGTCGGTGAAGGTGCTATTTGGGTCACGAACATCAACGGCCCCCTCGAATCGGGTGATTACATCACAACGTCTAACGTCGCAGGGTATGGTCAGAAACAAGACTCTGACTCTCTAAAAAACTATACGGTCGCCAAGATCACTATGGATTGTGATTTTGACCCAGTGACCCAACCCGTCCAAATCATCAGAAAGGAACTTTCCAATGTGAATTATTGGGTCAAGACGACGTATGAGAATGTTACGGAAGAAGAATACTCGAACTTGGCAGATGAAAACAGACAAATCGTAGACGGTATCTATCAAGAAATTACCAAGGAAGAATCAAAGACCGAACAAGAAGGTTACGAACCCGAAGTTCGCCAAGAACTCGTCAACGTCCTCGACGAACACGGTGAGTTTCAATGGGAAGACCACGCAACAGAAACCGAAAAAGCCTATAAAATAAGATACCTCGATGCCGATGGGAACATCACAGATGAAGCAAACGCTGTTCACACGGCAGCCTTTGTTGGGTGCACGTACCATTGTGGCTAAATGTCCCGACTTTCACAGAAGTCGTCCTCATTTCCTCCAAAGTGCCTCCCACTTTGTAAGAAAAATCACACCGAGTGGCAGAGCCACTCGTATCAAGTGACTCCGTCACTTAAAAAAACCTCCCTCCATAGTAGAAATGGCCACGAACGGCAATTTGAATTTCGCGAATGTCAATAAAGTGACGTTCGAGGGCGTCGGTGGTGCATCGAATGCCGTGATTGACACGACCACAGGGAAGATTGGGGTCGGAGTGGACAGCCCAGACGCCAACCTCCACGTCCTCGGGAACTGCTTCGTCAGCACGAACCTCGAACTCGGTGGGACCCTCGTCATGGGAACCGTCAACGTCGAGGCCCAACACGCCCTCTCGGCCATCACCGCCACGGGGAACACCACACCGCACACAGTGGAGTTCCAGAACGCGACGACAGGTCTCGTGACCACGGGGAACGTCGAGGTGGGGAAGGACTTGACTGTGACTGGGAATGTCGGTATCGGGACGAATGCTCCGAGTCACGCGTTAAACGTAAAAGCAACTTCTGGAGATGCCGAAGTTCATATACAGGCACAAGGAAATGATGGTGGTGACGCAATTCTTTACTTTAATGGATCCTCGACGAACCAACGTAAATGTGCGATCATATCGTCAAATGTCGCACCAAATGCATACTGTAAACAAGATTTACACTTTTGTATGGAAACAACAAACGATTTAACTGATGTTGATATCACTGATTCCAAAATGGTCCTGACCAATGCAGGCAACGTGGGAATAGGAAAAAGTAGACCAGAATACATGTTGCATATAGAAGATGCGAGCAACCCGAGAATAATGCTTGAAAATACCGATACGGTTTTATCACAGAATCAGGATATTGGATCAATCCTATTCAAACAGAATGATAATACAAGTACTGGCACTGGTATCATCGGTAAGATTAGAATGTCTTCTGTAATTGCACCACCCGCAGGTACATTCTATGGTGAGTCTGCCAACATGATTTTCAGCGTAGGTAATTACGCTAATGACAATGCTAATATTGATGCGCTTACCATCAGGGGTAACGGCAACGTCGGCATCGGGACGACGAATCCACAAACAAATCTCCATATAGAAAGTTCGGGAGCTACGGGGTTAGATATCTATGGTGGCGATACCAATAACCCCTACATCTTTATAGGTGAACACACATCCAGTTATTCTCGCAAATGGGGCATGAAAATGAATTATTACG
>Ga0181404_1000421_pt1 | contig 12822 bp, 12 predicted proteins | sample 27SPOviralmetaG_FD_130133 | JGI IMG/M metagenome (GOLD analysis project Ga0181404, IMG submission 130133) | Marine viral communities from the oligotrophic San Pedro Time Series (SPOT) site, San Pedro Channel, CA, USA - 27 SPOT_SRF_2011-10-25 | ecosystem: Environmental > Aquatic > Marine > Strait... | reverse complement strand
CAGATCCTGCATATCGTAATGACTTGCTAGAAAAACTTGATCGTTCAGATCTCAACTTTTAATTTACACCCCTTATTTACTTAACATGAAATCTATTATTATTACTAGCCTTTTGCTCTCTGCTGGTGCTGCTGCACAGGCTGGACCCTACGCCAATGTAGAAGTCAACTCCGGATTTTCCGGATCTGATTACACCGGCTCCGCGACAGATGTACACGTTGGTTACGAAGGTGCTAACTGGTATGTGCAGGGAGGACCTGCCCTGCTTGCTCCTGACAATGCTGATGGTGACATCGAACTGTCTGGTAAAGCTGGTGGTTCCTATGGAATTAACGATGCGCTTTCTGTCTATGGAGAGGTGTCTTTCCTGACTGGTGATACCACTAGCTACGGAACCAAGGCAGGTCTGAAGTACAACTTCTGATGAACGATACACAGATCTGGCCTACAGAACCACGCATGTATATGGATGAAACTAAAGTGAATCACAACGTTAATGCTGAGCTGCTCAATGGTCGTCTGGCAATGCTAGGTGTCATCGCAGCACTAGGTGCTTATGCACTGACTGGTCAACTTATCCCTGGAGTTTGGTGATGCCACAAGGTAAAGGAACGTACGGTACAAAGAAAGGTCGTCCACCTAAGAAAGGTATGAAGGGTGGCAAAAAATGTTAGCCTCAAGATAGGTAAGCACAAGTCTCGCTCTGGAGGACTGACGGCGGCTGGCCGTAAGAAGTACAACAGAGCTACAGGTTCAAATTTAAAGGCACCTCAGCCTGGCGGAGGAGCACGTAAAAGATCTTTCTGTGCTCGTATGTCTGGTGTTAAAGGTCCTATGAAAAAACCAAATGGCAAGCCAACCCGTAAGGCATTGGCACTACGTAAATGGAAATGTTAAATGGCTAAACCCGGTCTCTATGCAAACATCCACGCCAAACGCAAGCGTATTGCTGCAGGTAGTGGAGAGAAGATGAGGAAAGCTGGCTCCGCTGGTGCTCCTACTAAAGCTAACTTCAAACGCTCAGCAAAAACTGCTAAGAAAAAATAGCTAAATAGATTTAACGGGAGGTGCAATTCCTCCCCTAGCTCTAGCCAGCCAAGGCTTAAAACTGGTCTTACTTAATCTTACTTACCCAACCATGAACTATTACTTAAATGACTGCTGTACTTTCAAGACCACAAAAACTAAATAACTGGGAAGCCTTTTGTAACTGGGTTACCTCTACCAACAACCGTCTGTATGTCGGTTGGTTTGGAATCCTCATGATTCCCACGTTGCTTGCTGCAACCACTTGTTTCATTATTGCCTTCGTTGGCGCACCACCTGTTGATATTGATGGCATTCGTGAACCAGTTGCTGGATCGCTCCTCTATGGAAATAACATTATATCGGGAGCAGTTGTCCCGTCTTCAAATGCAATCGGACTCCACTTCTATCCCATCTGGGAAGCAGCAAGTCTCGATGAATGGCTGTACAACGGTGGACCATTCCAACTCGTTGTCTTCCACTTCCTTATCGGTATCTACTCTTACATGGGACGCGAATGGGAACTTAGCTACCGGCTAGGTATGCGTCCTTGGATCTTCGTTGCTTACTCAGCACCTGTAGCTGCGGCTAGTGCTGTCTTCTTGGTATATCCCTTTGGACAAGGTTCTTTCTCAGATGCGATGCCTCTTGGCATTTCCGGCACCTTCAACTACATGTTTGTCTTCCAAGCTGAACACAATATTCTTATGCATCCTTTCCATATGCTTGGTGTTGCCGGCGTATTTGGTGGGTCTTTGTTCAGTGCTATGCATGGCTCTCTTGTCACCAGTTCCTTGGTTAGGGAGACGACCGAAAATGTATCTCAGAACTATGGGTATAAGTTTGGGCAAGAAGAAGAGACGTACAACATTGTAGCCGCACATGGTTACTTCGGACGATTGATCTTTCAATATGCTTCATTTAATAACTCGCGTAGTCTCCACTTTTTCTTGGCTGCATGGCCTGTGCTTGGCATTTGGTTTACAAGCCTGGGTGTTAGCACTATGGCTTTCAATCTTAACGGATTCAACTTTAATCAATCCATTGTCGATACTGGGAACCACGTTGTCCCTACTTGGGCTGACATTCTTAACCGTGCGGGACTTGGAATGGAAGTAATGCATGAGCGTAATGCTCATAACTTCCCACTTGATCTGGCAGCAGCGTCTACCACACAGGTAGCTCTGACTGCACCTTCTATTGGATAGAACATATGGCAAAACAAATGCCTAACCATGTCGGCCTTGTGTCGAAACTCAAGCTACAAAAACAAATCAAGCAAGCTGCTATTAGTGGTGATTTTGCAAAAGTAAAAAAACTGCAAAGTCAACTTAGGAATAGCAAGTAAACAAAAGTCCGTTCATCCTTCGGGACGCATGACATGAGGTGACATGGAACGGGGTCCCTCAGTTCTCTTATGGAGGATATATGCCAAACGTTGAACTTCGTCAGCGTGTGCGTGAGCAAGCCCAAGCTGCAAAGCAGCAGAAGCTTGTCTACCGCGGTGTGGCTTACCTTAAAAGCCGCTAAGTAGTTCTGTCATTGGGAGGTGCAAATCCTCCCTTAGCAATTGGCATTGGCCCTCTACGGAGGATACCCTTTGCCGTCTAGACGGTGGGAATAGACCACAAAAATTTCAAGATCTTGGATAGGTTATATCAACATTTATTTTATTTAATTAGTAACAATGGCTCAACAGTCTTCAGTTAACCCCGCACAGCTAGTCAATCTAGGCCAGCAGAATCTTGCGGGTGATAAGCGTGCTCTTTATCTTAAACTCTTCAGTGGAGAGATGTTTAAAGGGTTCCAACATAACACAATCGCACGTGATCTTGTCACGAAGCGTACACTCAAGAACGGCAAATCTTTGCAGTTCATCTACACCGGTCGTATGACATCTGAGTTTCATACTCCAGGTAACAGCATCCTAGGTAACTCTGAAGGTGCACCTCCAGTGGCTGAGAAGACGATCACTATTGATGATCTTCTGATTAGTTCTGCCTTCGTATATGAGCTCGATGAGACACTTGCTCATTACGAATTGCGTGGTGAGATCTCTAAGAAGATCGGCTATGCACTCGCAGAAAAGTATGACCGTCTGATCTTCCGTGCTATCGCTAAAGGTGCACGTATTGCTTCTCCGGTCGCTGCTACTAACTTTGCAGAACCCGGTGGTACACAAGTTGCTGTCGGTACTGCAGAAGCTGATGCATACAACTCAGCAAAACTGATTGGTGCTTTCTACGATGCAGCCGCTGCTCTCGACGAAAAGGGAGTCAGCACTGACGGACGTGTGGCCGTATTGAACCCACGTCAATACTACGAATTGATCCAAGCTGTTGGTTCCAACGGCCTGGTAAATCGTGATGCTCAAGGCACTGCATTGCAGTCCGGCAACGGCATCATTGAGATTGCTGGCATCAAGATCTACAAGTCAATGAACATTCCGTTCTTTGGCAACTACGGTGTTAAGTACGGTGGCGCTGTCACCACTCCTGGTAACACAGGTGACTTCATCGGTAGTGACACTGCACTTGAAGATGGCGGTGGTGTTGCCGGTATGAACAACAACTACGGTGAACAGAATGCTTTTGATTCCACTTGTGGCCTCGTGTTCCAACGCGAAGCTGCTGGTGTTGTTGAAGCAATCGGTCCTCAGGTCCAGGTGACCAGTGGAGACGTGTCTGTTCTGTACCAGGGTGATGTAATCCTTGGCCGTATGGCTATGGGTGCAGACTTCCTGAACCCTGCTGCTTGTGTCGAGCTGTATGCAGGTTCTTCTGCTCCTGCTGCGTTCGGTGCTACCTACCCAGCAAACGCTTCTTAATTTTATCCAACTATGGGGATCCTTCGGGGTCCCTTTTTTTTACTTATATGACTACTCCCTCCACGATTTCACTCGATACCGAACTATCCGCAGTCAACTCAATTCTGGGGAGTATCGGTCAAGCCCCAGTCAACTCTTTGAATCATACTAATCCTGAGATTGCTTTGCTTCACAACATCTTACGTGAAGTAAATATTGATGTTCAGAATGAAGGCTGGTCTTTTAATACCGAATATAACTTTAAGCAATCACCAAACATTGATGGACATTTTATTGTCTCGCCAAATGTTATACGTTATGATGTTACTGACGGTCAAAACATTAAGACTACAGACGTAGTTAAACGTAATGGTCGCTTGTATGATAAGTACAATCATACCGATGTATTTACTACTGATCTTTATTTAGATGTAGTGACTCTGTATGAATTTGATGACTTACCTTCTGTATTCCAGAGGTATATCACACACCGTGCATCAGGTCGTGCAGCTACTCAGTTAGTTGCTAACCCCCAACTGGTGCAACTATTAGCTACACAGGAGGCACAGTCACGTGCAGCTTGTATGGAATACGAATGTGATCAAGGCGACCACACCTTTATGGGTTGGCCAGATGGCACGTCCTATCAAGCATATAAACCACATCATGCATTAAGGCGCTAATGACAAGTATCACTCAAACAATCCCAAGCTTAATTGGAGGCATCTCACAGCAGCCTGATCAACTGAAGCTTCCAGGCACATGCAAGTTAATATCTAACTTTATTCCTGACATTACAGAAGGACTTGTCAAACGTCCTGGCTCCAAATTTATAAATGCATTAAGTGGTGCTACCAGTACTGGTTCTTGGTTTAGTTATTATCGTGACCAATCTGAGGGTGCATACATAGGCCAGATTCAACGTAATGGTACTGTCAATATGTGGAAGGTGGCTGATGGTTCTGCAGTCACAGTAAATGGTGCTAGTTCTCACGTATCATATTTAAACCACAGCTCTGACACTGATCTTAAGTTTTTAACTGTTGCTGATACAACCTTTGTTACCAACTCTCTAGTTACTGTACAAAAAGATACTTCACTTTTAGAACCCACCCGTGCATTTTCAGTAGGTAGATCTTCTACGACTTCTACAGATATAACTGCTGCTGCGGACGACGAACACTTTCAAACATATGTTGAGCTACGTCAAGTTTCACATGGCAGAGAATATGCTTTTGATGTAGCTAGTCCTAGTGCACCTGAAGCATATACAAGCGGTAGTGTTAATAAAGGTCGAGTGACTAGAGTAAGCTTAGGTGCTGAAACAGATTCTCCTTTTTACCAAGCTAGTAAGACTGGCAACATTACAGATAGTGCCAATAAGGTTTTAAGTATTGATAGGAATACAAGTGGCAATACATATCAAGGTCTTGACCCTGAGCTTCCATTTCAAGGTACTGAAATTGTTGAATGTACTAATGGTTCTGATCCCGGAACAGGAATGATTGTCCGCTTGACAACTGTTGGTCAAGTAAATTTATCTAGATATGCAGGTTCTACTATTAATGGTGATGAGTATGTAGGGATTTACAATACTTCTGTAGAGCTTCTACATGGTGGAGATGAATATAAGCTACAAATTAATAATCAACCTGCTTTTGTTACAGCAGTGATGAAGGGTGTTACCTACAAAATTTTTATTGAGGAAATTCAACCAATTAAAACAAAACTTGATTTAGGTACTTTTAGACCTAAGCCAACAAGTTTTGACGGTAACCATACTATTTCTGCTGACAGTGTACTCGATCTAGATGAAGCAACTTCTTCACTTACGCCTCATGTTGAAAAGATTGGAAATGGATTCTTTCTTTCGCACAACTCAGCTTTCAACGTAACCTCACCAGAACCTGATCTTTGGAGGATCACATCAACTGAAGTAAATGATGTAAGTGAACTTCCAAGACAGTGTAAAAATGGGATGGTTGTAAAAGTTGTTAACAGTAGTGAATCCCAAGAAGATGACTTTTATTTAAAATTTGTTGGTAACAATGGTGCTGATGGGCCGGGTAAGTGGGAAGAAACTCTTCGACCTTCAGCTCCTTCAGACGATGTTCACTATCGAATTAATCCTGGGACGTTGCCTGTCATTATTCAACGCTTAAATACAAGTCCTATTAGCTTCCAAGTAACAGTACCACAAGCAGATGGTGGTGTGGCTTGGGTAAATAGACAGGTAGGTGATGACAACACTAATCCCTTCCCTACATTTATAGGAAAACAATTAACACAAACATTTTTTCATAGGAACCGTCTAGGATTTTTGTGCGATGATAATGTGATTCTTAGTCAGGCTGATGATATTTATAACTTCTTTAACAACACTGCACTTGTAGTGTCTGGTAATGATCCTATTGATATTACATCTAGCTCTACACAACCAACTAAGTTTATTGATTGCATTGAGACTAATACTGGTTTGCTTATCTTTGGTGAAACTCAACAGTTCATGTTGCATACTGATAGTGATTCACTGACACCCAATACTGCAAAGCTATCTAACATATCTACTTATAGGTATAGCCCACAAACCACACCAATTAGTCTTGGAACTACTGTTGGTTTTCTTGATGCTGCTGGATCATACTCTCGATTCTTTGAGATGTTTGATATTAAACGTGAGGGTGAGCCACAAATTGTTGATGTAACTAAAGTTGTATCTAAGTTACTGCCTAATTCTATTGATATTATAGCTATTAGCAGAGAAAATAATACGATTTTCTTTACTAAAAGTGGGTCATCGCAAATGTTCTTATATCGATATTTTAACACTGGTTCTGAACGTCTTCAAGGCTCATGGTTTACATGGAATTTTTCATATAATATTGAATATACGTTTATATTGGATGACAGCCTTTATTTAGTATCTACAGATCATAAGCTATTAGTAATTAATTTGCAACCTGAAATTATTTCTATTAATTCAACTGATGATTTGTTTACATACAAGAACGCTGATAAATTTGGTAAATTTTTTTATACCCAAATTCATTTAGATTCTATGGAGTTTCTTACAGCAGGTTCTTACAATAGTGCAGATAATACAACTACAGTTAGTTGGCCTAATCGTACTGTTAATGACATTACTTCAGGAGTGTATGCAGTAGATTCTGATACAGGGCAGACATACTCGCTAAAGAATAATTCTGGGGATGATTATGTTTTTCATGGTAACTTTGCAGGTAAGTCAATTATTATTGGAAATTTAATTAACGCTGCAATAGAGCTTCCTACGGTTTATGTTAAACAAAAAAAAGGCACTACTGCTACATCTGATGTAACAGCTTCACTTGTTATCCAGCGTATTCACTTTCATTTTGATATATTCAGTGAATTGTCAGTAACCTTGGTTAAGGATGGAGGACTTCCTTTTGGGTATCAATTTGATTCAATAGATATTGATCAGACGCCTAGTAACAGTACTACTTTTAAGTCTGACCTGCCACAAGTTGATAAAAATGTCACAATAACTATACCAGTATATCAACGTAATATCAATTTTGATCCTCTTATATCTACCACTCACCCTGGTCCATGTGCTCTTATTTCAATGTCATGGGAGGGTGATTACACCCCTATGAATCATAAGCGTGTCTAAGATTATCCATCCAATAACTATGCAGGCTGCCTATGAGGTGGCCTGTAACTTACGTCCAGATGATTACAGAGAGGTAGTGGAGGGACATGGACATGACCCGAAGCTCACTCTACCTATAGGTGCTAAACAAACAGACTCTGTTTATTTCACATCACCTGCAGGAGTGATCGCTGGTGCAGCCGGTGTAGGTAACAACGGAGAGATCTGGATGTTATGTACACCTGTTATATCTACATTTCCTATTACGTTTGCACGGGAAGCTAAACGCTATATCGAAAGCCGACCTGAAGAGTTGCTTTGGAACATAGCAGATAAACGTAATACAACACACCTTAAGCTTCTCAAGTTCTTGGGCTTTAAGTTTCTTCGGGAACTAACTCATGGACCAAACAATTTAACCTTTATAGAATTTTGCCGTGTGCGAACCCGTTAGCCTTGGTTTAGGTCTATTGAGTGCAGGTGCTTCAGGGCTTTCAGCCGTAGCTGGACATCAACAAGCCCAAGATCAAGCTGCTGCTCAGAACAGATCAATTGCTAACCAAGCAAATCAAAGAAACAGAAAGTATGAACTAGACAACCTACGTGGCATTGCTGAATACAATCAGGATGTCATGGATGTTGAACGCCAACAAGATGCTCAAGCATTAGCGTTTGCAGGCTTTGCTGCTGAAGAAGAATTAGCTAAAGACGATCGGATTAATAAATATTTAGTCGAAGATCAAACATTAGTCGCAAAGTTACTAGGAGAATCTTCTGTCAAGGAAGGTGGTCGATCTCGTAGTTATGGAAAGAATGCTGCCAAAGAGATTGGTAGACAACGAGCAATGATGGTATCTAACCTCACACGTTCTGATATTGCTAGTAAGCGTAATGTCGATAAGGCACGTAAGTCGGCTGATGCACAGAGACAGAAACTCTTTGCACAAGTTGCTACTCCATTCCGTGAGGGTCCTGCCCCGAGTAAGAAGGTCGAATTTGTTAAAGGACCTAGCAAACTTGGTCTTGTTGCTGGTCTTGCTGGTGCAGCAGTCAGTGGCGCAAGTACTTACAACAGCTTTGCACCTGAAGGACAACAATTGAGTGACTTAGTATGACGTATTCAGGAATTACATCTGGGTCTAGGGACTTCAATCCTGACCCCACACCCGCGTATTCAGACAGACTTCGTGACTTACACAACTCACTAGAGAAAGGTATCGATCGTAGGAACCAGTCCGTTAATGCTAATGACCAGACACGTCTGTTAAATGCATCAAACTCAGGTCAAGGTCTAGAGGCGCTATCTAAATTATCTACTACTTTAGGTGATGTTCTGGGTGCTGTACAAGAACAACGCATCAAGAGGTTTCAAACAGAAGCTACTGTTTTTAATGAGCTTGGTATTGACACACAAGAAAAGCTTGATGAACACCGTGCTAAGCAAGATGAACTAGAAGCTGAGCTTGAGGAATCTACTAAAGCTACTGACAAAATTGTTAGTAAGGCTGAAGAGAATGGTGAACGTATGTCTGTTGTTCAAGGCATCCGTCGTCTCAACGGTTATCACATCGCTGCACTGAAAAGAGCAGGTATTGTTGATGATGTTAACGAGTTTAACTCAAGCCTAAGTGAAAGCTCTGCTGCTTACTTTGCAGAAAATAATCTAACGCATGAACAAAAGATTGCTTATATCAAATCTCAAGGCGCTGACTTCTTGAATGGTCTTGCTGAAAACTACTCTACAAGTCTGATTGCTAAGTATGCAATCCCTGCTTATACCAAAGCTAAGAACAGTGAGATCAAGTTACTTGAAGATGCTAATGATCGTGATCAGTCAACAGCTATTCGTAGTAAGGCTGAAGCCGATTTAGTCAACGGTGGTACTTTAGAAAATTTTGTTTCTAATGTGCAACATACTAAAGATAATCAAGGTAATTATCTTGGCAGATCAGGTGCATTAGAGCAACTTGCTGAGATCAATAGAAAGCAAGGGCAGGCTGGTAATTTAATTGATCTTGAAGGATTGGGTGAAGAGCTTGTAAATGGTAAGCCTTTTAAGGAACACCCAAGGTTTGCAAAACTAGAGCAAGATCAGGAAGATATAAAGATGGGTAGATTTCAACAAGATGAGCAACTTAAAAAAATTGCTATTCGACAAAAGGAAATAGACTTTTACCGCATCCTACAAGAAAATCCAGGTGCAAGGTTTACTCCTGAACAGATCTATCAGATGCAGCAGGATGCTTCTGAAGATACTAACTATGCTATCGCACCACATGAATTTGAATTTTATAAGCAATACTTAACCCGTACTGAGAATCGTGACAATGCGGCTGACAAACTAATACTTGACACACAATTGCAAGTTGGTGTGGGCCGTGGTTATCTAATTCAATCTGACTTAGATAATGTTAGTCCAGAACTTGCAGCACAGTATCAGTCAGAAGTTGATGAGGCACAGGCTAATGGTCTGGCCAAGCCACCACCAGGAGTTGCTAAAGCTTCGGAAGGTCATATATCTTCTATGGCAAATGAAATTACAACTGAAGCTGTTGGTGTTGATGATGTAGGTTCTGTAAATTATCAAACAGTGATTGCAAATGTACGTAGTGAGTACACACGTTTGTACCAAGGTTATATCATGGACGGTGCTACTCCTGAAAAAGCTCATCAGCTTGCCAGGAAAGATCAGCTTGGATATTTAAAAACAGTGCGTGATGAAATGCAAGATAAGGATGGTAATACATTTACTCGTTCTCAGCTTTATCACACCATTGGTTTTGGTAATGACGTTGAACGAGATCATCGTGCTGCTGAAGAAATAAACAACGGAAGAAAATTTCTTCAACAATACAGCAACGGAACTTTTGACCTAAGCACAACTGTCATTCCTGGAACTGAAGCTCATCTTAAGCAACTTGAATCTTTTCAAAATACTGGAGAAATACCTGATTATTATCGCAACCTTGCCCGTGGCCACAAAAAACTTACTGCTTGGGACCTTGCTAATATGCAATACCGTGCACATACCGGAAAAGAACTTGGGAAAGATTCCAGCAGGGAGGCTTACGAAAAAGCTGAGCCTGCATTACAGCAAGTGTTAGCTGCGCCGTTTAGTACCAGGTCTCGTATTTTTAGATCTCAAAGCACTGTTGACTACAACAGCCCTGCACTCACTAACTCACCTCTTTCTACATCTATGAGGCGTAAGTCTGACATTGTAGGTAAGTATGAATCTGATAGTGTCGGTGGTTATAACGCTGTTAACCAGATAGGTGTTGACGGTGGTAACAAAACTGAAGGTTACTCAGGGGACATTAGGAATATGAGTCAGCACGGTGGACGTGCACTGACTGACATGACAATTGGAGAAATCATCGATCTCCAAGCTGAACTAGATGTAACTGATGCACAGTGGATCTCACAAGGTCGTTTACATGCTGTTGGTCGCTATCAGTTTACAAGAGATACTTTTAGAGAATTGATTTCTACTCTAGGTTTTTCACGTAGCCGTAAATTTAATGAGGCAACCCAAGACCAGATGTTTGCTTCTCTATGGAAAAGCGGTGGACCTGGTAGATGGGTTGGCTTGAAACATGCCACGCCGGAAGAACTAGCCGAGCTTAACTCGTAATGATTGATCCAAATTTAATTGATCCTCAAGAGATACAAGATCAACTTGAGGGTTTTGCAGCTCGCGTGCAAGATAGGCGCGACCAAGAACAAGCTGAAGAGGCAAGTCTTCTTCAAGAAGAAAACAACGAGGATGAAGAGTCCGACGTTAATGTTGTAGATGAATTAAAACGTGGAACCGTTGGTGGCCTAGCACTATCAGCCAGCTCAATACTTTCTTTTCCTGAAAGAATGGTTGATATGGCGACAGGTCGTCTTGGTGAAGAAATAGAGGAAACAGGAGAAGCTCAGACTGACTTTGATCCTCTAGGAGTCATTGGCTATTTAGAGGATGTTGAAAAGAATAACCTTACTAACACGTGGTGGGGTGAGTTTCTCAAGCAAGGTGTTCACTATGGATCCCTTGCAGTAACAGGTGGTGCAGCAGGTATTGGTAGAGGCATTTCAAGTATTGCTATTAGAGGTACCGCTCTTGGTGCAGCATCTGATCTTGTGTCATCACAATCTCAAGAAGAGAATGCCACTCAAGCTATTACTGATAGCAAGATCTTAGAACGTATTCCTTGGGCTGGTGAGTTTCTTCAGTCTGGATTCGACTCCACTATCAATCCAGTGTTGGGGACAAAAGATGATGAACACCCATTCTTTAAAACACTGAAGAATATGGCTGAAGGTGTTGGTCTTGACTTAGCAATCAGTAAGATCATTAGTCGTTTTGCTGACGGCAAAAAGGTTGATGCTGATCGTCTAAAGAATAGAGATGACCAACTACAAGAATCTGCTACTGCTGAGATTGCAGATGATGCTCGTGTTCGTGAATCCAATACACAACAACTTGAAATAGAAGGACTTGATCCTACTGAAGTACCACCTGCTGGTCAGCCTGGTAATACATTCCGAGCTTCTAAAAATAAAGACTATGCTGACCCTTGGCAAGGTAACCCCGTATCAAGTAAGAAACCTTTTGATGTGGCACAGCAAGCTGACAACTTAGGTAGGTCTTGGCCAACACCTGGTGCTGGTTCTACTGACAACGTATTTACGTCACGTCAGCTTGAGACCATGGCACGTTCTGTTGATGTAACAGAGACAGAATTCAAGCGTATGGCTCAGACACTTGTCGGTGATGATCGTTATCAAAAAATGTTGAAAAAGGCTAAAGCCGCTGGTAAATCAATGCGTGCCCAACATGGTCCTGCATTTGATCGGGTACGCCAAGCAATGGGTCGTGATTATTCTGATATGGATCCAGATGTTTTTTGGAAATCATTTTCAGAAAATGCTGATACTATTGGTGGTCTTCCTGCTTGGACTAACCAGAATGTTTTAGCTGCAGATATTATTAATGCTTCTTTGTTTAAACAGATACGAGATCTTGGTATTGGCATGAGAGAAATCTCGGGTGTTGCTGACATCCTTGATACTGATGGACCTATGAAGGCTGCTGCTGATCGTTTGATTGTTGGTCTTACAAACGTGAAACGTTCTCGTTATCTTACAGGAGCTAGGCTGCAAGGTTTAGATTTTGAAGAATCAAGTGTTGCAAAACGAGTTACAGAAAAAGTTGAAGCAATGCGTTCTGAATCAGAAGAGGCATTGACTACATTCCTCAAGCTTGCAAAGGAAAATCCTAATGATGACATGACTAAGGCGTTGTCAGAGTTCTTTGCTATGTCTGATGATGTACATAACCTCACTGACTTTGACGCTTACATGCGTGCCT
>Ga0181404_1000420_pt1 | contig 12887 bp, 26 predicted proteins | sample 27SPOviralmetaG_FD_130133 | JGI IMG/M metagenome (GOLD analysis project Ga0181404, IMG submission 130133) | Marine viral communities from the oligotrophic San Pedro Time Series (SPOT) site, San Pedro Channel, CA, USA - 27 SPOT_SRF_2011-10-25 | ecosystem: Environmental > Aquatic > Marine > Strait... | reverse complement strand
CGCCTCGCTGAACTACCTCCTTCAGTCGTGTGGCGCAATTTTGAGTAAGAGGTGGTGTGTGATTGGTCAAGATATGCTCGACGAAGCAGGCTTGACATACGACAGGGACTACACCCGTTGTGCCTACGTACACGATGAACAGCAGTTTTCTGTCATACCTACTGAAGCTGACAATGTCGCTCGTCTACTAGAGCAAGCAGCACTGCTAGCAGGTAAGTACTACAACTTCCGTGTACCAATTACAGCTGCTGCAGAGGTAGGTACTAACTGGGCAGCGACGCATTAGTCCATCCTGATACAATAGCTATATGGATGATGATGATTTGCGAGTATCAATAAGCTTAGATGAAAGAGCTGTCAGAGCTCTTCACTCTGCAGTCTGCTTCACACTTGCAAAGTGGACGGGTCAAGAGAAAATTGATCAAGAAGAACTACAAAATCTCCGACCTTTCTTACAAGGTGCAATTTTTGAATGCATCTACAAAAGAGATTAGATATAACTTTTTGTTCGCCGTAAACTTTGAATATTCCGTAACATTGAGTTATGGAAAAGTATTGGCGTCGCTTTAAATATGCATTAAGGCTACAAAGATGGCCGGTAATCTCCAATGCCGAACAATTGTTGATAGAGCAAAAAAGAAAATTAGATAGATTGTATGGACGTAGCAAATGATCTATGTCTTCAAAAAAGCTAACGATTGACTTTGACAAAGCATCTATAGCAATGCTTCTCAGTGCTTTAGATCAATACGAAGAAACACTTCCCTCCGTTTCTTCTAATAGAAGAGAACGTTTTTGCGATATTTATAGAAAGTTAAAAATATCTTTGTTTGAATTGACTTTTATGGAAGGTTCGCCGTGAACTAGTATAAAAGGCTACAATAATTATATACGTTCATCCCTCATTGATGGGACGCAAGTAGGTCAGAGACCGAAGGAACGGGAAATTTCACCTAACTATGGAGTTTCCAATGAATACACTCAACATCATCCGCCGTCAAATCGAAAAAGCTGAAGCAAATCGTCGTGCTCAACTTAACCACTGTGCCTATCGTGGTACCAAGTGTGAAGTGCATGTAGCTGGCAAGCCTGTGCACGGCACCTTTGTCTACCGTGGTCGTACTTACACTAAGTAAGTTACAACTAAATAACTGTCTGGCTCTCCTATCGGAGGGCCATTTTTATTGTTTTTATTTTATATAATTAAATTTGCGGTAGGTATTTATAACCGCTATACATAATTAGTTAAAACTATGAAGTCTATTATTATTGCTGGTCTACTGCTGGGTGCTGCTCACGGTCTGACTGCTCCTGCCATTGCAGGTGTTTACGGAAACATTGAAACCAACGCTGGTATCACTGGTGGTGAGTATCAAAATGCCACTACAGAAATGCATCTGGGTGTAGAAGGTGAAGTAGGTCCCGCTACTGTCTACGCACAAGCAGGTCCCGCCCTTATTGCTGTAGAAGGCGTTGATGGAACTGAGCTTGAGTACAGCGGCAAAGCTGGTATTGGCGTTGATATTGGCGAACGCACCAACGTCTATGGTGAAGTTGCTTTTCAGACCGTTGAGCGTGAGTTCAATGGCGATATCCCCCTGGGTCTTAAGGCTGGTTTGAAGTACAGTTTCTGAGCCACAGAAGAGTTACCCCCCCTAACGGGGGGTTTTTTATTGCTCTTTTTTAAACATATCTCCCTTACTGCTGGGAGGTCTCACTGAGAATTCTGATTGCCTGCTTTGTCCGTATTGGCGCAGTCTTCCTTGTTGTGCAGCAATACCCACGGTAAAGCCACCGGTACCTGGCGTACGGCTTGTCGTATTCATCGGGCGAGACGATTGATAAGCCATCTGACCCCTACGTCCACGAGCACGGGCAAGGGCAGTAGCACGCTGACTATATTCACCACTGTTGTTGTAGTCGCTCTTGTCCTGGTCGCTAAGGTAGCGTCTATCAACAGGTTTATTCCTTAAGCCAGCAGATCTCACGTTATTACTACAGCTACTTTTCTATTATACGAGGGGATTTTCGAAGTACCCCTCACGCGGAATTACGTGTCCGTCACAAATAAGCTTGTCAAGTAAGCGAAGGTCTGGTTCCTTTAGTTCAATATTATTGTCGTACAACCATTGCCAAGCATCCCAGAACTCTTCAAGTGATGCCGCTTCTTTGCTGCCAAATGCAATGACCTTGGCACGCTTGACGTTCACAGTCCCAGTTGGGTGTTGATTTTTTGTACGTTTGTCACCACAGGAACCATCAATTTCAAGGTCTGCTGTGAAATCACACCGTTATTTTCAAGTATTTTTGCTTCTGTCTCTTTACTGTTTTCTAGAACTTTAGCTTCGACTTCAGCAAACAATTCAGCGTACTGCTCTTCCATTACGTCTTCTGCTTTCTTGACTTTGTAATCAGTGAACTTAAGACCAAGCAACAGTGCAAGAACGGGTCCTACAATGTATTCCATATTAATATCATTAACTGCCAGAAGTCTAGCTAAAATTAGAACGTCATAAGACCATCATCATCTAGATCGTCGTTTTCATATTCTTGATCATCAATAGATGTAGGGATCTCATCGTCATCAGCCATTTCGAGGAGCTCTACAAAAGTCTCCTCACTAATGATTTCTGGAAGTCCTGCTTGCTGTTCGTCAATTTTAAACATAATGCCGTTCTGCATCAAGATGCGTTGAACACCATTTTTCTGTTCCATACGAGACTTAAGCAGGCGTAAGGCAGTCTTCTCTAAGGCTGGGCGGCTCATCTTCCCTACTTCGTATCTCGCTCTCGTCAGAGCAAATCGCTGTTCGATCGTTAGTTGCTCCATCACCTAACTCTTCCTCGATAAAACGTCTGTTGGAAATCCATTCTTCTATAAGCTCTTTAGCAGTTTCGTTATAAAAATCCTGCCTTTGAAACCAGTGTAGCCAATGCTGGCTTCCTTTTGAGTGATTACAAGAGTCACAGGCAGGGATCAGGTTACTTCGCAAACTCGATCCCCCCTTGCTCTTTGGTTTTAAATGGTCCAGTGTTGTAGCCCTGTTACATCGGCAATAGGCGCAGAAACCGCCCCAGCCATATTTAATTGATTTTCGGAACTTGCGCTTGGCTTGTCCCTTCGACAGACAATCTAGGTGAAACATAAGGTCTCCCCAGTCTTCAGCAATACCCATACGAGTTGTTGTTAGCAACTTAGTTTTACTGTAGTTGCGCAACGATTCGTAACTATGTATTTACTCTTCTGGCAAAAGTGCTTCGCGCACAGTTTTCACAGCCAAGTCATCGAGTTTATTTTCGGTCAGGCTGGAAAGCTTTTCTAGTAGTTCAACAATTAATTTCTTGACGGGCTCGGATGTGATGAAGCGCATCAAGATAGGTTTGATAATTAGCAACATAATTTTTATGCAAACGTGTCTACATTCTAGTGACTACAAAACTACGCTAACTACGCTGATATCTATAAACCGATTTAAAAAATCCCTATATAGATAGGTACGAGTGATTTAAATATAGATATATAGAAAACTACGGTAGTTACTGTAGCTTTTGTAATTGCTCATTCAATGATTGCAAGTCATAGCTTCCATAACGTGCCGTTTCTCCTTTCCGTGCGTGCCCTGTCAAACGGTCAATCCAGTACTCGTGCACATCCAAAGCACGCATTCTGGTGATGAAACTATGCCTGATGGAATGTGCGGCGTCGCCCTTAGGGAGCCCTAAATTCCTACCAAAATTTTCTGACCAACTTGTGCCTGGGTTTTTTGCCTTTGAGAAATACAACTGCTCGACGTATGGTAGAGCGTTCCTATGTATAGGAACCTGTCTGATAGATGCTTTGTTTTTTAATCCACGATTCTCTTGATACTTAACATCAAAGTAGGGGATAGGAGCATCCACATAGATGTTTTCGGGATATATCCCCGCCAATTCTCCGATGCGCATTCCTGAATACCAGAGGCATACGAAGTAAGGATCATTGTGGTAGTACTCGTAGAACTCCCAAGGATGAACTGTCGGCTCACGCCTAGCGATTTCCAAGCCGTCATCGAGCTCTAGCCAAGGGTTCTCGCCCTTATATAGTTTCTTACGAGATGCTTTATTCCAGAGCCCTTTAAGGATGCCTACACGGCACTTGACGGTGCTTTCACCCCACGCTTCTTCTGCATATTCAAGATAGTCAGCAGCAACGTCGTCATCAACGTCCTTTACGTCGATGTCTGCGATGTACTTAATTGACTTGTCCCATAGTAATTTTGTTGCAGGTGAAATGCGTTTGTATCTGACCTTGAGTCGGTCAGTCATTTCCTGAACGTTCATTTGTTCCATTGTGAGGTTATAAGCAACGCCTATCGATAACCTATTGAAAAACCCCACGATTTGTGGGGTTAAGTAGGAAAAACGGAGAGGGTGGGATTCGAACCCACTGTCTCGGCGCCGCTGAGCGTAATCTACCATGTCAACGGAGGGCGTCTAATAAGAGTGACTTATCAATAGACCCCCCTAGTTTTCCACAGGTCACTGTTGCGGCTATTTCAAGAAACCGTGATCTACTAAGTACTCTTTTGTTAAAGGCGTTGGTTCATAGATTTCCCACATAGCACCTGTTTGACAAGCTTTTAAGGCGTCGACCGTCATTCCTTGAGTTGCTTCAGCCCACTTGGCTTCTTGTTCCCAAGGCACTGCCTTAGGATTATCGGCATACAGAACTTCTGTTAGATATTTATGGATTTCAGGAATCTCCTTGTCGTTCATAATTACGGCAACAAGAGAGTTATCTAATGTTCCTGCCATACAGTCTTGAGCTAGGTGCCAGCCTTCGTGTCTAAGCGTTCCAATTAAATGCTTTGTGTCACGCATATATTTTAAATTCAAAAATACTGCGTTGTATTTTGTATGATATATTCCTTGGTCTCTAGGTCCAAAATATCTAGCTGGTGCAATATAGATTTCGATACCGAGGTCTGTAATTGCAGTTACCAGTTGTCCGAACTCTTCTTTGACAAGCTCTGCGTCTGGTCCTGTGACTATTTTGTTCAGTTGATTTTTATCTGTGATTTGAACAACATCTTCTTTGCACTCTCTAAGAATCATGCATCCTGTTGCATCAGGAGTAAAAAATTCAACTTTGGGATCTTGTGCATAAACAGGTGCACAAATACACAGTAAAGCTGCAAGTATTCTTTTCATAAACTTATATCTATCTGTTCCCTACTTTAACTATTTATCTTCGATGTTTTGAGGTTTTCTCGGCAACATCTTCTGGTTGTTTACTAAATTGTTTGCCCTTACGAATAGCAGCGCGTTTCTTAGCTGTAGATCTTGCATATTCCTTATCGCTCAATGACTCACGAGCTTTTTTAGGTAAGTAACGTTCACCTGTAGCGTTCTTACCTTGCGTAGAATTCTTGCCAGACTTGGTGCCCCACTCTTCTTTAGTCCAACTGTCTAAGGACTTTTGTGATTCTTTTTTAGGCATCAGTCTTTGTATCCTCCACCCTTGGCTTTGTATTCCTTAGCCATCATTTGCGCTTTACGTGCAGACCACTGGCCGGGCTTACCGCCCTTACTGCCTGCCTTGATTCGGTTGAAGATGGACTTACGCAATCCAGGCTTGGTGTAGTTACCAGCTTCGTTGACCCGAGACTTGGCTTTTGATTTTGCTTTTGACCTACTTTCGGCTGACATAGCTTTCCATTAGTTGTGGACCGTGGCTCATCCCACCTTTTGGCTGAGCTGGATACTGCTCAGGTTTCTTGGCACAACCCTGTCCAGGATTGACATAGGGCATCAATGCTTGCCCTGCCATACGAGTAGGGAAGTCGTTGTCCATTATTTGTTCTTCTTTTCAAAGTGCTTACGAAGACCTTCAGGCATTTTGGAGGTATCTGTTTTCCCTTCTTTGCCTTCCTTCTCTTTTACTTTGCTTTTAGCTTCTTCTTTTTTCTTCTCGAAGAATGCTTGTGCTTTTTCTTTAGACATTGGTATTATCCTTATTCTTATCTATTTTAACGTTTTGATCTTTCTTTTTAACTTGCTCTACACGTGATATTCCATAGCTAGCAAGCACTGTTGTTACGAGTGATGAAATAAAAGCAGCGTCAACATTTGATGCGTATCCTAAATATGTGGCAGTCAGCATCGCTAAAGCCCAGCTCAGCACTCCAGCTGGTACCAAATTTTTCATTAGCGACGTTAGGATATTCGGCTCTTCATCTTTCTCCATAATTTAAAATTAAAGTGTAGAATTGAAGCCCACAAAATGCGTCCTCTATTACTATTATTACTTATTCCTGCGCCTGTATTTGCACAATCTGTCACCCCTAATTTTACTACGGGTACGATGACGCAGACAACTACAGCTACTCAAACAATCACTGAAAGCATTGCTACAGAACGATTTGGCGGCACTGTTAATACTTGGAACGCGGACAATGTAGAGCCGGTTAGTATGGGAACTGGAGCCGCTATTGTTGGTGACATTGTTACTTCTGGCGAGTTCCACGTTGTTGATACAGCACTTCCATGGCAGTTAGAAATAACCAACCGTCCAGCAGGCTTAGTCGAAACGGTAGATACTACAAGAACCATTACGACAGATACGGTTACAAATACCTCCTCGGTCTTCTCTCAATAATTTTCTGCTCACCAGCTTACGCGAATGACTCGACCGCTGTTTCTGCCAATCCACAGGCAGCAATCACTGGGTCAGTGGCCAATCAAGCGGTGCAGATAAATCAAGGATCTCTTAGTACTCAGTCGTTTGGTACTGGTATTTATTGTAATGGCTCAGTCATTTCATTTACGCCATATTACTTGACGACTGAAAATTACGGTGGAACATATTCAAATAGCAATAACGCAGGTGCTCAGGTTTCGCTTTCTATACCTCTTGATGGTGGAGCTGTTGAGCGGTGTAAAGCGCTGGCTCAAATCCAACTTGAAAAAGGACGCTTGGATTACGAGCTTGTAAGGATAAAAGAATGTATTGGCATTTATGAGCGTGGTTTTACGATCCATCCCGACAGCGAGTTCTACCCGATCTGTGCTGATGTGATGCCAATCGCTGCCTTGACCAGGACAGAGGAGGTGCCTTCTTCCGAAACTTTGCCACCTTCTTCAGAACAATTTTAATCAACGGTTTGGCAATAGTGACGATTCGTTTGAAGAGATCACCTGCAACCATTGTTGCTCCTACAGATACTACTGAAGCAGCACCTGCTGTTGATACGGCTGTCACTAGAATTTCTTGCTTTGGGACAGGCATCTCAAATCCACCAGGCAGTTCAATCGTTTGAACAGTTTCAGCTTCACGCTCCTCCCAGGGGAATGGCTGTACTGGCGGTGATAAAAAGCGTACTTCATCTACCATATCCAGCACATCATCAGGAATCCCTTCTTCTGGATCCCGCTTAGGTGGCTCTTGCTGCGAATTTGATTCCTCTTTATCTTCCTCGCTTGATTCTCCCTGCGGCGATGTTTGAGGATTCAGCGCAGGTATATCATCTCGATATACAGGTACAGTTTCCCACTTCGGTAATTGCAACTGCGGCATAGATAGGGGCATCCCTGGAATGGGGACCGCTTGTGGGAGCCCTACCGGTTCTGGAATCTTTATGTCCATTGTTTACCACTTGGCTTTATCAGCCCAGTAAGCAGCAGACATCTTACCTTTATTAATGTTTTTACGATGACGTGCTTTGAAGGATGCACGCTTACGCTTCATCTTGTCTGATTCACCCTCTTTTGGTTTACCAGCCGTCTTAGCACCTTGCTCACCGAAGCGAATAAGCTTTTCTTTACTACCTTCTTTAGCCAACACAACGTGTGATTTTGTTGGATGATCGGGTGTACGACGTGGTTTATTAGGGCTTAAACTATCTTTTAGCTTCTGCCCTGCCATACGCTGTTTAGCCATAGCAAGATATAACAGTCTCTATCTATTTTACATTGTCCAGGGGATCATTTTCTCCGGCAAGGATTGCTAATGCTCGCTTATAGAAAAACGAATCTGTTTTGCCTGCTTCTTCCAATGCTTCTTTAACTTTAACCCAATTTTCGAATTCAGTTTTGTCCATCGGTTGCTATAAGAAAGTCCATCTCTGCGTGCATTTGATCACTAAGTGAGCACACTTGAGCACAAGCACCGAGAATTAAGCCACGTTGATTTGCGGTTAATTCCTCAGCATTTTCAGCGTCTTCGGCTAGAACTTTTCCAATGTCTCCCAAGCACATAATGATGGCTGGAAGACCCCACTTCTCAATGAGATTGTGCATAACAGACAGGAGGGGGTTATCGCCCCCCTCAACAGCTTCCCAAAATGCTTGCCGTTCTTCTGTCGTCATACTGTTCTAACCGATAACTGTATTGTAGGAATAATTATTAACCAAGGTTGGCTATAACTTATTCTTCTAACGTTTGAAATTCAATCGTTTATCAAACTGATTGAATGGGTGCGTACTTACCACCATCCATAACAATGAATCCGATGGGATCAAAGTCTGGCTGTGTTGTAAGTTCGTAGATGGAAAGCTCCTCTACGGGCTTGTTCGTACCATATTTACGGATCAATTCTTCTGTTTCAATGATCCTGTTTTCAGACTTGCAATAGTATTTCATTGGTATTTAAACAAATAATTAACTAGGCTCGACCGGCCACTCGACATTTTGGGGGAATCCAGCAGAGCTAGGTAGATCCCGAAGTGCTTGACGGTAGGTAGCCCAAGGCTGGGTAGCCCAGGGCGCATCAGACACCATTCGAAAGTCAGTGGCACTTAGCAAAGCATCGCGCTCAGCACGCACCTTCTCAGCAGTTACTGCATCAAACGCATCTTCTACAGAAAGCGTGGGAGATTTAACTCGCAGGTCGTATGATTCAAACCGCTTCTTGGCGGCTTCATATTGTGCTTGGTTCATAATCAGTTAGGGGTAACGATGTTAGATGGGCCGTATTGACTGCTTCCCTCAGAGTTTGTAGCTTGTGCAGAAACCTTAATAGTTGTTCCAGCAGCCAGTTCCTCGTCAGGTGTATCGCCTGAAGGGAAGGTTGCAGGGAAGGTCAGGGTTTGGTTGACATCAGGACCAACGTTCACAAAGCCAGGATCGGAACCAACGGTTCCAGTGACGTCTCCTGTCGCAGTAATGACAAGATAACGGGTACTAACTTCAGAGTTAGATGCAAAAGTTGACTCGATAACATCACCAACCTGATATCGGTAAGCAGAATTTACTTCCAAAGAGGTTCCTGAAATGTTGGTAATAACACCAGTGTCTGCCTGTGCAGTTGAACCAGCGGGACGAACTACATCATAAACACTGAAAGCACTATAGTCTTCACCTGTACCGGACACTGTCAGTGTTTGTTTATTGTATGCATACCATTTTTCGTAGAAGGAGCCGCCAGATGTACGCTCGAAAACGATGTTGCCGCCTTGAATGTAGCTAGAAGTAAAATAGTTCCCTAAGTTGTTATCCCAAACTTCAGTCCACGTAGAACCACCATTGGTGGAGGTGATCATCTTGACGTTATTAGACGCTGTAGCGTACAATTCATACGCTCCAGTTCCAGAATTGTAGTAAATGTCAATGGGGTAGCAATCAGGAAGTGTTCCTCCAACGTTAGTCCAGTTGACACCATCAGATGATCTCAACAACTGATTTTGGCTATAACCAAAGAAGTAGTTACCCACAAATTTAAGGAAACTGGGGTTAGTATTCTGAGATTGCAGAACAGTGCTGCTTACATGCTGACCACCTGTGGTCATGGTGTAGTAATAGGGATAACCGGTTTGATAATGACGCCACCATACGACAACCCTTCCATTACCAACGGCAATTCCAAGAACGGAACCATCAGCAACACCACTAGTTACGTTAGTAGTGCCCAATGTAGTTCCAAAGGGCTGATTACCCTTATCAATATATACATTTCTGCCATCAACCTTGGCACTAAAATAAGTATCTGTGGCTTCATCATATTCGGGCGGACGGTAGTATTCTGGAAAAATTATAGACCAATCTGCTGAATTGTCAGAGGGTCTACGCATAACATGAACTTTGCCTCCTCCAGCTCGCATTTCCCTGTTTTCTGTGACAATGTAATGGTACAAGCTTTGTGTTGTGGGCGGGTAATAGCGAGCTTTGTCATAAGACTGATACCCACCATATGGAGAATACTCTGAAGAAATCTGAGGGAATGCCCCATGATCTTGCCCAAATGGTTCGGTAGGCTGACCGCCGTAAAAGTTCCAATATCCGCTATCTTTCATTAAAAAGTACCAATTCCAGCGTCCAAGCTGGTCTGGAGCATATACCCTAGCTTTACTATCTTGACGGGTGAGAGCACTACTAGATCCCTGATTGTTATTGGGGAACGCTTCTATTGAAATAGAACTAACGGGCTCAGTATTAGGATAAATCGAGAAATCAGCAGTCACTTCACCCTTGAGAGCTTTCTGAGAGTGAGGGCTACCTTCAACCAGCATATTGATAGCTACATCGAATGTCTGGCTCGTAAAACGATCGCCAGTGGTGTCATTCTCTGTAAGGACCACATTGTTAACAACAGGAGCAAACTCGCTAGGAGCAGCTGAACCAACAGCTACCCAAGCAGAACCGTTCCAGGTCTTAAGAATAGGAGCAGCGGGATCCTCACTTGTATCAGTCCACAGAGCACCTTGAGAGGGGCTAGTAGGAGCTGTAGCTGAGATCTCATTGCCAACAACTTCTTCCCAGCTCATTGCACCAGAGCCATCGGTTGTCAGCACTTCGCCGTTACTGCCTGATGTATTCGGCAGTGTCAGCGTATAGTCTGCACCAGCAGAGTGGGCTGGTCCCTTTAGCTTTACGCCGTGGGAATTGTTTTCACAGTTGAGAGTAATCTCACCTGATTCACCAGCGCCACCCTTAACAACTACGTCATTAAATAGGCCTTTTTTACTGTCGTCAACGACAGTTTCTCCACTAATTTTGATTGCCATGTTCGTGTCTCCACTCGGCGGTTAATGTTTTCAGTATAACAATTAGGCGTTATTGATATCACCGTTAACTGTCAAGTTTCCAGTGATAATAACGTTTCCGTTCTCGTCAGGCAGCAAAGCAATACCTGTTTGAGCTCCTCGGGAAGTCCACTTTTGACCGTCATAGGCGTAAGTAACGCCGCTATAAGTGTAAGTGTCGTTGGCTACAGGAGCATTGGGAAAGTTAAGGGGCATTAGTTTGTCCTCAGAAATTATGCAGAAGTTTTAAATGTGCTGTACACAGACTCAACCGACTCTGCGTTTGTTGAATCATATGAAACTTTGACCCGATAGAAAGTATCAGCTGCCAAAGCTGGCTTATTAGAAGACCAAGGTGTTGCACCGTCCTGACTTGCCAGGGCGTCGTAGTCCACATAAGTATCTACCACAGTCCAAGGACCAGTTGCAGTAGTACTAGACTCCAATGTCCACGTACGGCTAGTGAGGGTTGCATCCACACCTGAGAACGGGGTAGTACCAGCATTCGTCGAAGTGAATGTAATGTCAGCAGCACTTGGAGCACTTACGGTAGTTTCTGAACCTTTGGCATAAAGACCAGGCATCCACGTACCAGTCGAGCTGTCTACCAGCAGCGAGTTACCTTCAACACCTGCCATAGTTGTGATAGATGCTTCAAGAGCAGGTGCCGATGCAGTAGCACCAACATCGAATGACTCAGCATTCACCACCATCGTGGCAGTAGCGGGGTCAGGGGTCTCAGTTACTGTTGTACTGGATGGAGCAAAGGGAGGATGTCCCTCAGACTCATCAGCGATGGCGACGTAGACGATTTCTTGACCGTTACCCACCATAGAGCTGAAACTACCATTTAATTGTACGCCAGTGCTGTTAAAAGAGAAGTTAAAACTTTGCGCTTGATTGCTGATGTTTGCATAGATAACCTGATTAGAAAGTTTCTTATCAAGAATTACCCACTCACCAGAGCCAGTTATGTTCTTAATCATCATCCAGCGTGGTTTGAAACCTACATTGACTTGTGTGCCAACGCCAGCTCCCGTGTACTTACCACACTTCACATAAGGTGTGTCATGCGCAAAGATGTAAGAGATAAAAGCATCATCACTGCTGTTTACTTCATTTCCAGTGTAATTAATAGTAAACTTATCAGCTGTAGTGACAATCCAGCCACCAAAAATGGACGTAGCAGCACTCGAAGAATTTAAGCGGAGAGCTGTACCCTGTTGTAGCTCTTTATGGTAAACGTACCAATCAGAATTTTGCTTAAGATTTTTAAAGATTATGCACCCAGGCATTTCGCCTAAATCATGGTCAATAATATTGGTACTTGAGCCGGTACCAACATACTTCTGAACATCGAAGAATTGGGGGGATGCTTTGAACTGCCATGCAAGGTAACTGTCAGATAAATTATTAACAATACCAGCATTACCAAGTGTATAACCACGACCTTGATAGTCTCCTAAATATGCGTAGTTATCAAGGGTTTCAATATTGCTGTGGTTAGAAGACAGGTACATGTTAGGGCTACGTTCGCTGTCAACTATGAAATGGTTATAAGAAATGGTTCTTCCTTTAATCCATATCATCCACTTGTTACCAGTAGAAAGAGAAGAATCCCACCATTCATTAGTACTCGATCCAGGTGTGATATTAAGGGTAGAACCATTGCCACCATAGCTCTCAGTTTCAAACGATTGATTACTTCCGCTAGCCGCCAGGTTACTTGTAATTTCAGTACCAGTAGTGAAGTACTCCAGGTCTTGACCACTCAGTAGATTGAGTTGGGTCGAGTTAGGACCTGTGAGGTCAAGGGCGACTGCCAAGTAAATGAATTCTTCATTGTTCTCATTGGCAATATTTTGTACCATAAAGGAATCTGATCTTCCT
>Ga0181404_1000418_pt1 | contig 12903 bp, 24 predicted proteins | sample 27SPOviralmetaG_FD_130133 | JGI IMG/M metagenome (GOLD analysis project Ga0181404, IMG submission 130133) | Marine viral communities from the oligotrophic San Pedro Time Series (SPOT) site, San Pedro Channel, CA, USA - 27 SPOT_SRF_2011-10-25 | ecosystem: Environmental > Aquatic > Marine > Strait... | reverse complement strand
CCGTCCATATAACGCCTAGCGCTATTCCCTGTACGGCAACCTTTGAAGCCGCAAGTCCGGTGGAGGTGTGGAGCCTTTGGCCCTGTAAAAGTACGTGCACGGAAATTACAGGGTTTTATATGAATTAAATAGTTTCTAATGGAGCACAAGTAAACTTAACAAACATGTCATATTGATTAACTTCATAACGACCAATACTTTCAATTTTGTCTATTGATATATTATAACCTGCAATCATACAATCGTATACGTCAGGATATTTTTCTGGCCATTCAAAACCATCTAAACAAGTACCTGCAACAGTTGAACATAAATACAAAGTTAATAATATTTTCATCTTGACTTTTTAAATTAAAATCCTATATTGTCATCATTAATATATGAAAGGAACACATGACCGATATAACTAAATATAGAAATGTTTCTCTAACACATGAAACATACAAGACATTGATAAGTTTGTCGAAGGTATTATTGCCCGATGCAACATTATCAATCAGTAAAACAATCGAATCGATTGCAAATGAAAAAGCAAAGAAACTTAATGGTAAAATAAAGGATAGAAAATAATGTTTACATTAACTGAAGAACAAAGAAAACAACTTTTACAGTATATGTGGGCTAGACCTTATGGTGAAGTTGCATCACATATTGCTATGTTAGCATCATTAAAAGAAAAACAACCAGAAAGTAAAGATGACAAATCAAAAAAAGATCTGTCCTAGGTGTTCTGGCAACGGTTTTATAAAAGTAAAAGAAAGCGTTGAAAAACCAATAGACACAGTTTTTCAATGTCCAATGTGTAACAGTCAAGGAGAAGTACATGACAAAGAATTTGATGATTATTTTGATAGTCATGCTGAGCTTAAGTCACTGCTCAAGCACTGATGTGTTAAACATTGGCGCCGCTTTTTATGGTGGTATGGAAAAGAAACCAAATCCTGTAGGTGCTATAAAACTATTAAAAAAGAAAGATAAAAAAAAATGATGAATGAGTTTGAAGAAATAGAATACTTAAAAAATCAAAATGAGTATCTAAAGAAAAAACTTAAGGAACTTACTAGAAAGTATGAAGACTTAGAAAATGAGTTTGATAGACTGTATGAAGAAAATCAAAACATTCGATTAGTTAGAAATAAAGGTAATGTATTATGATAGCAGAGACAGACAGAGCATACATTGCCGGACTCTTTGATGGTGAAGGATCTATACATTTTAAACGTGGACCAGAAAAGAAAAAGAAACACGACGGTAATGGTTATCGAATATCTAATAGTTTAAGATTGTCTATGGAGATAACAATGACTGATCGTAGCGTTCTTGCCTGGGTCCATGAGATATTGGGTGTTGGTACACTAACAGATAAACCTAGAAAAGGTAGACGCGTTGATGGTACAAAATATTTAAAACAATATAGATGGCGTTGTACATTTAGAGATGCGTATTACGTTTGTTGTTTGTTGTGGCCTTGGGCACATACAAAATTACCTAAGATTCAACAAGTAATAGAACACTATGCAGATCAAATGTTAGATGGTAAAGTAATAGATCTAAAAATGTACAAGGAAAATAAAAATGCTAGATAAATATATATACCAAGGTTTACATTTTATAATGAAATATGCTGGCGCATTAAATGCGTGGGCTTGGCGTAAACATGTAAAGATTATTAGATCTAAACAAGAAAAAGAGAATGAAGAATATATAAAAGAGCTTAAAAATAAACTGTAATATCATGGGTTTACGAAAAAAATATATAAATTCTACTCTGGTAAATAAAACTTGTAGTAAGTGTTATAAAACCTACCCAAGAGATGAAGAACATTTTTACAGAAGACAACATCACTCTAGAAAAGATACTTATAAATACAGTGCCGATTGTATTCGTTGCGATAATAAAAGAATGAAACAATGGAGAGTTAATCACAAAGAACAAAAGAAACAATCTGATTTAAAATATGTAAAAAGTGAAAGAGGTTATTTTAAAGCTTTACATTATTCTATGAGAAGATCTAATAAAGGTAATCTAATAAAAGATTTTGATGAGTTTATGGATTGTTGGGAAAGACAAAAAGAAAAGTATGGTGAGTATTGTCCGTATTACCCACATATAAAATTAACTAGAATAAAAGGACAAGGACATAAGAAAACCGATTCTAATATATCTGTTGATAGACTTGTTAATAGTCTGCCATATGCTAAAGGTAATATAATGTTTATATCTTGGAAAGCTAACAATGAAAAAGCTGGTATATCTCCTTATATTGCTAAAAAAATGTTAGGTTTTATTAAGAAAAGTAAACATCTAAAGTTATTTGTTGAGATAGATACTGCTACCAGAAACAATAAAACTTTTATACCTTATCATAAAAGATGAAGTGGAATAAATTATACGAGTACCCGGCGTCGATGCGGACGTCTCTTGAAGGTAAAAGACATTACGAGATAACTGGTGAAAAATTACCGTCGGTAACTACGATTCTTGGTGCTACTCAATCTGATGAAAAGAAAGAATCTATTGCTAAGTGGACTGCTAAAGTTGGCGAAGATGAAGCGATAAGAGTCAGGGATACTGCTGCAAGCAGAGGTACAAACATGCACTTACACCTGGAGCGGTATATACTAGGAGAAGGCCACAAGGACCTAACAGACGAGGGTCAGGTGGCAGGCGACATGGCTCAGGTGATTATTAACAAGGGTTTATGCGATCTTTCTGAAATATGGGGCAGTGAGGTTACCCTATATTACCCAGGGTTGTATGCAGGGGCCACAGATTTAGTGGGTGTATATGACTATGAAAATTCCATAGTGGACTTTAAACAGTCGAATAGGCCCAAGCGACGGGAATGGATTGATGATTATTTCATGCAGCTAGGAGCGTATGCGATGGCCCACAACTGCGTTTATGATACAGATATAACCCAAGGTGTCATATTGATGTGTACACCTGACAAATATTTCCAAAAGTTTCAGATAAAAGGCAGAGAGTTTATCAAATACCAACATAAATTTCTAGAAAGACTTGATAAGTATTATAGTGACCGAAATAAGGCAGAATCATAAAATTGCCACAATTAAAAAGTGAGGTTTTATGCGGTTGATCACCTGCCTATAGGTTTTTGGATATTGTTAAATTTGGAAAAAGGGTTTAGAAAAAGAGAGGTGATCTGGGGTTGAGGTGATCAGCAAGGAATACCAATGGTTTTAGAGCGTAGGATTATCAAGTAAAAATAGGTGTAGTTTAGAATGATTCTAGAATAGGGGCCGCGCGAGTACTTTGGATTTGATTTTTGCATTTAAAATTCTGGAAAACCTATAGGGGTGATGATATGAAGTCAGTATGCCCAAGAAGAAAAAAAGAAAAGCTAAAAGCAAGAAGTTAATACCTCTAAATGTGAAAGCATTAGGCAGTGATATATCTGCTTATCCATTTGTAGAAATTGAATGGAGTGATATCGAAGGAGATGCGGGCTGGTCTGATACTAAATCATTAAACAAAGAAAAATTACCTATATGTGTATCTAAAGGTTATCTTGTTAGTCAAAAAAATGGTGTTACTAGAATATTTACGGACTATATAAAAACAAAAGACAAACCTACATTTGATAGTATTGGTAACACAACTATAATTCCAACTGCTGTAATTACATCTATAAAAAAACTTAGTTAAGTTTCTTAAGTCTTGGTAGTCGTTTCTCTTTTACCTTTTCTTTAACATCTTCTGTTGTAACATCTTGTAGTAATGGTGAGTATTCTTCTAAAATCTTTTTAAGTTCTGTTTCCATTTCTTCTTTAGACATATCATCTAGTTTACCAGTTCGAATTATTTTTTGTTCAACATACAATCCTGCTGCCTTACCTCTTGCTACCTCTGCATTGTTTGCAGCTGAGAACGCTCCTTTTTTAAGTGCAGCTTCTCGTATCTTACCAAGTTCTGATATATGTCTTTCATAATTGACTTCGTATTTCTTTTGATATTCTTCTCTGATCTCACCTATGTATTTAACAACAAGTGGATATAGTTTTGGATTACGTAATTCTGATGCTCTTACATATGCAGAGTCTTCATCATAACCAGCTTCAATAGCACATTCTGTGGGTGTCTTCCTACCTTCGTTTGTCACCAATAGCTGTGCAAACTTCTGTTGTTTTTCTGTTAATCTTTTTGGTACTCCTGCCATATTTGACATTTAGAGTAATATAGAGTAAAAGTCAATCAATGATAAGCGCACAAGAATTAGCTAAACAGCTGAACAATTTTCTAAAATCACCTACATGTCAGAACGCTAGGGTGCAAGTTAAATTACCAAGAGGAGAGTTTCATTCTCCAGATGGTCACTTTGATATCCATTCAATTACATTGTTTGAAAATAATATAATTGGGTCCAGAGAGTCACATAGACTAGTGTTTGAGATTGCAACGGAGAGTTGGAGAATGGGTTCTGTTAAGAAAAAAGCATAAACACAATTTACTCTGAATGCAGTATGAAACCAGAGGCAAAATTCTACCAATATTTTAAGAAAAACACACCTAATATTTCTTACACAAGAATAGAAAATACAAGCAGTTTAGGCACGCCAGATGTATTGGCATACAATAAAAACAATACATTTTTTACAATTGAATTCAAAGTAAGTAAGAGTAAAAAAGTACGATTTTCACCACACCAAATTAGCTTCCATGTACGTCATCCGAAGAATAGTTTTATTATAGTCCAGACCCCTGATGCTTGTGGCTTGAAACTTTATGAGGGCTTGAAGATTAGAGAGCTTGTCGCTTGCGGCTTGCAGCTTGATGCTTGTTGCTTGGGGCTTGCAGCTTGTCGCTTGAAGCTTGAGGCTCTTTGAGCTTGGAGCTTGTGGCTTCCTCTATATCGTTGTGTGGAACTGTTTCCTCTATAACCTGTTGAAGGCCCGGACCAGGTCGCACGCCAGCGTCATCCGTCGATGCCGTCCCAAAGCTAATGGCCTGATCCGATTTATTACGTAGCTTTCGTAATTCTTTATAATATTTTGGGTGTCTAAACATTTTAATGTTTTCCGTATTTAATAGTTTTTATCATAGGATCCCAGCACTGTCGACAGTCTCGACATTCATTGTCTTGTTGTGCAGCTGGACATGTAGCGCCAGCTTCAACTACTTCTGAGCTGTGGGGCCACGAAGCAGGCGCCCGCTGGTTTACCATGGGCGCGCTAAATCGTATGACTAAATTGTTTGGCTTGTCTGTTAGATGGTCCTTAATCCAGGCTTCACGCGTTGGCAGCCAGTGACGCTTCTCCGGTGTTGCCCTGCAAACTGAATAAATTTTTTTAAGATGATCTAAATCCTGAACATCACCGCTGTCATGCCATCTGAAGACATCCGGCTTTTTTGAATTAATTAAATGTACCATAGCTGTCACCCATTGCGGCGAGTTTATGGCCTTGAGTCTTCTGTATTGTGCATCCTGAACAACCTTGAAGACGTAACAGCCTTTTAGAGCGTAACAGTCGTAACAGACTGAGCCTGGGACCTTCTGGAGCTTGCCGCCAGTTTTACATTCTTTGGCAGGTAAACCTATCGACCAGCCAGGCATCTTTGAAGGCTTGCTTAGGCTGCCGCCTATAATTTTTAATGCTTCACTTGTTTTCATAATTCTTTCTCCTATAAACTCCTATAACATTATAATTCTTTCTTGTCAAGCTTGCTGCTTGAAGCTTGCAGCTTGTCGCTTGCTGCTTGTAGCCTCTGGCCTGAAGCCAGCGCCAGTGGTTTATCAAAATTTTTTGTTTCATCATAATTTCTTTCTTGCTTGCTTACAGCTTCAGGGTCGATGCACAATGCACCGCCCATCCCAGCTGGACCAGTCTCTTCGCGCTGTGGTCGTCTGCAGTTCCCAGCACTAATAGACTGATCCCAGATCAGATTTTAGGTGTTTGTGTGGGGACGTCTCCCGCTTTCGTGCCTAGTCATCTGATCAGGGATCAGGCCAGGTTGTCTGTGTATCCCTGGCAATAATCCTACCTACTTTTTCTGGTGTAGGTCCCATACTAATTTGAGTTTTTTAATTCCGTAATTAGCAAAAGGGAATAAATCAAATATAGTCCTTGACAATCCTATTGTCAAGTGTTAAAAAACATTTATGCAAAAAATAAATACAGAAAGAGGTACAATGACTAGAATAAGACTAAATCAAGAGTATCGTAATAAGATTGCTAATCGTATGCGAGTACACCTTGAACAAGAGGACACGCAAGAAAAACAAAAGTATGACGAGTTGAAAGCACAACAAATTGACTTAAATGACAATGCGTGGAAGATAGCAGAAAAAATAGTTAGACGACATTATACCGAAGATGATGTTGAGAAAGCATACTATTTACAAAATAAGTTTGAGAATGTAAATACAGTTGCCAAAGACAGTTGTTTTCATTTTCATTATATGGGTGAAAAAGAGGAAAGAGATTATGACAACAATGTCAAAATCGTTCCAAGTACCATTGAGAAACATTTTGATTTTAGATTAAATGGTAGCTTTGATACTGATAGCAATAACTCTTATTCAAATGATAATGAATATGGTTATGCTTTGTTTCGTGATGAACTAAAAGCACAAGATGATTGCAACCCAGATATTTTGATTGAACAAGAGGGCAAAGATAACAACCCACACAAAACAAAATATACTGACAATAACAATAAGTATCTTGGTAATGATGATAAGGGTTATGGCAAACAATGGAATGAGAAATACCAATTAGATTTAATTGGTAGAGATTATTGTAGAGATAGGTCTATCAAATGTTCCGAGTTAGAATTTAACTTTTTAATTCAATGGAAACAGGCAAAAGGTCAATTTGTTATTGCACACCAAAAATGGATTAAATCTGTTTTAGACCAAATGAAAGAAATTAAAGTTGGTCTAAAAGGTTATAAATATTTAGACGAGGCATTGGAACTTTGTACTGAACTTGGTTTAAATATTACTGACGCAGAAATAATCAGAACTAATAGTACAGGACTTGTAATCTATAACCCTAAAAATCTTGCAGAAAGAATTAAGGGAATGAAGAACAAAAATCAATCAAGAGCAGATAAGATAAAAGCGAGGTTATTATACGAAAATAATAATGCAGAAAGTGTAAATTAAGCTATTGACAATTATGGGACTATCCTATAAGATAGTCCCCAGAAAGAGAGAAATACATATGACTAAAACATTTTACATAACTTATTGGGCTAATAAGCACAAAAAGCACATAACAAGACAAGGCAAACATGACGATAAAAGCAGATATGGTACATCAAAACAAGGTGTCCCTTATTATGTTTATTATGATTTAGACAGTCATGGTTATAGAACTGCGACTACAAGTTGGAAAGTGAGGCACTAATGAAATTACTATTAATGTTATTAGGTGTAATCATGGCACAAGTAAGTTTAATTATTGCATTCCATACATCACATTTAATTGTTTCAGTATTACTATTATTTTTAAGTGTGGTTATGATATTTGGGGGGTTGCCAAGATATGACATTTAATTGGTGCCATGGTCCGAACTGCCATACCCACACAACACAATCAAGAGTGAGAGGCAGTAAAGGAAACAAAGTATTAAGAACAATGAAAGTAAAATACACCCACCCTGTTGAGGGTTATTGGTTTAGACATTGGTGTAATTACTTTTGTAATCAATCTTGTTTAATGGAATTTGTTGAAAAGAATATACAAGGTATGATCGCACTAGCGCCAAGACGAGAGCCACTAGAAACACCAATCAAGGATCCAGTAAAAGACTCATCAAGGTATTATAATCAATGGAACATTGAAAAGAAAGTGGGTTGACAATGTTAGACTTATCCTATATGTTCAAGGACATGACAGAAAGAAATATAAAAGCAACTAATCCTTATTCTGGTCAATCAGAAATGTTAACACCAGAAGAGCACAAGTTATATATCCAAATCAAAGAGGCTGAATTAGATGAGGACTATAAGACTATGCAAAAAGGTTTATCTAAATTTAGTAGAATGAATGCTAAAGCATACATGACATTACTAGATTAACTCTCTCTCCCTGGCCCTAACGGGCCAGGGGTTACCTGATAGAGGTACCAAGCCAATTCCAAAATCCGAAATCTTTTTAATTATTAATTAGTACATGTAACAGGGGTCCCACAACCTGGGGTTATATAGCTTGATTTTCATGGTTAATACCTATAAATTCATTTAGACTTAAAAATCAACATGTAAAAAAATTTTACAAAAAATTTTTCAAATGCAAATAGACTTAGATAAAATAAATAAATTACCACCTGACGTTCGAGATAGATTTAAAAAAATATTAGTAAAATACAAAGAAGAAGATAAGAAAGAACTTGCACAGAATGACTTCCTTGCATTTGTAAAAACTATATGGCCTGAATTTATTGAAGGTGCACACCACAAAACAATTGCAGATAAATTTAATAAGTTAGCATCAGGTGAAATAAAAAGATTAATTGTGAATATGCCACCAAGACATACAAAGTCGGAGTTTGCATCTACACTATTACCAGCTTGGATGATTGGGAAAAGTCCAAAGCTAAAAATAATACAAACTACCCACACAGGAGAACTTGCAGTACGTTTTGGTCGTAAAGCTAAAACACTAATTGACTCTCCAGAATATCAACAGATATTTAAAACAAGACTAAGAGAAGACAGCCAGGCCGCTGGTCGCTGGGAAACTGCTCAAGGTGGCGAGTACTTTGCTGCCGGAGTCGGTGGAGCAATCACAGGTCGAGGTGCTGATTTATTAATCATCGATGATCCACACTCGGAACAAGACGCTATGAACTTAACAGCTTTAGAACGAGCGTACGAGTGGTACACATCCGGTCCAAGACAACGTTTACAACCAGGCGGTAAAATCGTTTGTGTTATGACACGTTGGAATGTAAAGGACCTTACAGGAATTCTTATAAAGAACCAAACAGAGCCCAAGTCAGATCAATGGGACGTGGTAGAGTTTCCGGCAATAATGCCGAGTGGTAAACCTGTATGGCCGGAGTACTGGAAGATCGACGAACTGGAATCAGTGAAGGCATCATTATCACTCGGCAAATGGAATGCACAGTGGATGCAAAACCCAACGTCTGAAGAAGGTGCGATTTTAAAAAGAGAGTGGTGGAAAGATTGGGATAAAGATTACATACCATCATTAGATCATGTGATACAATCATACGATACAGCATTTATGAAAAAGGAGACAGCTGATTATAGTGCAATAACAACTTGGGGTATTTTTCGAGAGCATGAAGAAGGACCACCACAATTAATATTACTTGATGCAATGAAAGATCGATACGAGTTTCCAGAATTACGTCGTGTTGCAAAAGAACAATATGATTACTGGCAACCAGAAACTGTATTGATTGAGTCTAAAGCATCAGGATTACCACTAACCTATGAGTTAAGAAATATGGGTATACCTGTTGTAAACTTCACACCATCAAGAGGAAATGACAAACATACTCGTGTTAATTCTGTTGCACCTCTGTTTGAATCTGGTAGTATATGGGCTCCTTTAAGTAAACAGTTCGCTCAAGAAGTTGTTGAAGAGTGTGCTGCGTTTCCATATGGAGACCATGATGACTTAGTTGACAGTACAACTCAAGCTGTTATGAGATTTAGACAAGGTGGTTTAATAGGACATCCTGAAGATTATCAAGATGAAAAACTACCTAAAAAAAACTATAAGTATTATTGGTAAAAAATTATGGGTGCAATTGCAAGATTTTTATTAGCTTTAAATAGACTAGCTAGAACAAAAGGAATTAAAATAGAAGACGCATATAAATTTGCTAAACAAGAGTTTGGTGAATTAACTCCACTACTTAAAAAACAAATTCAAAATATTTTTAATAAAATTAAAAAACCAGTGGTTGGTAAACCTGGTAAAAAAGAAGGCACAGTTGTTCCGATGGTCAAAGAAGGTGCAAAGAAAGCTGAAGGTATCGAAACTCTTGAAGATAGTAGTCCATTGATGAATAGACTTGATAAAAAAGTTGAAGAGATGAGACTTTCAGATGATGACCCTATGGGTGACCTTGAACAGATATTAAATCCAAGAAGACCAGGTGGATCTTTAGACCCGGCGATCGGAATCACGAGAGCACTCGTTAGAAGAATTTTAGATAAAAAAGGAATTGAGATTGGTAAAGGTAAAGATCCAATAGATGTATTCACAGATACTTTTGGTGAGGCTATATCTGATGTAAATAACCTTGCTGAAGAAATGATTGAGATAGATTCAAGAGGTGGTGGTATGAAAGACATGGATCAAATGTTAGAGATAGAAGGTTTGTTCGATATTGAGATACCTACTAACCCACAAAAAGGATTAACAGATGATGAGTTATTAGAGATGGTAAAAAAAGATGCAAAAGAAAAAGAAATGTTAGAAGACTTTGATCCAACATTTAGAAAACCAAATGCAAAAGGTGGTTTAACAAGAACAAGTTATGCTATGGGTAAAGGCCCAGTATTACCAAGCGATGAAGATCCAATAAATCCTTTTGGTCCAAAACCTGAAGGCCCCGTGTTGCCTGACAAAAGTATGATAGCATCAGCACCCGATGTTATGGATTCATTAAATGACTTAGCTCAAATGTTATTTGGTAAAAATCTAGATCAACTTACTGATGATGAATATGATTCTTTACTAGACGCAGCTAGAGATTCTAGAGCAACAGGCGGCAGGGTTCAAGCGGCAAGCGGCGGGCTAGCTGATATATTAAAGGTATAATGAAGATACACGAATACAACGAGATGATGGCGTATTTGATGCGACCAGAGCCTAGACAGATGTTGGCAACAGGAACTCAACCTAGAACTACTGCTGGAACTTTTGATAAAGTTTATAGCATGGAAGAGATTAGAAAGTTAGCTAAAGAACTAAATGTAAGTGAGTTTAGAGATGGTGTCAAACTAAGTCCCGAAGAGTTTAGATCAAATGTTACTAAATCTTTATCAAGAATAAATTTTTATAAAAATCAGTTTAAATCTTTATCACCTGCAAAACAAAAATCTTACATGAAAGATTTTAAAAAACAGATACTTAAACATCAAGATGGTGGTTTTTATTTATCTGCAAAAGAAAGAGTGCCTAATGCAACTTTTGTAAAAAAATATTTTCCTAATATAAATCCTAAAACTGCAAATAAAATTGTTACTAGTATAAATGGAACATTACTTAATGATTTTAAAAATAAAGGTAATGTTATTAAAACATCTCCAAAAGCAAATGCCAATGCGATTAGAATGGAAGACATGAGAAAAATAACAAACCCAACTTTTGAAGCAGCTGAAGGAGTTCAGGGAACTAAAGGAGCAAGTTTACAGCACGTCGCTTCTAAAAACAGAATGGTTAAATTAAATAATTTAGCTTACTTAGAAAAAGTTTTAAACTCTAGTGGATCTCAAAATGATAAACGAATAAAAATAATTGAAAAAGAAGTAGATAGATTAATTAAAGCAAAACCTAAAAATTATGTTCAAAGAATAAATGATTTAAACACTGAAGGTATGGCATTAGCCTCTGGTTATATAAAAAAAGATGGTAAAATAGTTAAAGGACCTATTGCAGGATATTCTGAGTTTAGAGTTAAAGATCCAATAAATCAAAAAGAATATTTTTTTGGAAAAGATGACACCAAAACAATTCTTCCTGATAAAGATCCAGTTTTAATTCAACAAGACGCTGATCTTATAGATAAACCTGTTAAAGATATGAATCCTGAAGAATTAAAAAGAGCAAGAGAAATAGCAAGAAAAAAACAAATTGATTTTAGAAAAATAATGTCTGGAACAGGTAAAGTTTTAAAAGGTGTTGGTAAAGTTGTGAAACCTATAGGTTATGCTATGGGACCTGCTGCTGTTTTGTCGGCAAGAGCAAAAGCAGATGACATGGGTATAGAATTATCTATTGCGGATCAAGCTAAAGCTTTTGATGCTGGAGATGCAGATGTAGCAATTGATAGTTATAAAAGAAGAACTGACCCAGAATTTGCTGCACAAGAGCGAGCAAAAGATTTAGCACAGATGACAGATGATTTTGAAGAAGTCGGATTAGATGACATAGGTATGCAGGAATACACAGAGGATTATAAGATATGATTGGTAAAAAATCAGGCCCACCACCTAAATCTGGACCAATGCCTCAAGGGTTGAATATTAACTATAATACTGTTAAGACAGTGAAACTGGAGAAAATAAATGGCAGAAATAGACAAGTCTTTACCAAACGTAAAGCAAACAATAAACGTTCCTAGTCCTGAAGAAGTACAGGTAGAATTACAAGAAGAACAACAACCAGATCAACCAATCGACATTCAACCAAATGAAGATGGCAGTGTTGATATAAACTTTGACCCATCAATAGGTAGTCAAGAACAAGGTGAAGATCATTTTGCAAATCTTGCAGAGTTACTACCTGAAGAAGTATTATCTCCAATAGGTCATAGTTTATATGAAAATTATCAAGACTACAAAGCATCAAGAAAAGATTGGGAAAACTCTTACACAAAAGGTTTAGATCTTTTAGGATTTAAATATGAAGATAACACAGAACCATTCAAAGGTGCATCTGGTGCAGTTCACCCAGTATTAGCAGAAGCTGTAACACAGTTTCAATCTTTAGCTTACAAAGAATTATTACCATCAAGTGGTCCAGTTAGAACTCAAATTATTGGTACACCAACTCCAGACAAAGAAGCTCAGTCAATGAGAGTTAAAGAATTTATGAATTACCAGATCATGGGTGAGATGAAAGAATATGAATCTGAGTTTGATCAGATGTTATTTTATTTACCACTTACAGGATCTACATTTAAAAAAGTTTACTACGATGAAATTATGCAGAGAACAGTATCTAAGTTTG
>Ga0181404_1000416_pt1 | contig 12911 bp, 14 predicted proteins | sample 27SPOviralmetaG_FD_130133 | JGI IMG/M metagenome (GOLD analysis project Ga0181404, IMG submission 130133) | Marine viral communities from the oligotrophic San Pedro Time Series (SPOT) site, San Pedro Channel, CA, USA - 27 SPOT_SRF_2011-10-25 | ecosystem: Environmental > Aquatic > Marine > Strait... | reverse complement strand
GGGACTCAGGTACTCGTGAAAAGCTATATGCTATTGAAGCAATCGAGGTCGATGCAGACCCTCATATGCTTCTCGAGTATCTGAAGAACGAATATACTCAGAAAGAAATTCTGGACTCGCTCGAAGATTATGTTGAAAACTCTGTTGCATTTGAGAATGCTCAAGAGTCTGTCAACCACTTACATCAAATCGTCTTAGACGTTGAAGATAAAGTAGATCTCGAAGACCCACAGGAAAGTATGCAACGTATTGAACTGTTCGAGCCAGAAGAAGATTTAGCCAAGTACATGAAACTCGGACTCAATGAAGAGTATGATTACGAAATACAGTTCTCCCCCCGAGATCTTGTTATGGTTGGTGGTCGTCGAGGTGCTGGTAAATCTGTTATCTGTGCAAACATTGCAAATGCAGTGTACGCTAGTGGTAAATCGGCTATGTATTTCACTATCGAAATGGATAGCCGGTCTATCCTTCAAAGATGCTGTTCCATCGCTACGGAAGTTCCCTTTGCTCGTTTACGTACTCAAAACTTGAGTATTACCGAGTGGGAGAAAGTAGCAAACTGGTGGGCAGCTCGTTATGTTGATGGACAAGACCGTTTGAAGGAGTATAGAACACATCGTGACTTTAATAAGTTGCATACAGCACTCAAGAGCCAGCATGAGCTTCTCCCGACTCAGCAACTCGATGTAGTGTATGATCCTGCACTTACTCTCTCCAAAATCCGTGCAGAGCTTGACAAAAAAGTCAAACCTCTGGGTGTTGGTGTTATTATTGTGGACTATATTAATCAGGTAAAACGGTCAAGTCTTCCTTCTCGCGGAGGTCAGTATGACTGGACAGAACAAATTGAAGTAAGTAAAGCTCTAAAAGCAATGGCTCAAGAGTATGATTGTACAGTGTTTTCACCCTACCAAACAGATGCTAGTGGAGAGGCTCGCTTCGCTAAAGGTATTCTTGATGCGGCAGATGCGGCATACACATTAGAAACTTGGGATCACGAAGATGCGTGTATCACCTTAAACTGTGTAAAGATGAGATCAGCCTCCATGAAATCATTCACTTCACAAGTAGATTGGGATAGTCTAAAAATTGGCCCTGAATCTGCTATGACTCCTAAAGAAAGGGAAGATTCTTCGCATAAAACAGGCGAAGAAATTAATGATCTTTAAAAATAGTTCTTGACATCTTACCTTTTTATGCGTATAATATACGGATATTTGAAAGGAGAAAAAGCATATGGCACTTACGTTCGGCAGTTTACGACATACACCTTGTGGTAGAAAGCGCAAGGCTTTACCGAGAGCAAAGCGATATACAAGAGAGTTCAAAGAGCTAGAGACAAAGTCTTTTTATAGGCGAGAGACTCCCGTATATCCTTCCGCAGATATAAAAGGACACAATACCTCCTTAGTAGAAAAACCAAAATTAGATTCAAAATATACAATTGCACCTGCATATAATAAAGGTGCGTACCAAGTAATTAGCACAGAGAACGTAAAGGATATCGGTAGGTGACAGTAGAAGAACTATTAACTTCTAGGGGTATATATTTCATACCAAAGGGAGCAGATTGCTTAGTAAGCTGTCTAAGCCCTGATCACGAAGATAGAAATCCTAGTATGCGTATTGATAAAATTACTGGAATATTTCAATGTTTCTCTTGTGGATTTAAGGGAAACATTTTTACCCATTTCGGGGAGAAGGCAAACCACTTACAAGTAAGACGAGAATTACTAAAAAAGACTATTAGAGAGAAAAGGTCTGAAAGTGTCGGTTTGTCTTTTCCCCGAAACCTTTCTATGTACGAAGGTACTTGGAGAGATATTAAGGCTGAAACATACAAAAAGTTTGAAGCCTTTCAACACCATGATCCTGATTACATTGGTCGTATTGTATTTCCAGTACGAGATATATCAGGGCGTATCGTAGCGTTTAACGGTAGACATACGACAGGTGGTACACCTAAGTATATGATCTCGCCTGCGGGTGCAAAGATGCCTTTATTCCCTATAGTAGAGCCTATACAAGGTTCTGTTATATTAGTAGAAGGTATTTACGATATGATAAATTTACATGATAAAGGACTGACCAATGCAGTATGTTGCTTTGGAACAAAAAATATCAATGAAGACAAATTACGAATGCTCTCTATACAAGGTGTGGAAGAGGTAGTAGTTTTCTTTGATGGGGACGATGCAGGACAGAATGCTGCAAAAGATGTAAGAGAGATGGTTGAACGAGTAGGTTTAACCTCAAGAAACGTAAGTCTTTCGGACAGAGATCCGGGATCCTTACCACTACAAACCGTACAAAAACTAAAGAGTAAAATATATGCCTAAAGTTGCATTAGTAGAAACGAAACCAAGTAAAACCAATTTTGCAAAAGAATTTGATGATGAGTTTGAGTTTGACCAGTTTCAACTCTGCTCAGACCCTAATATTAAAAAAGTATTGAAGCGAGACTGCGATATTGATATGAACCCTGATGAATATGACTGGGTAATTCTTGTCGGCAGTGATGCTTTAAAATACTACACACCGATCAATTCGGTAACAGAATACTCAGGTAAAAAAATAGAAGAAAAGTTTTTACCTATAATTAACCCTGCCATGCTCGCGTTCAAACCAGAAGCACAACGCACATGGGACGACTCCAAACAAAGTATTTTAGAGTATATTACTGGAAACAAACAAGATACTGTAATTACAACATACAATGCTTGGGGTATACAAGATACGGAGGAAGCAAATGAATTCATACGTAATGCTCTTAGCGCTCCATCCCCATACATTGCTCTCGACTCAGAAACAACGGGATTATATCCCCGAGATGGTCATATGCTGGGTATTAGTCTGTCTTATGAGAGGGATCGCGGAGCTTATATAGACACAGACTGTTTCGAGGAAGAAACAGAAGCACTTTTACAGAAACTATTTAATGAGAAAGTAGTAATCTTTCACAATGCAAAGTTTGATATGGCGTTCTTTGAGTATCATTTCAACTTTAAGTTTCCGAACTTCGAAGATACAATGTTACTACACTACCTCATAGATGAGAATCCAGGTACACATGGTCTAAAGCAGCTAGCTATGAAGTATACAATCTACGGGGACTATGAGAAGCCTATGTATGATTGGATTGATGGCTACCGCAAACAACATGGTATATTGAAAAACGATTTCAGTTGGGGAGATATTCCCTTTGACATTATGAAACTCTACGCAGGTATGGATGCCGCAGTTACATTTCTACTCTACGAAAAGTTTGTAAAAATTAAACAAAATAAAAGACTTGCAAAAGTTTATGATAATATATTAATCCCAGGGTGTCGTTTTTTAACAGATGTCCAAGACAATGGTGTACCGTTTGATAAACTACGTCTAGTAAAGTCTCAATCACTCATGCAAGAGCAGATTGATGAAGCTGTAGCGGAGATGTATAAAGAGCCTGCCATTCGTAAATTTGAAGAGATAAATGGAAAAGATTTTAATCCTAATTCTACTGTTCAACTTCGTAGCTTGTTGTTTGACTTCGTTGGCCTCAATCCAACTGGTAAAAAGACTGGCACTGGTGCGCATAGCACAGACGCGGAAGTTCTTGGAGAGCTTGCAGAACAATCACATATCCCCAAGCTCATACTCGAAATACGACAAAAGTCCAAAATTAAAAATACTTATCTGGACAAAATCTTACCGCAGTTGGATCGTGATAGCAGATTACGTACAGGTTTTAACCTCCACGGTACTACTAGTGGCAGGCTTAGTTCTTCTGGCAAACTCAATATGCAACAACTTCCTAGGGATAACCCTATTGTAAAAGGTTGTATCAAGGCCGCTGAAGGGCATAAAATAGTTGCTATGGATTTGACAACTGCGGAAGTATATGTTGCCGCTGTACTCGCAGAAGATAAAGCGTTAATGGATGTATTTCGTTCAGGAGGCAATTTTCACAGTACAATTGCTCACAAAGTATTTAAACTACCTTGCGAGGTAGGAGAGGTTGCAGAGCTATACAGTACTCAAAGACAGGCGGCTAAAGCTGTAACCTTTGGTATTATGTATGGAGCAGGTGCAAATAAAATCAGTGAGCAAGTAACAAAAGATTCAGGAAAATATTTTAGTAGACAAGAAGCACAAGAAGTCATTGATGAATACTTTGCAGCGTTTCACAAACTAAAATCTTGGATCGAAGACAACCAAAAGTATATCCAGCAGAACGGATTTATTTACAGCTTCTTCGGAAGAAAGAGGAGATTACCAAATGTCGCATCGACAGACAAAGGCATCCAGAGCCATAGCGTTAGGTCTGGTCTTAACTTTTTGGTGCAGTCTGCTGCTTCTGATATTAACTTATTAGGCGCTATAGATATGAACGCCTACATCAAGGCGAAAGGAATGAGAGCACGTATATTTGCTTTAGTACACGATTCAATATTAGCAGAAGTACCAGACGAAGAAGTAGAGCACTATAAAGAAAAATTAGCTTCCTTTGTACAAATGGATAGAGGACTTTCAATTCCAGGAGCTCCCGTAGGATGTGACTTTGAAATTGTACACGAAGATTACTCTGGCGGTAAGTTCGAGAAAATGTATGGTGATAGGATATAGACAATTACCTAAGATAACCTTCCCAGTTTTTTTGTTACCTTCGGGAAACTGGGAAGAGTCTGACGGTTTATTATTCCTAGACAACGACATACTTGACGATAAGAATCAAGTAGGAAAAACACTAGGTGCACGAAGAATGCAAACTCCTCATAGAAACTTGCAGGTACTTAAGCACATGATTGCTTACCCAAATGGCTTATTAAAACAAAGGACAAAGTATTTTATAGATAACACTGGTAGACCTTTCATCTACGAAAAGACTACTATGTTACCTTTAAAGTATTTAAAAATTAGTAAAGTAGAATTAAAGACTTCTGCTACACTAATTACTGTAAAAGGATATAACGCTCCTTTTACTGTACCACGCCCTCCTGAGACAGGAATGACTTGGGCAGGGGTTTTGCATCTAAAAGGCTTGCCTTGGATGCTTTATGAGTATTCAGAAACGAAACTCAAAGATACCAGAAGAAAAGTATAAAATATGGCTAAGAGACGAAAAACTCTCGCAGGTGTCAACTTTGAACTGAGAGAAATAGAACCTTTAACTAGAAACCAACTCAAAGCATTTGAGTCAACACAGAACCTAGTACTGCATGGACTCGCAGGAACTGGAAAAACTTTTATATCGTCTTACTTAGCATACGATGATATGACAAAAGGAGACTATCAAAAGCTAATAGTTATTCGTAGTGCTGTACCTACTAGAGATATTGGTTTTCTACCAGGTACAGAGAAAGAGAAGGCTTCCGTATATGAAGAACCCTATAAAGATATAGCTATAGATCTATTTCAGAGAGGGGATGCATATGAAGTATTAAAACAAAAAGGTTTAGTACATTTTATGACCACTTCATTTATAAGAGGTATCACACTTAGAGATGCTGTAATTATGATCGATGAGTGTCAAAATATGTCTTTCCATGAGTTAGACTCAATTATTACTCGAATCGGTGAAAACTGTAGAGTAATATTTTGTGGAGACTTTCGACAGGCAGATTTAAAAGCAAACGGTCTACAAGATTTTATACGAGTACTCAAACGTATGGACAGATTTACGTTTATAGAGTTCGAGGTAGAAGACATTGTTAGATCCGATTTCGTTAAACAGTATATTATTGCAAAAAATGAATTGAATCTATGAAAGCAGTTATAAGTCACAGAATATATATGGATTGTAGTGCCGAAATGCAAGAGCAGATCGACAAAGAGCTTACATATACTATTCCTGCACACAACCCTTTAGATCCTCCTCAGGTTATTAAAAACATGGGAATTATTCGTAATGGGTTAATATCACTACCAATAGGGCGAACGGACTTAATACCAGAGCACTATGAAATAGTTGATAACAGGATAAAGAAGCCTGTGAACTTTCCTAAATTTAGGTTCGACCTTCGATCTAGTCAAAAACAAGTTTATGATGAAATCGAAGACAATGCAATAATTAACGCATGGGTCAGTTGGGGTAAGACATTTACAGGTCTTGCAATAGCAGGCAAACTCGGTCAAAAAACTCTTGTAGTTACACACACAGTGCCCTTACGAAACCAATGGGCTAAAGAAGTGGAGAAAGTTTATGGAATTGAGCCAGGGATTATTGGTAGTGGTCGGTTTGATACCGACAGTCCTATTGTTATTGGAAATACTCAGACTCTCTATCGCAACATTAGTAAAATTCGCAAGGAGTTTGGAACTATAATTTTAGATGAAATGCATCATGTAAGTAGTCCTACTTTTTCAAAAATTTTAGATACAAATTATTGCAGATATAAAATCGGGTTATCGGGGACTATAGAAAGAAAGGACGGTAAACACGTAGTGTTCAGAGATTACTTTGGTAATACTTTATTCAAACCGCCAAAAGAAAACTATATGACCCCTTCCGTAGTTGTTGTTCCTTCCGAGATACGCTTCATGGACGGTGCAAAGATACCGTGGGCTAATAGAGTAACAAAACTAGCAAATACAGAAGAGTATAGACATACAGTATCAATGCTAGCGGCAGCCTACGCTGCAAGGGGGCATAAAGTCTTAGTTGTAAGTGATCGTGTGAGCTTTCTTAAAGCCTGTGCCGAGCTTACAGGAGATAAGGCAATTTGTGTAACCGGTGAAGTTCCCCACGAAGAAAGAGAGGTGCTTGTAGATAAAATTCTCTACGGGGATGCACAAGTTCTTTACGGAACACAAGCAATTTTCTCAGAAGGTATCTCTGTTGACAATCTAAGCTGTCTAATACTGGGCACTCCTGTTAACAATGAACCTTTACTTACACAGCTCGTTGGCCGTGTGATTCGGAAAAAAGAAGGTAAAATAGATCCAATTGTAGTAGATATACACTTGAAAGGAAATACGGCTCGAAAACAAGCCTCAAATCGTATCGGGTTCTATATGAAACAGGGCTGGGATATTAAACACCTTTAGAAAAATAATTCTTGACAACTTGGTAAAAACAAAGTATAATATATGCTCTTATTTGATTGGAAAAAGGTTTATGATACGGCAGAGGGCAATATTGCTCGATGTAACTTGATCATGGAAATGTTAGTAAATCAGCAGATCCCTCGTAACAAGTTTGACCCTATTTATAAATACTCGCACAAAAACTTCGCAGGTTCGAGCTTCCTCGCTCATGGGGAGTTTTTGCTCTACAATTCTTATAAGTACACAAACAAAGAACTATGTATATACTATGCGTTAGCTTCCCTTAGGAGCTACACAGACTATATTGCACATAACAAAACCACGCTAGATTCACTGCACTGTCCAGTGCCTCTAGAAGAAATCAACGACAACAGGCTACTCATAGTAGATAGTGAAGATATCACTTTTATCTATGAAGAAGTCACACTGGAGACTATACACTAATGGCTATTGCATTTAATCAACAAAAGGGTTCTGCCCAAAAATCATCAATCTCATCCTTTCAGTACAAAGACGGCGACAACAAGATGCGTATTGTTGGCGACATTCTTGCTCGCTACGTTTACTGGATCAATGGTGAGAACGGTAAAAATATTCCCATGGAATGCTTATCTTTCGATAGAAACACAGAGCGTTTTAACAACATGGAAAAAGACTGGGTTCGTGAATACTACCCAGACCTGAAGTGCGGCTGGAGCTATGCTACTCAGTGCATTGATAACGGAGAAGTTAAAGTAGTAAACCTCAAGAAGAAGTTGTGGGAGCAGATTATTACTGCTGCTGAAGACCTCGGAGATCCTACTGATCCTGAAACTGGCTGGGACATTTGTTTCAAGCGAGTAAAGACTGGACCTCTTCCTTACAATGTAGAGTATCAGCTACAAGCACTTAAGTGTAAGCCTCGTCCTCTTGACGAAGACGAACTAACAGCTATTGCTGATCTGAAGTCTATGGACGATGTTATGTCACGTCCTACTCCCGATGCTCAGAAAGAGTTGCTTGATAGAGTTCGTAATCATGGTGATGAGACTGACGACGAAGCATTAGATGCGGAGTTTAATGTAGGATGATTCTCTTTACAGCGGACTGGCACATCAAGCTAGGACAGAAAAACGTCCCAGTTAAGTGGGCTACAGACCGTTATCAAATGTTCTTTCAACAGATCTATGAACTGGAGAGAGAATGTGATATGCACATAATCGGAGGAGATCTCTTTGATCGTCTTCCGAATATGGAAGAGTTGGAGCTTTACTTCTCGTTTATTCGAGGGGTAAAGATTCCAACAATTATCTATGACGGAAACCATGAAGCAACAAAAAAGAATAAAACTTTCTTTACACAGTTGAAACAGGTTTCTCGAGATATTAACCCTTTAATCAATGTAGTAGATATTTCCTATGTTGATCACGATTTAGGATATGGTATATTGCCTTATGCAGATTTGCACAAAAAGGGTAGCATTGATCATTTTGATACGAGTAAGCCTTTATTCACTCATATTAGAGGAGAAATACCACCGCATGTAAAACCGGAAATTGACTTAGACTTACTAGAAGATTTCCCTGTAGTATTTGCAGGAGACCTACACTCTCATAGCAATACACAACGAAACATTGTATATCCAGGTAGTCCAATGACTACTTCATTTCATAGAAATAAAGTAAAAACAGGGTATATACTTATTAATGAAAACGATTGGAGTTGGTTATGGGAAGAGTTTAGACTTCCTCAATTAATTCGTAAAACAGTCTCAAGTAGTGATGAAATGGCTCCTACTGATTTTGATCATACGATCTATGAAGTAGAGGGAGATATGCAAGATTTAGCAGGAGTCAAAAACTCAGAGCTGCTAGATAAGAAAGTAGTAAAACGAAAATCAGAGGCATCTCTTATCATGGATAAAGAGATGACAATACAAGAAGAATTAGTAGAGTATCTAACATATATACTCGAAATACACCCTGATAAAATACCAGACATCATAGGAACATACAATGATTACACTACAAACATTGAAATGGGATAACTGCTTTAGTTATGGTTCTGGTAATGAGTTACAATTAAACGATAATACTGTTACACAAATCCTTGGTACTAATGGGATGGGAAAGTCTTCCATCCCATTAATCATTGAAGAGGCTTTGTATAATAAAAACTCAAAAGGAATTAAAAAAGCAGACATCCCAAACCGTTATGTGAATGATGGTTATAACATCTATCTCTCATTTACGAAAGATGAAGATAGATACGAAATTACGGTAAACCGTAAAACAAGTATAAAAGTAAAACTCGAAAAGAACGGTAGTGATATTTCTAGCCACACGGCTACGAACACGTATAAAACCTTACAAGAGGTTCTTGGAGTAGACTTTAAGACTTTCTCGCAGTTGGTGTATCAAAATACAAATGCGAGTTTGCAGTTTTTGACTGCAACAGATGCAAATCGTAAGAAGTTTCTTATAGATTTATTGCACCTAGAAGGGTATGTTGAATTATTCGAAGTATTTAAAGCCGCTTCACGAGAAGTATCTAGTACGTCTTCTACGATAGCTGGGAAACTTGCAACAGTAGAAAAATGGTTACAAGATAATAAATTGAGTGATACATCCATACTACCTATGTTAAATTTAGAAATTGATACATCTGAAGATGAGAAGACAGCAAGTTCTCTCATGGTAGAAATTGAAAATATTTTGGAAAAAAATAAAAAAATTACTACGAATAATCAATATAAAAGGCTGTTAGATCAAATAGACATAATGGCTATCAGGAACTCAAAAATAACACAGTATGAGTCCTACGATAATTTACAAGAAGAATTAGGGTCTTTGCAAGCAGTCGCTACGGGTGCTCAACGGACTCTGAAAAAGTTAGAACAATTGAAAGAAGTATGCCCTACTTGTAAGCAACCTATCGATGTTTCGGCAGAGAAAGCTATGATTGCGGGAGAACGGACTAAACTTCTATCTGCACAGGAGAAGATTGATGGGATTAAACCTCGAATTATACAGATTAAAGAGAACAATGCAGAGCTTGAGCGCAATCAAAAAGCTCAAAAAGACTGCGAAGATTTGTTACGATCATTCGACAGAAGTTTACCTACATCTATCTTGGATAAGCAACAGCTTGAAGACAGCTTATACGAGATTCAAGGTAGAGTACAAGAGGCAAAAAAACAACTCGCAGAAAATGCGGCAGAAAATGAAAGACGAACAAAGATAAATACTCGTATTCAAGTTATTCAAGAACAGACAGCAGAGTTTGTAGAACAACAAGAAGAGTATGATGGAAAACTTGCAGGAAACCAAAAGCTCGAATCAGAGCTTGATATACTCAAGAAGTCTTTTAGCACAAACGGTTTACTTGCATATAAAATTGAGAATCTAGTTGGAGAACTCGAAGAGTTAGCCAATGAATACTTGGCCGAATTGTCTGATGGTCGTTTTACTCTTGAGTTTGTTGTTTCAAACGATAAACTCAACGTAGAAATTACAGACAACGGTAATGTAGTAGATATTCTAGCCCTTTCTTCAGGAGAATTGGCAAGAGTAAACACCGCTACTCTGATAGCAATTCGTAAGCTAATGAGTAGTATTTCAAAGTCTAAAATCAATATATTGTTTTTAGACGAAGTAACAAACGTACTCGATGATCAAGGAAGGGAAAAACTAGTAGAGGTTCTATTGCGAGAAGATATGAATACGTATATAGTATCACATGGCTGGTCACATCCTTTACTTGAGAAAATCGAAGTCGTTAAGGATGGAAACATCAGCATATTGGAGAGTTAAATGCAAAAATTATTAATACCGTTATGTTTGCTAGGAGCATCTGTAGCATCAGCAGAAGTATCAATGAACGCAGGATACGCCACAGAGTATCATTATCGTGGTATCTTTCAAAGTAAAGAATCGTTTAGCGCAGGAGTAGATTTAGATGTTGGAGGTTTGAATGCAGGTATTTGGACGGCTGACGTAGGAGACGGTGCAGAAGTAGATGTATACGGCTCTTATACTTGGGAAATCGAAGATTTAGCGGTTTCAGCAGGTATGACAGGTTACTACTATACTGGAGACTTTGACGAGACTTATGAAGAGGTAAATTTAGGTCTTGGTTATAAGTTTTTATCTTTAGAACATAGTATGGGAACCTGGGATGGAGAAGGTGGCATGGATTATGATTTTACAGCCGTAACTGCCGAATGGAATGGTTTTTACAGCACTTATGGAGTTTTTGGCAAAGAGTTTGACGGTGACTATATAGAAGCTGGCTACGGCTTGTCTTGGCAAGGTTTTGACTGGGGAGTATCATATATTACAACAGACGAGGAAGACTCTTTTGTTGGTACGGTATCTCGGTCATTCTAACATGAGCGCAGGAAGACGAAGGGGGTGGTGGCTTAGGACACAGCAGTGGGCAGAAGCTGTTAAACAAGCAGAACAAGAAGAGGATAAAGATGGTAGACTCAAGAGCGAAGGGCGCAAGAGGCGAGTACCTAGTAAGGGACATGCTGAGGGATGCGACCGGACTAAAATTTGAAAGAGTTCCTGCCTCTGGTGCTCTTGAATATTTGAAAGGGGACTTATATGTCCCCAATCAAAGAAATCATTATTGTATAGAGGTAAAAAACTATAAAGATTCGCCACTTACCGATAAAATATTTACACAAAGAAAAACAAATAATCTTATTAGGTGGTGGAAAAAAGTAGTTCAACAAGCGAAAGGAGGCAATCAAATGCCCCTTTTATTTTTTAAATATGATCGATCTAAAGTATTTGTAGTAACAGAACATAAACCTAAAGAAACAGAAGAATATTTATTTATTCGGTTTTTAAACTGTTATATTTTACTAGCAGAGGATTGGTTATCAACAGAAGAAGTGGAGTTTATAGGTGGCTTTTAATTTTAACGAACGCAACCAAAATGGCGTACTTATAGTAGATGCCTTGAACTTAGCTTTTCGGTGGAAACACCAAGGCAGAACAGATTTTCGAGATCAATATGTAGAAACAGTAAAATCACTAGCAAACTCGTATAATTGTGGAAAGGTAATTATTACAGCAGACTGGGGTTCTTCTAGCTACCGTAAAGAAATTTTACCGGAATACAAACAAAATCGAAAAGATAAGTATGCAGAACAAACTGAAGCAGAAAAGCAAGCATTTATTGACTTTTTTGAGGAGTATGAAGAAACTTTAGAGCTACTTGCAGAGCATTATCCCGTTTTACGTTTTAAAGGTGTAGAGGCAGATGATCTTGCTGCCCACTTAGTAAAACAAAAAAATAGTTACGGACTAGAGAATATTTGGTTAGTCTCTAGTGACCGAGACTGGGACTTGTTAATACAAGAAGGCGTAAGTAGGTTTTCTTATGTTACTCGAAAAGAGGTAACAATAGATAACTGGAAGGAGCACTACACTGTATCCCCCGAAGAGTATATTTCTTTTAAATGTCTCACAGGGGATAAGGGTGATAATGTTCCAGGTATAAATGGTATTGGCCCGAAGAGAGCAGAACAGCTTATACGAGACTACGGCGATGCATATACTATATATGACAACATTCCTTTAGATGGCAAGTATAAGTACATACAAGAACTAAACCAGAATGCCGAAGTTTTATTAAAAAACTATGAGCTGATGGATTTAATAACATATTGCGATGAAGCAATAGGCACGGATAATTTATCCGAGATACAGGAGAAGATGGTCTGATGGATCAATATCAAAGTTTTATTCATAAAAGCCGTTATGCAAGATGGCTAGAGAACGAAGGTCGTAGAGAGACCTGGGGAGAGACATGCAGTCGTTATGTTGATTTCTTTAAAGAAAGAGAGCAGTTGACAGACGATGAAGGACAAGAAATATATGAAGCAATTC
>Ga0181404_1000413_pt1 | contig 12924 bp, 8 predicted proteins | sample 27SPOviralmetaG_FD_130133 | JGI IMG/M metagenome (GOLD analysis project Ga0181404, IMG submission 130133) | Marine viral communities from the oligotrophic San Pedro Time Series (SPOT) site, San Pedro Channel, CA, USA - 27 SPOT_SRF_2011-10-25 | ecosystem: Environmental > Aquatic > Marine > Strait... | reverse complement strand
GCTTCATGCTTGGCTTTGCTTTGCTCTGCTTTGTTTTTTAAAAAGCCGCCTGCAATATCAGCTACAGGCTTTATAAGACTAAGCCACATACTAAACTCCAAATAATTTCATCATGCTACCCATCCCAAGAGAATCGCCCACAACAACAACTGCCGCGCCAATAGCTAGCCATTTAATCTGTAACAAAGACTTGTTGATATTGTGCAATTCCTCGCGCAACTCTGAGGTCTGGTTATGCAGTCTGGTTAGTTGTTTAGAGTGATTATCTACACGCCACTCTAGCTTGCTTACTCTTGAGTTAAGTTCGTTAGTCATTACCACGGCTTCCCTTGTAATACAGTTGGAGTTGTTTGCTCTGCTAGGTTAGCATCAAGCGCGGCTTCGAGTGCTGTCGTATCTAATGCACCTTGCACCCACCCTATAACTGTTTCTTCAGTTAAGGAGTCATAAGCAACATAGCCTTCAGCAGAAGGGTTAGGGGTAAAGCTAACAGTACCATAGGCTGAGGCTACATTTTCACCAGATGATTTGTTTACTCGCCAGTGTGCTACTAGTACGCCACCTTCTGCGTTTCTTTCTAATGTTTCAATGTTAAAGTTCATTCTTCGTTCTCCAGTTGTGCAACTCGGTTGCGTAGTGATTGTATTTCTTTGATTAAAGTTGGTACTAGTTTGGAGTAATCTACACTCCACATATCTTCATCATCATACCCTTCTGTTACTGCTTCAGGTGCAACTGATTGCAACTCTTGCGCTATAACTCCAAAGTCTTGATGCGCTCCATCTTCTTTCCAATCAAACTGTCTTATTTGTATAGCATCTATCTTAGCCCCTGCATCACCTGCATCCTGTATGTTTTCTTTAGCACGCTCATCAGATGTAGTGTTATATTGTGTAGAAGTACCTGCCATTGTTATAGTGCCACGCTCAGAACCTGTAGAGCCTTGAAAGCTAACTAGCTTTTGTGAACTTGAACTATAGCCAGTCCAACTCTTAACCGTTATGGTAGCCCCACCCATGAAGCCACCTTGCAGGAACTGACTAGAATTACTTGTTCCAACAAATCCTGTTCCTTCAATTCTTGCGCTTGCTCTAATCTTTGCATTGTAAGAGCCGGCTGATGTTGTCCCCACAAGAAGCTGACCAGAAGAGTTAATCCGCGCTCTTTCATTTCCGCCTGTTACAAAACCTACTGTGGCAAGACCGGGGTTTGTAAAGCCTGAAGTTGTACTGTTGATAAAAGCAATTCCCGGAGCGTTGTTAGAGCCACTTCCACCCCGTAGTGTAGTAGCCCTTGCTGTTCCATTCACATGAAGAAGGTCTGAAGGACTAGCAGTACCTATACCTACGTTGCCTGATGAGTCAATACGCATACGTTCTGAGCCGCTAGCTTCAAACAATAATAACCCAGACGCGGAACCACCTTGAAGCCTCAAATCACCGCCAGAATTAGTCTGTTGTAAAGTAGTTATACCATTAGCTGTGTCATGCTCAATATCAAGACTAAAGCCAGTGCCATCGTCTGAAAACCTTGCGGGACTATTGCTTCCAGAAACGTGCAATTTATGACTAGGACTACTAGTACCTATACCTACGTTGCCTGATGAGTCGATATTGAATAAATCTGTACCGTCCTTATCCTCAATGATAAACCCATAGTCATTAATGTCATTAATATTAGCTTTTAAGTTGTAACCGTTAGACGTTCCATCAGGTGAGCGGAACTCAATAACAGGTACACTTTTCTTGATAACTGGATTAGCACTAGCGGTTATGACACCGTTTACATGAAGTGTGCTTGCAGGACTACTAGTACCTATACCTACGTTGCCTGTTGACCCTATTTTCATTTTTTCAGAGCCATCAACCTGAAAAATAATATTACTGCCTGAGTCATTGTTGCCTTGGTCAGAGCGAACTAATAACCCATTTGAGCCTGTGTTATAAATAAGTTCTCCATAGGAATTGTTATCACTATCCTCAAGTCTAATGCCTGCAATAGCATCTTTGAGGTGTAATGTTCTTGAAGGACTAGTAGTACCTATCCCTACTCTATCATTAGTAGCGTCAACATAAAGTGTATCTGTGTCCACAATTAGCCCTGCCGCAGTAATAGTGCCTGTAGTTGTGTCATCAGCATCAGAGCGTAAATACTTGGGGTCAGTTTGGGTAGTTATGTCAAACGAAGTTAAATAACTTGATAAGTCTGGGGGCGTGTAATTAAAAACACCTGTTGAATTATTATAAGAGATAGCACCATCACCTGATGCAGTATTTTCTGAGCCAACACTTAAATCTGTAAGTGCTATACCACCACCATTAGCATCTACATAGGCTTTGATAGATTGTTGTGTAGCTAAAGCAGTAGCACTATTAGATGCCATGTTATCTTCATCTAATATATCTGTAACATTAACAGAGCCTGTACCTTTTAAACCGTCAAACTCTACTGTACCTAAGACATTTATTCCTGATACAGTGGTGCTGAGTTTTAGATTTCCGTTATAATAAAGTTGCACATTATCATTATTGGTACAAGCAATATAGTTTTTAGTAGCATCAGCATTAGCTAATAATAAGTTAGCGCCTAATATTCCTAAATCCCCATCACCAGATTCTTGTATAATAGCTGTAGAACCTGTGTAATAAATTTCTAACTCATCGCTATTGCCAAACTTGGCTCGCACATTAGTTGGAACATCTAACATAGCTGTACGATGCTGTGTAACACTAGACTCTGATATGTCTGCATCAGGTATGTCTGTACCTATAAGGTGGTATCGACCATCAAGGTCAACAGTGTAATCAGAGCCGTCTTGTTGTGATAATCTTAGTATGCCGCCTGATTGGAACTGCATGCCAGTAATCATATTATTGTAGGCACTATCCCATTGAGAAGAGTTGTTAGTTACTACAATAGGGGGCGCACCAGAACTTGATGCGCCAAATGCAAACAACTTATCAGCCCTATCAACGTGTAAAGGCAAAGTCATATTAGTTTGTACATCAAGGTCTTTGAGTCTAACAGTGCGATTAATATCTGTTTGCTGTTGATTAGAGGCTAGCCACAAACGATCAAAGTCGTTGTTTACCGTAGAAGCTAAGAATGCGCCACTAGGCTGATAGTTAGTATCTCTATCTAAATCCATAGCCAAGAATATAGACACTAAAGTATTTTCTGGAATGTATATTTGCTGTCCATTTCCATCAACGCCCAAGTCAAAAACAACATTGCCACCTGTACTACTACCTACACCAGTAACAGTATAGTGTGTGTTCAATGACTTTAACTCGTCACCAATATATACTTTTAGATCAGAGGCATCATGTATTTGAAATGTATAAGCGTACGTGTTCTGCTGATTACCGGCAGTGTACTGATTTCTAGTTGTGTTTGCTGTAACTGTCATAATATCCTCTTAATCTTGCACAAATTCTGGAGTTAATTCACCTTGTTGCCACCACTGACCTTGACCATACTCAGTTTGTCGTTGTCTTGCCATTTTATTTAATGTTCTTTCTCTATTAGGGTCTACTTCTTTTCTAAACGCTTCTATTATGTTGTCAGTAAATAACTGCGTATACCATGTATCTGGAGTCAAACCTTTTATAAAGTTCAAGCCATCACCTAGTATGTTTGTATCTTCACCTTTTAATGCGTCTTTGATGTTACCTTTAGTCATCTTAATCAACTTAGAAGCTGTAGAAGCCTGTACACCTGCAATGCTTTCAGTTAAAGACTGACCATACTTTTCTGAATCAGCTAATATAAAGTCTGCAAACAATGAGCCAGAGCCGCCCATAATAAATGCGTCAAATACAAATGTGCCGTCTACGTTTCTAGCATCACGCCCTTTAGCTAGTTCTTTTGCTTGTAATGATAATCCACCCATCATAGTAGAAGCCGCGGCAAAGGTAGTTAGATAGGATATTGTGCCACCCATTGTTGCTTGTGACATACCACGCATCCAGTGATTCATAGCTACAGTTATAGGAAATGATTTAATCTGCATTATACTGCGTACTGCCTGACCTACTCCTGTTCCTCTTTGTGTGCCTGCTGTTGTAATAGCTTGCGTTCTAGCATCCATAGTGGGGGTAGCGTATTCCATCTCTTGTAGTATCATCCTATGGAACTTCATGCTTTTATCTAATGTTACATTAGCAAACTTAGCACCTTTAAAGTCAAGCACTTCAGTCTTTCTAAATGCATCCCAATCTTCTTTAGTAATACCATAACGCTCTAGCACTTCCTTAAACTCTAAATCATCAAATGACTTTTTAAAGCTATCAGACAACATTCCTGCAAACTCCATAGTGAAGCCTTTTTGCATAGCCTGTGTCCAAGCCTCTAGCCCTGATGCGCGCAATGTCACTTCAGCAACTTTAGCTGTTGTTCCAGAGCCATATGTATCAGTGTATCTATTTAAGCTGTGCGCTCTACCTAATGTTGTATCAAAAACAAAACCCATTCTTGCAAGCACGTTGCGGGCTTCTTCGCCACCACCTGCGGCTTGTTCTTTAAGTAACTGCGCTTGTCGCATAAACACTTTAGTCGCGCTCATTTTATTGTAATTAGCAGTAATTGCAGTAGTAGCTACGTCAGTGAACGATGCTAGTGCCGCGCCACCAAGTTTAGATGCAACCTCTACATTACGCCATGCTTGCATAGTATCAGCTATTCCAGTTACCTGACCGCCATTTACCTCACCACTAATCACTTTATATAAGTTGTCGTAATATTGTAGCTTTGCTCCGCCCAAAGGTTTGCCACGCAGTGCTGATTCTCGTACTGCATAGTTTTTTAACCCTTCATACATATTTTTAGGGTTTGTCCCTAGCACTTGCATAAGCGCAATATCGCCTGCTTTGTCTTGTATGTGGTCAGTGATCGTTGTAAATATATCACCTCTACCAAATTTGTTTTGGTAGCTAATCCATGAATCGCCATCCTTAAAATATAAAAATCTTTTTTCACTGCCTTTACGAGACAGTTTGCGACCAAGACCTCTAGGGACACTTAATCCCTGCGCTTTATTCATGCCACCAGTAGTAATTGTTTGATAGGTGTACCGCAAACCCTGATCAAATTGTGCATCATCTAATGGCTTACCTAAATCATCTAGCATCTTATTTCTATCTAATAAAGGCTTTATGTAATCAACCCACTCATCTTCAGACAGCTTAGCAACTCTTGTCATGTCGTGTTTTTGTGGCAATATCCAATCTTCATTTTTACTAATACTGCCGCCTACTGCATTAAAATCTAAACGTATGTTTTCCATCATTACGTTATAATCTTTTGCAATTTGCATTATGTCTGCATCATCTACAGCCTTGCCATGCAGTGCGCGTATAAAGTTATTAATGCCTTCTTCATCTTGTGATAATCCAAAAGTAGTAGTTCTAAATCTTTCTAAACCGTTAGCCCAACCTGCAAGAAACTTATTGGTATATGTCTTTTGCAAAAAATCCACATTTGCATACTTAGCCTTACCTGTTATATCTTTGCCCATCAAAGATGCTAGTCCTGCACCTAGTCCTTCTGGGTGTGACTCTGCGGCTTCTATCGCATTAGATAAACGTATAGCATCTACAACCTTTTCTCTGCGCTCGCGTGTTAATGTCTCAGCAATATCTCTAATCATTTCTGCTTGATCAGGTGCGGCAAGTATTTCATCAGCCATTGTTTTGCTAATCTTTTTGCTCTTCACAGCTTCATTTATACAATAATTAAAACTAGACACGCGAACACCTCATTATTGACTCTAAGCCTTCAAGGTCATCATCTATAGCTTTGATTACGTCATCAGCAGACGTTAAGACAACATTCCCATCTTCGTCTAAATCAAACAATCTTTTGTTTTCTAAAGTATTGTAGATAGCCATTTCCTCATTGTATGCTTTAGTAAAGCCTGCTTCAGTAAGTGCCGCATCTTGCAAGTTAGTAGTATCAGCTTTAGGTGCAGGTGGCTTAGCCTTTAAATTATATTCTTCTGGCTTAACCGTATAAGTTTCTATAGCTTCTCTTACAGCCTCATTGTTTTCAAGGATGCGTAAATCTTTTTCTATATTGGCTTTAAACAAATCGTTAAACACTGCTTCAGCATCATCTGTTGCTTCTAACTTGTTTATCAAGCTATCGACTTCTTTTGCACTAAAACCATCTGCATCTAACGTCTTCAGCTTATCCCTAAGCGACTGTATTGCGATTTGACGCGCTTCATCAATAGACTTGACCGTACCATTAGCAAAACCCTCAAACGCTTCTAACGCTACTTCCTCGGCTCTAAAACCTTTCTGCAATCTTAGATTTTCAGCTATCTTTTCTATTGCATAAACTGACTGTGTTTCAGGCGTACTATTTTGTTGTATCCAGTCATCTAGTTCTTTTTGTACAGTCTCTTCAAGTTTAGGAACCTGTCCTTGTTTAATGCGCTCAAGCTGTGGCTGTGCGGCTAATGCTTCTGCATCTTTATTAATTTGTTGCTGTGTTCTTTTTATTAAAGGATTGTATTTATCACGCAATGCTTTTCTTTCCGCATTTGCTTTAGCTTTCAATGCTTTTTTGTCTTTAGTCTTTTTTGCCGCTTTGGTTTCTTTAGCTAGTCGTTTAGATATTTTATTTGAATCTAGCTCTAATCTTCTTTCAAGACTTCTTAATTCGCCTTCAAGTTTTTTTCTTTCTGGCACTGTAAGTCTTTCGCCTGCTGTAGCAGTTAGCTTGCTAGTTTGCTCGTTAAACAATTTTGTTCTAACAATCTCTATATTTTTAGCTGTTGGAATGCTCGCGGCTTTTCCTTCAATGATTGATGGTTGCCATTTCATTGGTGGCTTAGTATATATGCCTTCCCTTACACTCAAATACTTTGCCGCTTTTTCTGCTGATTTTGCTAGATAGCCTGCTACGCCTTGTACCCCGCCACCTAATACACCTGCTGTAAGAGCTGTAATCCCTATCACGCGCAATGAATCTTCAACTGTATATGGTGAATCAATATCATTTTTATGCGAGTAAACTAAAGGCTGTATAGCCATTTCAGAAGCTAATGATACGCCTGCCATATTTCTTGCGCCAAGCATTGCCCTGCTTAAAACGCTTAGACCTTTAGCTCCTGCACCTACACCGCCAAATGGCAATGATGCTATGTTGATAGGGTCTGCCATATAAGACCCTGCCATGCCTAAAAATTGAGCAAATCCGTTTCCACGCTCCATAACATCTTGATTGCGCTCTCTGCGCTCTGCAAGCATTTTATTACGCTCTTCAAAAATCTCTCTATTGCTTTTAATTAGCCCAGTATCTTCAGCTAATTTGTCATAGTTGAACGCACCATATCTATTTGTATATGCGTTTAAATCCATACCGTCTTTTATTAACTGACCAACTGTATTCCTTCTGTCAAAATATGCTTGGTTATTAAACTCTGAGGAATTAGACCTTTCTTCGTCTCGCACAAAACCATAAGAAGCCTGCATAGTTTCGTAAAACGTAGGGTCATCAGGAGCATCATAGTCTATAGGTCTAAGACTAAGTAATGTTTCTCTGTAACCGCGTTCTGATAATAAAGGCATTACAGTGCTACACCCATTTCAATTTCTTTAAACTCTTGCAATCGTTTAAGTGACTCTGCTTTTGCGGCTTGTTTTTGAGCCGTTCTTTCTCTTAGCTCTTCTTCATACTGACCAAGAGTTTTGCCAGTCCGCAACATATTGGCACTAATAGTTTCAGCATTTACAGTAAACTCTAACGGCATTCCATTTGCATTAAACACTGCTTGTCCGTTTGCGTGAGTAACCAAATACTTACCATCTTTAATTGCTACAATTCTGTCAGCATTTCTAATTAATTCTAAGTCCATTTTAACTTGATTGTCTGGTTTATCGCCTGCTATTTTTCGGTATTCAAGTTCAGACATATTATCAAAATACTTTTCTAAATCATCACTCGATACATCTTTAGGCAAGATAGTTTTAAATCCACGCACAGTTTCAACATTTCCTGTTACGGCTTTTACAGCACTTTTAAAAGCATCTTTGTCAAAGTCTGCGCCTTGCCCAACTGTGCTTGCATAATATGCGAGACTAGCTTCATACAGGGCTGTTGCGTCTGCATCTGGGACTGTATCACTGCCAATATATTTAATAAAAATATCTTCTGCATCAGATTTGTCTGTACCTTTGACCTTTACATTGCCTTGTTTCAGTCTGTAATTACCTTTAAATATACCTGTAGATACTGTTGCATCAGGATGCGTTGCGCCTTGTGCATATACTCGTGCATTTTCTTTAGAAAACTGACTCCATATTCCTGAGTCAGCACCATATACACGCGCTATAGCCGCTTGTTGTTCAGCAGTAATATCTTCGCTATTAAAGTATTCAATCAACTGTGTTGTTTGTGATGCAGTTAATATAGGAATTTGTACACCATAATGTTCAGATGCTTCTGCCGCTTGCTCTTTAGCTAAAGCAACAGAATCAGGCGTAGGGTTTAACGGATTAAAGTCACCTAAATCAACAACACCTTGTTGTATAGCTAAACCCATTGGGTCTTTTACTAATGCTTGTTGTATTTTGTATTCTTGCGCTTCCATTTTGACTAAAAGCTCTGCACCTTCTGTACCTAACTCTTCTGCTTTATTTCTAAGTTTTGTTCGTTCACTAGTAGGTTGTGCAGAATATTGAGCAACTTCCTGCGCGTCTCGTATATTTTTTGCCTGATCTGTACCTTCAGACATTGCGATAGCTTTTTGCACATCTTCTGAATCAGCTGTACCCATGCCTATCTGAGCAACTACACCGTCTACATACTCTCGATCTTGCTGTGCTTTGCGTTTGTTTTTTATTGCGTTTGCAGTTGCTCGCCTGCCTAGCTCAGTTTGTGCGCTTGCTGTAAACTTATCCCAACTATCTGGGTCAACGCCTTTGGGTATTTTACCTCTCAGGTCATCAAGATAAGCGTATGCACTTTCTGGGTCTTTATCAAACAGCTCGTTAATTTTATGCAGTTCAGTCTGCTCATTAACTAGATTATTATATTCTTGTTTTGCCGCAACTGGATCAAAGTCTTCATCTACTAAAGCTCTAGCATCTATAGAGGCAAAAACAGATTGTTTTTCTACTGCAAGAGCATCAGCATCTCCCATTCTTGCTAAACGTGTAGCCTCAGTAACACCGTCATTAATGTTACCTTTGTGCAAATTAATAACAGTTTCTTTTTGTTTTGTTTGAAAGTTAGTGTTGATTGTTGTTTGTGCAGTTAGTATGCGACTGCTAACATCTTGCCTTATTGTTGGGCGCATTTCTTCTGGGGCGCTTTCTAACAATCCTTTTAAATATCCTTCTGATGCGCTTTGAAAGCCTGTAGGATCATCTTTATATGTTTCTTTAAACTCAGCAATTTTTGCTCGACTATCTTGTTCACGCTGACTACGTACCGTTGCGTTTAATGTTTGATTAAATTGTGCAGAACCAAACTTAAATGCACTACGTTTTTCTACCTCGCCATAAGTCACTTCGCCAGTTACAGGGTCAACCTTACGAGCTTCTTCTGCCGCTTGTACTGCTTCACCAACAGCTTCTTGTTCACGCTTAGCTTTTCCATAAGCAACTGCGACTTCAGTAACCCTTTGCCCAACGCCTGCTAAAGCCTCTAATTTACGAGCCTCAGTCTGGTCTACACCAGTAGGTGTAAACTTGCCATATCTTGTAATAGGTTTTATAGCCATATTATTATTCCACTGGTTTGCTTGGTGCTGTGACTGCCGCAAGACTTGCCGCGCCACTTAAAAGAGTTCCTGTTGCTTGCGCTCTACCAGTAGCTGATATATTTGCCGCTTGCCTTTCTCTCATTGCTAGCTTTAATCTATCACTTAATGCTATTGCAGATTCGCTAGAACTAACTTGTCTTGCTGACTGTAAGGCTACACTTTCAGGGGTCAATCCTGATACTCCACTAGTTGCCATAGCCGCTTGATTAGCCGCTAATGTTGCATTTAGCTGTTCTCGCCTAGAAAGCTCTTCTACTTTTGCTTGCATCTCTTCTTGCTGTTTCTGAATTAATACTTGTTCCGCCTGAGCCTTTCCTGCTTTTCTTTGTTGCACAGCAGTGTATACAGTAGAAGCCGCAATCGCAACTATGAAGTATGCCATCTAAATATCCTCTGGCTCTAATATAGCCTTTTCAATTTCTTCAACATTAGTTAGTTCTGTTGGGTGATATGTAATCCACACACAATCAGTTTCAGCGTATATAACACGCTTTGTTCCCGGAATAGTCTCACCCATAAAAGGTGCTTCTATTTCTATATTTTCAAACTGTGTTGCAACTCTACACTTTCCTTTCACTACAGTATAAAGATGCTTTGTTTTATGCAGTGCGCCCACTAAACAAACGCCTGCCGGTATAAACAACTCTCTGGCATACAACCCATCACTAAAGTGGTGACGCGTCTCTAACTCGATTGTATCGCCTTTCAACATTAACGATTGTAACTGAATAATATCGTCTTGTGTTGTTATTTCATTCACGAACTAATCTCATAATCTATTGATAACAAGTGGAATGGCGTAGCATCTGGCACAGTAATTACAGGCGCTATTTCACGACCCCAGCCATTACCACCATTATTGTCTTCTATAATGCCTGTAGACGGCTCTAACGAAGTGTTAAGTGGGCTATCATCAGCACCACCAAACTCTCTTACAGGCACAGCCACACCATCTATATTAACACCTGCTGAATTAATTACACGTAAATTCATTCTTCTAATCAGTTTTAGTGCCATTTGTATATTGTCGCCATCTCTCATGAGAACAGCTATAGGCATTGGTTTTACTTCCGGCACGAAGTTTCTACCAATTTCTATTGTAGCATTTAACTTTCTTTCTTCAGAGGTCAGGGATATTGAGTTTCCATCACTTGCCCCACCTTCAGGATTTAAATATCGTGGGGGCAAAACACTATTACCTGCAACAAGATTCGTAACTTGTGTGCCTTTTAAATGCTTTAAGCCTGTAAGTATTTGACTATGGTAATTACCATCTGAATCAGGGCTTGACGCAGGCTCAAACTTTATAGAGTAATCAAGCAAATGCTCAAATGTAAGCCTGCTTATATTCCAATTATAGGTGTAGTTAGATGCATTCCCTACATTAGATAAAACGTGTAAAACATTATTAACTGCTACAACCTGCTCATACTTATCTGTTGCACCTGAAAAAGCTACATTATTAGGATTGGTTAAAATTTGATCAGCAGGTACAGCAGTACGAACTTGGTCAAACCTTACAAATCCATTTACGTCTTGCTCACGCAAAGTGTTTAGAACTACAGCAGAGCCATCACCATTAATAATAAATACATAGTTAGCATCTTTAGATGTAGTAGTTGTTATTGCATCAATATCTAATGGATTTTTAATTAAGTGTGTAGATAAGACAGATAGGTCTACACTTCTAAAACCTTCTTCACGATAATCAAATACAAACTGCCTTAAACTTTTACCATTTCTATCAATGAAAAGAGTAGTGCCATCAAGTGCAAGTGTAGGCACATTTTCGCTAAAGCTACCATGCTGTGTTTGTTGTTCCGCACCTAGTGTAGAAGGCGTGTTGCCAGTAATTGCAAACTCTGCGCCCTCGGTAAACACTGTAACACCACGACCACCAGTAACATCTACAATACGGCTCTTAGCCCCATTCATTGTAAATAAAAACCCTTCGTTGTCTTCACCGCGCTTAACAAGAAAATCGTGGTAAACTCCGGGTTCTGATGCCATTAAAACTTGTGGCTTATCGCGAGTACCCCCAATCCACAGCCTGCCTTGTGCAAATACACCTAAGTTTGGATACCCTCTAGTTGCACTCCATATATCTTCTTTAGAATCTGATCCTCGCTGATAATTATCAAATGTTATACTGCTTGTTGTACCTGATGTCATAAAACCAGACATTTGATCAAAACTGTTAGCAGAATCACCGTTCATTACAACTTTATATTCATCAGAAGCTATTCTAGTTACAGTTATACCAGAGTCGCCAAATACAGGCATATCTTGTAAGTTTTTTTGCATTGCATTAGCTGTAGCAGTTTGTTGATCTGGATCTGAATCGCCATGAAAAGCAATTTCTTTACTTAGAACACCATCTACTTCTAATTGATATTTATTGCCTTCTTGAATATTAGATGGCAAAGTTACATGAACTTCTGCATCTACAATTTCTGGGCTTAACCTATCATTAAAATTATAGCGTGGCACATTTGTATATGGAAATGTATCGTAATAAAACTTATCGTCTTTGTTGTAATTGTATATAAGCCGTTTTGTTGGTTGATTCTTATTAAACAACAACAATACATTTTCGTTAGCCGCTACACGATTAGGAAAATCATCTCCAAGCCCATGATTTATATCTTGAAAAAAAGTTGTAGCCGTATCTGTGACCTTGTAAATTCTTAAATTAGTTGGCGTAAAGAAGAGCAAAAAACTATTATCTTTATCAACCTCAAAAGAGTGCATTTTATATTTGCCATCAGGAGTGGCTTCATTAACTTTTAAAAAGTTTACATCTGTTATCTTTAAAGTTTCTGTGCCTAAGTCTGATGTTCCTTTTCTTATAAGCCGCCAGTATCTTCTAACACGCGTGTCAGGTCCTTCTGTGTCCGTAACTGGCACATCTATGGTTATTCTGAAGTCTTGTGTGAAGTTTGTGATTTTAGGTATATCTGCTTCTTTTACCCAGTCAGAATTATTGGCAGAGCTTTCTAAGTCAAACTCTGTACTTTCTGGTGTAGTAGTTGTCGTATCAAACTGTATTCCAAGTATATCAACAAATTTAATTGTAGATGTATTTGATCCGCCAAGATCGTGTTGCCAAGCTATCCAATTATCATTAGTGCTAATGCTTTTAGAAGCGTCTG
>Ga0181404_1000404_pt1 | contig 13117 bp, 20 predicted proteins | sample 27SPOviralmetaG_FD_130133 | JGI IMG/M metagenome (GOLD analysis project Ga0181404, IMG submission 130133) | Marine viral communities from the oligotrophic San Pedro Time Series (SPOT) site, San Pedro Channel, CA, USA - 27 SPOT_SRF_2011-10-25 | ecosystem: Environmental > Aquatic > Marine > Strait... | reverse complement strand
GGTGAAGAAGGAATATCTCCCTATTGGTAATAGACTGGTGTATCCTAAGAAATGGGGAAGGAAGAAAGCAGCTGAGGTACTACTTCATGCTCTAATTACCGATTCCCAAAAAGTATGTGAGAAGGCAAATGAGCGATTATCTTATTTAGATTCCCTCCAAAAAGAAGTAGAAGGATGGGATTAACATTTAGAGAGATGAAGAGGAGAGTAGAAGAAGAGGGTAAATCATTGGAAATCAATGAGTTAGCTAAACAACTACAATCTCAACTATCGGAACCGGGAAGTAATATTTCATTTAAAGATTCATATGAGATGGCCTATAATGAGATTTTCCTAAGTTATACGTTTTAGTTTTATTCATAGTAGTGGGTTGAGGTTATAAAGGGAGTGAGGAATCGCTCCCTTTTTCTATGCGCTTTAAACTCGAAGTGTGAAAACCTTACTAATAAAAATATAGCAAGGAATATAAAAGACTATATACATAGTAGTATAGAGAAGAGTATATATAATACTTATAACCATATGAGTAAGAAGAACAAAAAGCATACTATATACACATCTCAGAAAATAACTATTAAATGTTATAACTGTAATTGGGAATGGCAATCAGGCGCTCTACTCATATATGTATGCCCCCATTGTGGAAAAGAAGGAGAAGGTAGAGGAGGAGTGTAAGCGAACCGCTAGGTGAGCGCAAGGGAGCAGAGGTTTCTTGTAACTAAGGAAAAACAAAATTGGTCTGAGCCTGGTCTGGTCCGTTCGTGTATCGGAGTCAATTTTTTCTCGTATAGGAAAAATACCCTTTGATACCCCTTTGGTGTATCCTAAGAGGATAACAAGCTTTCCATTGTGAAAGGAGCTAAATAAAAAATACCTCATATAATTTGGAATTCTCATTTTTATTTCGTATATTAGGGGTATTAATAACTTAAAATTTAAAAGTATGGATATTGTATTTAAAGATTCGTTTGTTGTAGATGGTGAAAGATATTACCATTATTCTTATGGTGGTAAATGGCAGGCTACTAAGTTTGTTACTATACATGGGGTAAACTATTATAACTCAGATAAACCCTTTGCGTTTGAGAGTGTATAAAGATGAATGATAAGGAAAGAGTACTACTTCATATTATAAAGAAGTTAGAGGAAGAGATGGAAGAGTGTTGTGAGATTACTTGCGATAGGGATAAATGCCTCTCTTATATAGATGAGCTAAAAACCATATTGAGTGAACGATAAAGATTTTAAATTAGGGTTAGATATAGAAGATTGGAAGGAACGTATCTTAGATTCCTATGATTCTTATACTTCCTTATGGGAGGATAACCTTACAACGGAATCTCAATGTAAAATGCTAGAAAGAGTTCTCATCAATTGGAAAGGAAGTTCGGAGGATAAGAGAGTATTAGATAGAGTCTTAGAAGAAGGTAAGTATAAGGAAGAGGATAAGGAAATTCTTAATAGAGCTAGGAGAGAATATCTAAAAGAGGATTGATGTTGTGATAGTTACTCAGTATTCCCTATACGATGATATTTATTTATAAAGGATATAAGAGTTATGGGACCTGAGGAATTTCACTATATGGATAAATTTAACAACCAATACTTTAAGAATATGAGGGAGGTTCGTATATCCTCTCTTTATTGGGTATGGGATAACCTCTCTAATAACTCAGGCTCTATACGAAGAAAGACAATAATAGAACTTATACCTTATACATCCTTAGAACTCTTGCTTTCCGAATTAGAATCGGAAGAAAGATATGAGGATTGTAAGGTAGTATGGGATATAATGAATTTATATGAAAAGAATGAACGAAAAGGTGAATACAAAAAACTATTCTAATAAGCTCCCCATAGGAGAATGGAAGATAGGAGATGATGAAGATTTCATTTCCTTTGCTCTAAAGAAGAAACCTCATTGGTTTCATCGTATGATGGCTTCTTTCTTCTTTGGCTTACGTTGGATTGATTTCCCTCATCCACATGATGTGAAACCCTCTAAAGGTATAACCATCGCTAAGAAGGTAGGGGAAGTACCTAAGAGAAGATTTAAGAGTTAAGTGATGGAGAAGAGCTTGGAGCTAGATAAGAAGTGTAGATGCGAAGAGAACCTAATGGTATGTGGTTCACCATCCGTTGGATTCTTTACACAATGTAAATGTGGTGAGGTAGGATACTTTGATGATAACGCAGGAAGGAAACTTTACTATCAATAGGAATCAAATAACGACGACGAAAATTTCGTTTTGACCGACACCGAGTAAAAATTTTTAAAAGACATAGGGAACCTTCGGGCCCCACAAACAACAATAAGGGTTATATGAGTAAAAGGAAAAAACCGATTAAAAAGACAATAGCAAGGAGAATCGGAGAATGGGCTGTCTTTAGTAGAAAGTTAACTGCCGCTGAAAGAATCGGTAATCGAATGGGTTATATGGGTTCGGCATTTATTATGATGTCTCCTTACTTACTACCTTACGATAATATAGGAGCGTACACTTACTTATGTGGAGCCGTATTATCTTTACCACAAGTTTGGTTAGCTAAACAATGGAACTTAGTGGTAATCAACATCAACTTATTAATTGGATACGGATTATACATATTTGGATAAACTATGATTTGGAGAGGTAAAGAATGTTTACATTTAGTTTTGATGAGAGACCCTTTTGAAAGAATAGCTAATGGTGATAAGGTAATCGAATATAGAGATAGAACCGATTATTGGAATAGAAGATTATTTGGTAAAGATATTAAATGGATATTCTTTCAATATGCTTATCACAAAAATCCAACTCATATGGTAGTCGAATGTAAGAAGGTAGAAATTACCGATAGATGGGAACTTCACTTAGGAGATATCATTCATTTCGAAAATAATCATATAAATGGGCTAAAGTGTGAATCATACGATGTGTGGTACAAATCTCTTCATTCTTAAATTTATCCATATTTATATACACAAAAAAGAATATTATGAAAATCGATATTAAACAAGGTGGTAAAAAGTTTTCAGTTAACTTTCTAATTGTACCAGGTAAGGGTGATGTTCACTTTTCTGCTATGGCTAAATCATCCAAAGATTTAGATGCTTTACAAGCAGCTGTAGAAGAAAGAGGAGCGGGTGATGATATGATTGGTGTGATTATTGGTAAAGCGATGGAGAAGAAATTAAAACAACCTATTGATGTAGACCACTCTTACCAAGGAGCTGGATACGGATTTAAATTCGATTTATATTCAATAGCAAAATCATTAAAATAAACGGAGTTATTATGAACGAATACATTGGCACCCTAATGCAGAGTAGAAACCAAGCTCACATTTTTCACTTACAAACATCATCATATTCTAAGCATGTAGCATTACAAGAGTACTATGAAGGAATCATTTGTTTGATTGATTCTCTTGTAGAATCTTATCAAGGTAAATATGAAATCCTTACCGATTATAAAATGATTGGTACATTGGATGATATCAAAGATGAAGGTGATGTTGCTAATTACATCGAAAAGATAGCTAGATATTGTGAACTAAAAAGAGAGAAACTTCCACAAGATGGTTTCTTAAATAATATCTATGATGATATAGATACTCTACTTAGAACTACTCACTACAAGTTAGATAGATTATCTTAATCACAAAATATAAAGCATAAAAAAACCCCACCGATTAAAGTGGGGTTTCTTTTTGTCCTTTAGTTTCTTCTTAGAATCTATAAGTTAAACTTGCGTTCCAAGTTCTACCAAATCCGAACCATACTGAATTTCTTGTATCAACTCCGTTCCAAGTAGTGGAAGCATCAGTTGTATGAATATTAGTATTTGATTCTGCGATGTAAGTTTCATCTAATAGGTTATTGATGTTAGCTCTAATAGTCCAACCATTACCAATTCTACCTGTAACACCTAAATCAAACAATCCATAAGATGGAAGTTTTAATGCTCCAGCATTATCAGGTTGTGTAAATTCTGAATCAGTAATTGAGTAGTCTGCATAAAGACCATCAACAAATCTATAATCTAAATCCATAGAGATGTTCTTAGTTATTTTTTGGTCAACACCTAAATTCATAGTGAATTGAGCTGCATCACCAACTTTAGCATCTTTCAAGTACAATGTACCTGTTCCTACTGATTGTTGGTTATCATCAAATAACTCTGCTGAGAAATCCTTAGTATATCTCCAATCACCGATTGATAACATACCTTTGAATTTAGTAGCATTAGATAGTCTATACTTTCCTTCAAATTCGATACCATTGTGTACCACATCGATATCTTTGAATTGAGCTGAACCATCTACACCTTGTTGGTTAGATAAACTTCTTTGTACAAATCGATTACCCCATGTTGTTGAGTAAGCGTTAATGTTGAAAGAGAAATCAGTAGCAACAAAACCATATCCTAATTCGAATGAAGTAATTTCTTCATTTTGTAAATTTGGATTAATATCGTTTCCATAATTAGGGAATACTGCACCAAAGTTTGGTTGTCTTGAAATAAACCCTGTGTTAAAGAATACATTTTGTTTTTCATCAATGTTGTAGTTTGCACCACCTTTGATGTATCCACCACCTTGGTTTTGAACCTCTGATTCTGGATTACCAACTTGGTCAAAGTAATCAATTCTTTGGAATGCTTGATTCGAAAGACCTGCTTGAACAACAGCGGTTAATTTATCACCACCATATTCAACCATAGTATTTAAACCTTGCCATCCAACTTTACCTACATTATAGTAATCAATCTTAGGTCCGTTTAAACCTGTGTTTTTAAATGGATTAGCTTCAATAGTAGTTTCGATAATCTGACCAGCAGAATTCTTATTACCTGTTGAATAGTATCCATCTAATCCCATTAGATGATTAACTGTTCTATAATGGTAACCAGTGTAAGAACGTAAATCAACACCAATAGATGTTTTAAATTTACCGAACTGACCTTCTAAGTTAGAGATACCACCAACCCAATTGTGTGAGTTCATAGATGCTCTTCTTATTAGTACCTCTCTGTTTACGTTGAAATCTCTAAATCCATTAGAACCAATTAATAACCCTTCGTATCCACTAATATCACCAGTGTATCCTTGAGTAGTTGATTGGTTGTGAGCAACAACTGCATCGAAATCGATGAATCCATTTGCATCTCTTGAACCTCTACCATTTTCTAAGTAGTGTTCAGTTAAATCCTTTCTAAATGGAAGGATATCAGATGCGCCTGCACGATAGTTATTACCACGAGGACCTGTTCCTCCACCTCTACCAGCTGAACCATATAATGATGTAGCTAGTTTAAGGTTATCGGAAATTTCCCAATCCCAGTTGAAAGTTGCAAGAGGTTTGTTATAGAAGTTTCTTCTCATTGAGAATTCTTCTCCATTTAACGTACCACCATTTGAGTTCCATCTTCTATCAATTCCTTCACTACCGAAGTTTTGATAATCTCTAATAGATACCCATACATCTCTTTGATGGTGCCATTGACCAGCCCCTAAAAAAGAAAAGTTCAACTCATGAGCTGAACCTTCGGGTGCGTAACCAACTGCTGCGAAGTAAGTATAACCTTCTCCACTTGTATTATAGATGTATCCATCTCCTTGCCATCTCGATAGTAAGAAAGATGATGCCCATCCTTTTTCATTTTTACCTGTATTGTAAGATACACCGGTCTTAACGTAACCATCGTTACCAACCATTTGTAATACCTTACCACCCTCACTCTTCTGAGCGGCTTTAGTAAAAATAGAAACAGTTCCACCAACTGAAGGTACTGCTAATCTAGATGCACCCAATCCTCTTTGGATTTGGATACCACTAGCAACATCAGTTAAACCTTGCCAGTTACTCCAATAAACCCAACCATTCTCCATATCGTTGACTGGTTGTCCGTTTATCAAGAAAGATGTGTTCCTTTGGTCAAACCCTCTAAGAGAGATTCTTGAATCACCATAACCACCACCTTGTTTGGTAGCGTACACACCTGGAGTTTTGTTCATAATTTCAGGAAATTCTAAGTTACCAGTCTTTAGAGTAATCTCTGATACAGAGATTGCTGAAACTGCTACTGGAGTTTCCCTTACTTTGGCGATATCAATTACACCTGAAGTAACTACTACTTCTGATAATTGATTTAATGCCGTTTCTAAAACTACTTCCATACCATCAAATGCCTCAACTTCTGCTGCATCGAATCCGATAAAAGTAATTACTAAAGTATCCCCTTCAGATGCATCAGAAATAGAAAAGAGACCATCAAAATCGGTTGTTGTACCTATTTGGGTCCCTTTGATTACTACCGTTGCACCGGGTAGAGGAGAGTTCGATTCTGCATCAACCACTGTTCCAGTGATTTGTGCGAATCCGGTCATTGAGGTGAATACCATCAATAACCCAACTAAAAATTGCTTCATAATTGCTTGATTTTTGTTCATAATATAATATAACTAATTAATATAACTAAACCCCATAAAGGGGTTTCTTTGAATATGTATAACGAACTTCTAAAAGAAGAAATTCACTTGAACATATTTTGATACTAATATACGAATAATTTTTGTAATAACCAAACAAAATTAGGAAAAATTTAACATTTAATTTATTTTGCTATGTCAATTTTTTTTCGTATATTAGTATTGTTGTATATTTATGTATATACATATATAAGTATTACGAATGTTAACATTACGAAATAACCAAATAGAACCCGTTGAGAGGGGAATTGCATACTTTTCTGAAAAGAAACCAGTACCTTCTATTATCGTAGCACCTACTGCTTTCGGTAAATCAATTGTTATTGCCCATATAGCAAAAGGTGTGGGTGAAAAAGTATTGGTAATCCAACCATCAAAAGAATTATTAGAACAAAATTATGAGAAGTTTATTAACTTAGGTGGTGATGCAACCATCTATTCAGCTTCTATGGGTGAAAAAGAAATTGGTGATGTAACATATGCTACCATTGGTTCTATTGTTAATATAGCTTGGAAGTTTAAAGAGTATGGTATCACTAAGGTAATTATAGATGAGTGTGATAGATTTCCCAGAGAACCTAACGGAATGTTAAGAAGGTTCTTAAAGGGAGCTGGTATTATTCATACTTTAGGTTTAACTGCTACTCCTCTAAAACTTCAAACCAATATGGGAGCTGATGGTAAACCTTTCTCTAAGTTGGTTATGTTAACTAATCGTTCTAAGAAGGGTAACTTCTTTAAGAAGATTATTCACGTTGCCCAAATTCAACAAATGGTTGAAGAAAAGTTTTGGAGTAGATTGGAATATCAATCATATGATTTCAATACTGGTGATTTAATTTATAATACAACTGGTGCTGAATATTCTAATTCATCTATTAAGAAAGCATACAAAAACCAGAAAATCTCATCAAAGATTGTAAAAAAAGTAGAAGAGTTGTACAATAGGCGTTCTATCTTAATAGCTGTGCCATCAATTGATGAAGCTAAGGAACTAACTACAATGATTCCAAGTTGTAAAGCAGTTTACTCTGATATGCCTCCTCAAGAAAGAAAAGAAACTTTAGAGGATTTCAAAGCTGGTAGGTTAAGATGTATTGCTCAAGTTAATATATTATCAGTTGGTTTTGATTACCCAGAGTTAGATTGTATTATTACTGGTAGACCAACTGCTTCTTTAAGTTGGTGGTATCAGTTTGTTGGTAGAGTTACTCGTATTCACCCTAACAAGTCAGAAGGATTGGTTGTAGATTTCGTAGGAGCAGTTCCTAAGTTTGGAAAGGTTGAAGATATATACTTCAAAGAAGATAAGGGAAGGTGGAGTATGTATGGAGAAGGAAAGAAACTATTAACAGGTATTCCTATTAAAGAGATTGGATTACATATAGAAGGTGAACCATCACCATACGAAAAAGCCGCTGTAGGTCCTTCAGTAAAAATGCCATTCGGTAAATATGCTGGAAAGAATATTATTCAAATACCTGCTCATTATAGAGAGTGGATGTTGGAGAATTTTAAGTGGACTCCTTTTAATCAAAAGATAAAGGATGAAATTTTAAGACTCAAAAACATTGGTATTTAAAACTTAGATATATTTATAATCAAATACTCAATGTTTAGTATCTAATACTCATTGGGTTCAATCGTTATCTCAATAGAGTTATATTAGGGGTTCTGCCCTAATGTTTTATTAATCGTTTTTTAATTGTTTTATCAATTGTTTTACCTGAACTAAAAAAGGTATAGCAAATGAATGCTGCTATAAAATTGTTTTTGTTAGTAGTTACATCTCTTCTATTGAGTGTACCTACTCACGCACAACAAGATTTTTACGAGCCAAAGGAGATTGCAATCGGTGAAGTTACCAACGAAATTCGTATGGGTAAGTTTGCTGGTAATCGTAATCTAGCACTTGGTATGACAAATATCTTAGAAGAAATCATCTTAGAATATGATTATGATTTATATGATGGTGCTTCTAAACGAATTAACGTTAGATTAATATTCTTTGATATAAAGAATATGGGAACTTCTATCGCTGTTTATAGAAAGGGCGTTGCCCTAACACAAATCGCTGCAATTGGAGAATTGGTTGAGGATGGGAAAGTAATAAAAACTTCGAAACAAAGAGGAAGTTCGAAACAAATATCCACAACTACACTTGTCATTGCAGAGGACGGGAAATTTAATCAACAAACCGCTTCGATAGCTCTTAAACGAGTTTGTGAAGCTATTATTAAAGATTTATTAGAATGAAAAAAATTTTATTATTATTCGTAAGTGTACTTTGTACACTAAACGTATTCGGACAAACCGATGCGAAACTTGATTACTCATCTGTAAATTCAGTTACTAAGGTGGGTGATACATTAGAAGTAAAGTTCAATTACTTTAAGGCAAAGGATGCAAATGGTGCTGATATAGATGCATCACTTTATCAATTTGACTTTCAGTACAACAACAAGTTATTAAATAAAATATCATCAACTTGGCAACCAACATCAACATCAGCTCAAAAGGCAATTAACAGTTGGAATGGTTATAAGTTTAATCCTGATTCAAATAAGGATGTAGATGATTATGATGGACAATATACATATTGGTTAGGTTCTAATAGTAGTTATCCAACAAACTCTGATTGGAGTGTTGAAAGAATAACATATCAAGATGTAACTGCATTAGGAGATGGTTCTGAGATTATTAAATATAAGTTTATAATCAAAGATAAGGCAAATTCAAACTATTCAAACTATTCAAGTATATTAAATGCTAACTGGGTTAACTTAAAGAAATCAGATAATACACAAATAGGTGTTACTAAGGGTACTTCAAATTTCAACTTATCTCTTTCAAACATTGAAGGTGGTGATGCAGGTAATGTAACCCTTACTATATTATCAAACATCATTGATGATAATATTGGAGATGGTACTCACTTCACTTATAATGTTTACAACAAATCTGATATCGGTGCTGGTAATCAAGTAAATGATGGAGCATCAGCAGTTGCAACAGGTCAATATGATGCATCTGGCCAAGCAGTTATAACTGGTTTAGAAAATGATAAAGAATATTTTGTTTGGAATTACGCTGACCAATCAAAAGATTATATGGATAATGTAGTAACTGTATCTGATTTAGCATTAGTATTCGCTGAGGCAATTGGTGGGGGTAATTCACCTAATGGGTCAACAACCACATTTGATTATTACATTCAAACATTCCTAGCAAATATATTCCACGATGAAGCATTTGATGGTAAGATTGATTTCCAAGATTCATATGAGATACTTGCTTATCTACAAGGGGTTAGTAGTGATAACACAACTTATATAACTTACAAAGGTAGAGCAATACAATCGGGTGGTAACGAATCAACGTTTGGTACAATAGATGAGAATGGAAGTTATTTTGCTGGTATTGATGCAACATTCAAACCAACTGATTCAAATAAATCATTTAACTTTGTACACGCTCTTATGGGTGATGTTAACTTCTCACACTCTTGGGAACCTGATACTGAAGGTACTGCGATACCAACATCACAACAAGCAAATGCATCAGTTGCAAGAATGAGTATGGCTGCTGGTTCTAAGTTTAGTGGAACTGCTGAGGAGGCTAATTTAGATTTAACATCTGAGTTAAAGGATGGGTTGGTAGAATTCACAATCGGTTCACAAGTTGAAGAAATGATTGGAGCTCAGTTTAATATCATATACGATAGAACAAGATTAGTATTAGATAACGTTATCTTCGATACTGGTAATACTATGACTAACTTCTCAAATCACATTGAAGAAGATGGAAAAATAAATATTGGTTCATTTGACCAAAACTTTGAGGCAACTGTTAAAACAGGTACTCCTTATAAGTTAATCTTTACACCAATAGTTCAGTTACAAAATACATCTGGTCTAATCACTTTCAAAGTTAATGAAGGTGTTAAAGCAGATGGTACACAAATTAATTTTATAATGGAATAAGAATGAAAAAAGTATTATTATTATTATCGGTATTTTTGTTAGTGGGTTGTATGGATGATGATATCATCTCACCTATTGATGATATAGTAGAAGTTCCTGAATCTTTACAAATAGAAGATGTTCAAGGATTAAAAGTAGAATCAACGATTGTTTCTGATGAAGTAAGAATGAATATTAAATTACCTTACACAGGAACATATAGAGTTAAAATTAGAGATATTTCAAAAAATTTGGTATCTCAAGAGAAATTAGATGCTAACGAAGGAGATAACATATTAAAGGTTTATGTATCTTCGTTGGAAAATAATGGATATACATTGGAGTTAACTGATGATAATCACGACATCATAGGTATAGCTTCTATTGTTGTTAACAATTAAAATATACAATTATGAGTGAAGAAAAAAAAGAAGGGTTTTTTGCACAAATAAAGAATCAAATAATAGCTGGAGTTGGTATCATACTAACTACATTGGGTGGTGTTTTTATAGATGAGGTTAAATCATTTGTAGGAATAGAATCTGATGAAGAGCAAACCGAACAAGTTCAAGTAGAACAAAAACAAGAGGTTAATGTAACTGGGCCTGAAATTATTATCAATATCCCAGAACAAAAACCTGCACAAGAGAGAGTTATAATAAAAGAAGTGCCTGTTAAGGAGAAGAAAGAAAAAGAAGAGGAGATAGACTGGTAATCAGTTATATTGGTTTACATTAAATTATAAGACTATGTTAAATGGATTTAGGAAATGGTGGAAAGTATGGGGACAATTAATAGGATTTTTGTCTGGTATCATCTACCTCAATGCTTACTTTATAATTTTGGGTGATTTAATGCACACCTATGAATGGTTATCCCTTATTTGGGTTATATCATTCTTTGGGTTTGCTGGTTGGTATTCTTGGCAAATGAGAATACATGGTTGGAGATTACCTAAGAGTATAAAAGATACACATTAATAATTTTACAAAAATAATAACTATGGAGAATTTTATGACAATTTTTACGGGTAAACATTCAGATTATAAACTGGTGGATGTTATTCTAAAGATATGGATTGCTGGGTTGTTTACAATGTGGGTACTTGGAATGGGTACACTATTGTTTCATATTATATCAGACCCATCCGTAATGGATAATGCAACCTTTGGTGTATTCGATACACTTGGATATTAATGAAAAAGATTATAGACATATTAATAAGAATCGATAATTGGTTAATTGAGTTGGGATTCAGTTTATATCCCAACCTAACCAATCATATGAGGAAAAAATAATGGTACTATTAGATGTGATAGTGTTCACATTAGCAATTGTTACAGTTATGTTCGTATTATATGAACAATTCAAAAAAATATTGGATAACGAAGAATAATGAAAAAATTATTACTATTAGTGGTATGTGTATTTTTAACACAAACCACATTTGCACAAGTTGGAAGTATTAAGGCAGAGGAATATGTTGCTGAATTCGAAAAGAAAAAATCAATTGATGATGTTTCGGATTATTGGGGTGATATGTTGCCTGTTGCTTTATTGGATGTGGGTATCTCTGATGATTTATATGAAACTTACCCTGAGTTAAGGGATGGTAGAGTTGGATTAGGGTTAACTAACATTGTAATCGAATACTTAGATTGGACAAATAGATTTGAGTTCGTTGAGGAGAAATCAGCTATTAAAGATAGAATGAAATCTCAATGGATTGCATCAAGAAAAGGTGTATCTGAAAATAAGGTTTATGGTATGGGTAAGATTACACTTGCTAAATACTTTGTAACAATTGAGATATATGATTTTTCGGTATCTGAAGATGAAGTTCTTTCTCTTAAAGATGGTTCTAAACAAACACAAACAACTCGTTTGGGATTACAAGTAAGGTTCACCGATGCCGAAACAGGTAGGTATTTGGTTGGTTCTGGTTTAGGTACTGCTAAGACTGTTAAAACTCAAGAAGGGTTAATAGGTTTAGATGTAGATGAAATCAAATTTAGAGAATCGGGTATAGGAGTATCTACCCGAAAGGCATTAGAAACTGCATCAGCAAGAATTGTTGCACGAATGATACGAAAAGGTATATTCGAAAACTAATGGATGAAAAAACTTTTAACGATACTTTTCTTTCTGTGTATAACACAACTTAGTTATTCACAAACTTTCACTCAGACATTTGTGGATAGATGTACTGGTGAAGTACAAGTAGTTACTGCTGATTTTACTACGGGTTCAGCAGTAGTATCTTTCTATAATAGAGTTAGAGTATTTACTTATCAACAATACACCAATGGTGAATTACATCAATGGTTATTAACTACATATGCTTGGTGGCAAGCATTATCTCCTTGTTCATCCACACAAACACAAACTACCAACGCAACTAACACAGCTAACAACGCAACTAACAACACTAATTCAAGTTCATCGGGTTCTTCTGGTTCTTCTGGTTCTTCTGGTGGTTCGGATGGAAGTGGAAGTAGTGGAGGTTCAGATGGAAGTGGTGGAGATTCAGGAGGTAACGGAGGAGACTCTGGCGGTGATAGTGGTGGAGATTCAGGAGGTAACGGAGGAGACTCTGGCGGTGATAGTGGAGGAGACTCTGGCGGTGATTCAGGAGGTGATTCAGGAGGTGATGGTTCTGGTGGTGATGGAGATAGTGGAGG
>Ga0181404_1000403_pt1 | contig 13154 bp, 19 predicted proteins | sample 27SPOviralmetaG_FD_130133 | JGI IMG/M metagenome (GOLD analysis project Ga0181404, IMG submission 130133) | Marine viral communities from the oligotrophic San Pedro Time Series (SPOT) site, San Pedro Channel, CA, USA - 27 SPOT_SRF_2011-10-25 | ecosystem: Environmental > Aquatic > Marine > Strait... | reverse complement strand
GCAATGTAAGCAGTATCGGGTATACCTAGTTCACTATAATTCATAGGGGATTTATTAGTAATTCTATGATTGATATTTCTGCCCCATAAATCTAATTCATTTTCACCTCTTAATGTTGTAATTACTTTAAAAAAATCACCAATGCGATCTGTCACTATAATCTCTCCCTCATTTGCCGACATAACATCATCTTGTATTGGTCTTTTTAATAACTGATAATGTGTTCCCATATATACTATGTCGGTTTCAACCCACATTTCCAAAACATGAGAAAAAGAAACCATATGAACAAATGAACCTTCTTTTGATTTTTCAATCTTACCTACTCTATTTATAACATCTAATAACACTTTCTCTTGTGATACAATAGTCGTCATATAAATAACAATATCAATAATTTTTTAATATTGTTATTTTATATTGAATCTAATTGATTCCTCCTATTTATTATAGGATATAATTGTTCATCTAAATTATAACGCAACAAAGCAGTAAATCCAGCAGTAGAAAAAACAAAACAATGCCACATACTGTGATATTTTACATACTTTTCATTAAACCATTCTTGACTAGCAATACTATACATTACTATAGCTAGAATACCAGAGACACTGAAAAAAAAGGATAAACATTTGAAACGCAATAAATAACGCCATACTGTTCGCCATTTCAAAATAACCACTATAAAACTACAAATAGATAAATACCACGTAATAATCAAAGATTGATTTAAATTTTCCCATAAATATACAATCAATACAATATTTTCCACAGCAAAACTAGTTATATAAAATTGCGGTTCTCTTACCCTCAAACCATATAAAACAGTTGTGAAAATTAAACTGCTACATGCATAACCATCCAAAAGAGCCCAGTTATCATAATCATATTCCGATGTAAAAACCTTATCTTCTGGTAAACTGTGATGTGAGTGATATAACAAGGAGAATGTTACCCCGTAAATAAATTTTATAAACATAAATACACTAGGCATATCTTTGCGTCGTTTCCAATTCCATAAAAATACACCCATCGGAAATAATGCCGCACCATGTGTTGTAAGCAATAAATGATACATATTAAATACTTTTATACCATTTTCTTTATTATATTTGCTTAATATATATATGAATTATTTAGTTACTGCTGTGACATTCGTAATATTTTTTGTAGAAGCTATGATGCATTATAACATTGGTATTAATGCCGGTAAAAAAAAATTCAACATTCGATTTCCAAAACTACGAGATCTTTTAAGAATTTTATCCGTATTAGCAGTATTTAGTTGTTTAAATGGATATATTGTATCTATGTTTCAATAACATCATTACACAATTACTTCAACGTCCGTGTCATAAATTGGTTTCATTCCATTTTTTAAATAAGTTTCATTTAATGCGATACGATGATTTAGAACATCGCGTTTAATTTTTTCCTTTTTGACAGCTGGTTCAAATTTGCCATCATTATAAATTACATTTTCACATCGTATACCCTCTCTATAATATAGCAACCAATCATAAGGTGGTTTTTTTGTTTTACCATGATACTCCACTGCCAATCTATTTTTCAACATAAATTCTCCAATATTTAATTTACGATAATATACATCTGCCAATACACGACCATACTTATCATTAGAGACATTTTCTAATTTTATACGCTTATTCAATATGATTTCTGATAATTTTGATTGAGCAATCTCTGCTACTTTTTTTTCATTTTTATTGTGAGATTTCATTTCCGGACAATCAATACCATTTATCCTTACACTCCACCTATAAAGTGGTGATTTCTTATAAGGTAATTTACTAGCAATGGTAATAGTATCACCATCATATACTTTTATTACCCACCCCCCATCAATTGGTGGTTTGAATGGAATGGTATTTCCCCATTCAGGGCATTTCGAACGAAATGGCGAACTACAAAATCCTCTGCCAAAAATCCTACCATTAAAACAATTCATACGTGTTAACATACTTCGAATACTCATTATAATTGAATTAAAAAAGTTTCTATTTAATTCAATTTAAGATATTTAATAATACCCGGGTGAAAATGTATCATGAAGTAAATTTGCCTTTGTCACAGTATTCCAAAAATCACGATCTGTCATTTTAGCCCAACCATAATACAAATTCATATCACGTGAATGCCACCATCGCCCGTGTGCCTCTTCTCCTCCATATACTTCTCTTTCTGGTGTAATTTCAATAGCATGTAAAGTTAAAGGAAATGTATATGGTTCCCCATTAAACGTTTGAAATCGCACATTTATAGTATTGTTTCTTTCTGAAAAATTATGCCACGTTGGACTATCACTAATACCAGGTTTAAAACCAGCGTGAACACGTTTATAATAACATGGTCTATTTTCTAATAATTCTAAATGGCATTTCAATAAATTCGGATGAAAATCCGGTGCATATGATAAAATTAAATCAATTATTTCTTCCGGAAGGTCTGGTAATCTCATTTGTAGTTATAAATAATACGACACTATAAATTTAAATCAATTTAAATGTAGGTGTTTTCCTTAAATTTGGATGCCGTTTCCAACCATAACCACACCACCAACCACCATTTTCATTTGCGTTAATGTTCCATGTAATACTGGTCAATTCTAAATTAGGCCTAGGTGCCCAGGAAATATCTCTTACACCGAGTGTATATTCATCCCTAATAATATCATTTGTATTTTGCCAAACAGGAGGCGGATAAGTCCATCTTTCATAAATTTCTCCACTTTCAAATAAAAGATTGCCAGTACAATATTTAAATTTTTCCTTATGTGTTCGTTTCCAATCAAATGTAAATTCTTTTATGTAATCCCAAATTTCATCAGGTAATTCCATAGTATTTAATGTATTATAAATCCATTCATTTCATTCAATTTAATAATATCACTTATATATATCAAATGTTAGATTCATTATTAATAATCCGCGGAAAAGGACCAATATTAATTACAGGACCTCACGCTGTTAAAACCATACGAAATAAATCGGAGATTCATCATGAAGAAGAATATATTTATGAGATAGTAAATAAATTATATAAATTATTAGGACCAAAATTATGCACTGTAATGACGTGGAATGTGGATTTTTTTGAAGATACAAATCTTTATCCGTATGATCCTAATTTTGTTACCAACATAGAAAAATCGATTTGGTTCAAACAATTGAAAAGTTTTAAACGAAAAAATCCAAAATTTTATTTACATTTAGATATCCATGGAATGAAAAATCACAGCACAAAAAACCATTTAGAATTTGGAATGAAAGCAGTGCAATTGCATAGACCGGGATTAACACAGCATATGAAACCAGTAATAGAAGAAGCATTCGAATCATTAAATATCCCATATAGTTTTAATTCGAAATTTCAAGGTTGGGGGATGAATAAGTATACGGTAGCAAATCAAGGGGTTTTGTTGGGGTTTTTTAGCATTCAATTAGAAATTTCAACGGATATTCGAAAAAAGATACATACCAGTGATGTTTTTGCGCGGAAATTTGCAAACGGTATTCGTAAAATATACAAACAATGGAAAGTTGAAATGAAAAAACCAAAACATCGAAACAAAACAATAAAACGAAAAAAAAAACGATTCAATTCGACAAAACGACGCAAAACACGACACAAAAAATAAACGATAATCTCTCCAATAATATCAAATTTAATTATCTAAACATTTATATATATCAATATGTCTATCAATGTTTTAACTTATAATGTAAGTTGGGAAAGTTCTGAGCCTATTACGCGAGATTGGAATAAAACTAAAAATTTGTATGAACCTGATATGAAGAAGAAAGGTCAAGGTGATGAAGAAAATGGATTAGGACATATGTGTGGAAACAATCCAGAAAGATGTAGAAACAACATTTTCTCTATAATAGAAACTGGCAATTATGACTTAGTTGGTATGCAAGAATATGTTCATACACATTATGCTACCGGTGAATCAGTATATAGAGATAGAATGGCGAAACTAGAAACTTCGACACCACTTAAATTAGTTCAGGGTCATGTAGATCTTCCTGCTCCTTGGCTTGCACCTAAAGCAACAACAAAACGCATAGATATAGGTTCGTTATATAATAGTGAAAAATTCAATCTTGAATCCTACATTATTGGTGAGTTTTTAATATATCGAACTTCATTCAATAGAGACAAAAAACATTACGAACAAAAAGGGGAAGTTGAAAAGGAAGGACGTCCAATTTTGATATTACATTTGAAACATCGGTCTAGTGATAGGGATATATTATTTATCAATGCCCATATGCCACAAACAGGCAATATAGCATATGGGATAGATCCAGCGACAGGAAAATTACTCGATATTAACACAGCAACTGAATCTATTCAAGAAGTGATAAACGAAACAATCAAAAAGCTCGACACCTATGGTGATATCGTTCAAAATAATGTTCGTATTATTTTAGCCACGGATTCTAATGATATTGAAGAAGATGGTTTTGTAAAAAAACTAAAAATCTTAAATAAAAAGCTGAATCACGGCACTAATTATAAACCAACCTGTTGCACAACTGTTGTAAACAAAATAAATGATAAAGGTAGAAAAGCAAGAAGAATACGATATGGTGATATTATTTTAGATTCGGATAATTATGGATTTAAATATGAATATCCAATAGAAAAAGCAGGAAAACCATATTCGGACCATGCCCCCGTTGCAACACTATTAAAAGATCCAGATTTTAAAGATGGAAGAAGAAGTCCAGGTTGCACTGGGCCAGATTGTACTATACAGGGTGGAAAAAAGCGTAGACGCACACGTAAACGCCGTCGAAAAAAGCGCACTAAAAAAAAGGCACCAAAAAGACGCCGCAAACGCACTAGACGCCGAGGTGGAGAGCCTACTTATCTTGAAATGCCTCTTAGAAAAAAAACAAAAAGAAAAAAACATTTTCAACTATATAAAAATCCAAAATCAAGTCAAGATGCATTGAAAATGAAAAAAAAAGCCGCAGAAAGAAGTGGGTTGGAAGGGGAGATGTCTAATTTTGGTCCAGGAAAACGCAACGAATTTTCAGAAGAATATCTCGATTTAATAGATAGGCGGACGGATAAACGAGAGGTAGAAAGGGCAAAGATAAAAAAAAGAAAACGTAAAAATTCTGTTAGACCAAATTTTGACCCTGATACAGGAATGCCGTTATCGCCCAAACATCATAAACGTAAATATTCATATGTAAAAGGAGGAAAAAAAAAGAGAAAAAATAAGACTCGTAAAAAATAAATACAGACAAATAAGTATTCGAATAAATAATAATTGATAAAAAAATTTTATAATTATTATTAAATTATCTTCCACCTCTTAACGAATTGGAAAATGCTACGTGTGAACTATTTAATACGGGTAAGTCATGTCCAGCCGGTAAAGACCGTTGTCTACGCAATCTGTCCAGTTCTCTTTGTCTCCAATATCTACGCCACTGTTCCTCTTCACTGAGATTTTTTTCTTCCTCTTCAACAATAGCTTGCTCTAACTCTTTTACCGCGTCTTTTATTTTATTACAAATTGTATCTATTTTTTCTAAACCATCACTACTCATACTAATATAATTAAGTCATTTTAATTTAAACCATTTTTTTCATTATATTCACTCATAGCCTCGGCATATCTCTCTTTGTCTTTTGCGGCCATATCATCGTATTTACTTCTATTTTTAAGTTTACCCCAACCTTTCCCCAATTCTTTTGCAACTTCGGAAATAATAACTTTTTTATTAGCCTTTTTATATTTTTGGATATATTTTGGTCTATGTTCATCACAATAAAACATAAAACCAGATTTTGCTCTCTTGGGTAAGTTTGGATCTTTTTTTGCTTTTATTTTTAATTTATCACCCAATAGTTTTTCTTGCAATTCATTAATTTTATCAGGTTGCCCCAGTTCCATGCAAACCGATTTTAATAAACTCAAATGTGATTCGTAAAATACATCATTAATTGAACATGTGTTGTTGTGAAATAATAAACTCGCCATTTTATATTAATATATATTGGGTTTTCTTTAATCAATTTAATTAATATATATATTAATTAATAAATTGAAGTTAATATATATTAATGAAATTAATGTAAAACAATGAATATTCAAAATCTTCCAGAAGAAATAGAAAAATATATAATAAAAAATTATTTCCATTATTCGGATATACATTATTTATCTCCAGTTTGTAAAAAGTGGAGAGATATTAATAATTATATTACAGAATTAAAAAAATTTTTAAAATATGTATTTGACACTTGTTTAATACGTCCATTACAAATACGTTCGGCTAATCAAATACATGCAATGGAGTTATTTGGAAATTCAAAACGCGACTGGAAAGGTGAAAATTTAGAAGAATATTTTAATATCAAAAGAGGTCTGACGCCACCGGGAATAAAATCGTGTGAAAATATCGAACAGGTGAGATTAGAAGCCGTGAACTATATAAAATATCATTCGGGACTTTTTAACGAAAAAGAATTAATGAAAATTTGTCAAAGCAACAACAAAACAATGATACAGATAACTTATTTTCCATCTAGTCTCAATTTTACTGATATGTTTAAGAATAATTTAATCGATATGAAAAATCAAATCGTTAAATTTAAAAAAAAATATTTACTGGACCCGAAAAATCAAGGCTTCAAAATAAAACTACACTGTAGACATAATTACACTACCGGTGCAATGACTTTAATAATATGGAGATAGAATTATTTAAAAAAATATAAGTATATTAATGTATAATGTTTAAAAAATTTTTTTATTTTTTGTTGCTAGCAGTGCCAGCTTTGTCTCAGTTGTCAGCCCCTTGTTCGAGAAACTGTGAAGGCGTGAATCAAGTAGGTGTAAATTTTCCATCTACAACTCAGGTCGCCGTAATGGACCAATGTGGATGGTTTCCAGTAAAATATGATACAGGAACTTTTTACTACCACAATAGGGATACTAGAGAAAATCAATGGGAAATGCCATATTGTGAACCAGAATTACAAGAACAATAATTAAACCATAGTTAAATTTGCCACAATTACATTATCTGCTTTAATATCATCTTTGTCATCAGATGATATTTTATATTTATATTCTGATACTTGTTCACCATTACCATTTCTTTTTACATGATCTTTATCTATTACATTATAGGATTGTAATTCAGACATATAAGCACTTAATGCCATGTTATTTTTTTTAGAATCAGCGGATACGAATGTTGCATTATATAATTTCATTAATATTAATATTACGAAACTCATATAAGCTGTAATAGTAGTTGTTCCAGCATTATTAAAATAAATAGACGTTGTGGATAAAATTAAATTAATTGAATATACACCAGCAGTAATTTGTGAACTATAGTAATATCTATCATTTATTTTATGCAATGCCATTTCTAATTCTGGTCGTTCTTTTAAAACCAATGGTAAATTATTATCACCATAATCATCTGATATATCCAAATGTTCTATACACCAATTTTCTCTATTCAGTTCAATTGTATAACAAGTAATAAAGCATAATGTTGATAAAAAATTAAAAGCCAAACTAGTTCTGTGTAAATCACCTTCTCTGTATAAATTGTCTGTTATACTACAAACAGAATCGCCGCAAGATTGTGGAACAAACAAAACCAACATACTTCCCATTAATACCTTATAACTTTGTAGTAAAAAAATAAATATAGTTTTCATACGTTCTTTCGTGTCAACGTCTACTTTCATTATAATATATCTAAATATTAAATTAAATTGAAATTAATAAATACATTTTATTGAATGTAATTAAAAATGTCAGATTCAGCAACAACAAATACTTCGAAATGCGTCGCCGCTTTACAGGAACATGCTAGGCGTGTTCAGGAGTGGAAAGCAGAAAAATTAAATCCAAAAGCAGACCAACTATTGGTTGATATGGGAATTAAAGAGGATGATACCGCACCCACTTGCACTATTACTCAGGAAAAAATAGATTACAAAAATTGTGTAAAAACAAGTTGTGGTCATTATTTCTCCTGTGAAGAGTTTTGGGAATGGACCAAACAGAGTAATAAATGCCCGAATTGCCGTGAAGAATTAATACAGCGTGATAGGAGTGAAGAATTAGCGCTAAAAAATTTATTGGATCGCCGTAGAGAAATACGCGAACAAGTGCGCGAAGCGTATGAAGAATATGATCGTATAAATGAAAAAATATGTGGTAGGAATAGAGTATTAAAAGCGAAGCGTGAAGAACTTCAAGAGTTAAAGCAAGAAGAAATAGAGGCCCGTGAAGTAAACGAAAATATCGAGAATTCAATACAACATAATGAGGAAATTTTGGAGGAAATGAGATTATACAAAAGCAATAGGGGTCTATGGGAAAAGCGTATGAAACGTAGAGAAAGATTGGAAATTCACAGAGGAAAAGAAACATGGAGAAAAAATATAAAAGAGATTCACAAACAAATACAAGTAAATGAGATGCTACGACTAGGATTTCGACTACGTGAGCTTGGATGGTTGGTGCCACGCGAAGAAGAGGTAGATATTTCTGAAACGAATATGTTTGACCTTCCACCAGAATTTGCGGGCGCTGAAACAAGAAAAACCATGTGTTTGATTGACCTGGAAGATGGGGAGATGGAAGACGACGTTCCCCGGAGGCATGTAGTGTTAGAAGAAGGTGAGGTAGATGAAATAAATTGGGATAGTTATGACTATATCAATTGGGCTGATAGGGTAGAGTCTGATTCAGATATGTCAGTTGATGAAGATTATGGTGATATGCCAGAATTAGTAGCATCACCGATTATGACACCACCTCAATCTCCACGTGAATCAACCACTCCACCACCAGTGGAGAGAGTTTCAAATTGGAGAAATAGAAGTCTCAATCCACAACAATTCAGGGATTTTGTAAACTCCTTACAAACTATCGACATCCAACCGATTAACAACAATAATGATATGGCAGCTCAAAGAACCATATTACAACAACTATTTGATACGAGAGTAATGAATCCTAGTCATCCAGACGATTAAATTATGATGAACATTTATGATAACATAACTTAAATTAAAAAATTTTTTTATTGTTAATGAATGATATTAAAAGATAATATATATATATTAACTATATGGATTTGTCATCAAATGATACGTCATCATCGGATGGTTCAACATTTATAGCCAGATTAATAAATAGGTTAGAAACAACCGGTCCGTCTACATCGGTTAGAGATGACAGACAATCGCCAATGCCAACACCTCGAGAATTAGAAATTTCTGGAGTAAGTATTCAAATTCCCACCGAACAAAATATTTCAACAGAAAATTTAAATAATATCGATGATATGAAATGTTCCATTTGTTATATTTATAAAGGAGAACTTGAAACAATAATTTCTGAATGTAATCATGTTTTTTGTAAAGACTGTTTTTTTAAATGGTTAAAAACAAACCCAACTTGTCCTTGTTGTAGAAAAAATTTTGGAGATTGGACATTTATACCCGATGAAACATTAGAACAAAGTTATACTGTTGTCCAAAAAAAATATAGAAGATTAAGGCATTGTTATGCGAAACAATTAGAAAAATTAGATAAGCGCGAAGAAAAGTTAAAGTTATTAGAAAAAAAATCAACAGAACTTATAAAACAACAATTAAGATTAAAAAGTATGATTGAATATACCAAAGGATATAACAAAGCATTAGTTGATGGTAATAATCAAGTTGAATCTTTACCATGTATCGGAGAGTTTCGTCGTGGATATTTGGATTCTATGTGGGAAAATCACAAGTTTATTGCGAATGAACTTAAAAATTTTGGCGGAATAACCACAACTTTAACGAATAAAAAAAAACCCATAATACGAAAAAAAACTATTATTTCGGAATCTTCAAATACTGACTCTACTAGCGATGAGGAAGAAATATTATTAGAATACCCCCATTCGTCTTCGTCGTCTTCATTTTTATCTACTGATTTTTCATCATCATCATCATCATCTTTCACATTTTCAAATGAATCAATTAATAGCTCATCATCGGAAATATTTGTATTTCGTGGCTCACAATAAATAATTTATTAAATCATATTAAAAAAATATGTAGATATTACTTTAGATGTCAAGAGAATATATGCATTATTTAAAAACAGGCGAAAAATTTAGAGATGGAAAAGAACCTTGTCCCGGTTCTACGAGATATTATCTGGAAAATCGAAGAGAACGCGTATTATATAAGAAAGATATATCAGATGAACAATTGAATGAACTAAACGATTATTTGCCCAGAGCTTTTAAAAATTATAAATGTGGTAAAAATCCCGATACTATTGTTGCCGACTTGGGTTGGAAATATAATAAAGAACAAAAAAAATTTCATCATGATAAGTATACTAAAAGCGATGGTTCACCAAAATATTTTGATGTCGGGTTTTTAACCTGGAACGACGAAAGATATATGGTTCCGGTGAATAGTGATTCTTTTTTGGATAATCTAGGAATTACTTGGTCATATAAAAATGTATCTACTATATGGGTATTGGAAAGAAATAATCCATTAGATTATTGGAAAACGCGTAAAGGTAAAAGAATGGCAAAATATATTGAATATAGAAAAAGAAGAGAAAAAAGGGCGCAAATGTATTCAACTGCAAAATAATAATAAAAACAAATATTATATTATTATTTATGAACATTAACACAGATGTTGATGAAATAGACTCACCAATGTGGGAAATCTTACATAGTCCGATTATAATTTCAAAGCCAGAAATAGTTTATTCTATAAAAACTTTTAATGAATCATTAAAAAAAACCTTTTTAGTTGAATGGGATAATAAAAAAAAATGGATGGGATTAATTCAGATATTTAAAATTTTAGATAGTTTTCATTTTTTTAATATATTAGATATTTATGATTCAAATACTAATGTAGAAAGAAATATAAAAATAAATAATTATTTGTCTAAAATTGGTGGTTATAATGAAAAAAATTTGTATATATTTATGAAAGCATTTGATAATTATTTAAAGTAATGGTGTATCCTTTACTTTGATATTTTTATTCACGGACAAAATAACATTTCTTTTGGTCATTCCTGTATTAAATAAAACGTGTGGTTGCGCTAGTTCAAGCGCAATTTCTTGTGTTAACATGAAACCGGGATTTACCGGCTCTTTACCAACTTGTAATTCGGTCCAAACGCACCCTTCCAAAACTTTTAAAAACGATGGTACTTTGTTGTAATAAAATGTTTTGGGCGGTAATACACAAAGATTAATATCCCATTTACCGGTTGATTCAACTTTTATTATATTATCTTGTGGATGTAATGATGTAATAAGTTCTTTAAAATCAGACCCAATATATTGGGATATTACTTTATATACATTTAAATTCGAAGATAGATTTTTTGTTAATTGTGGTAATGTATTCGAAGACAAACGTTGCATGTTTATAAAATATTAATATAAATAAAATTATTAATATTTTAAATTCAATTTAATTATTTACAGTAAGTTCCCAATATCATTACAAAAAAACAAAATGTAGGAAATAAAAATAAAGATAATACTAATAATTTAAACGGTATATAAAAGCATTTTTGCATACAACAAAAACAATATTTCCTTTTTTCGTGTTCAATTAACAAAACATTATCTCTATATGTAACAAAATCGTTATCATAAATATCTTCTCCTACTTCTGGCAAACAATTAAAATACATAGTCATAAATTCATTATCTAAATTCATAATGAATTCCATAGCCAGAGCATCCATTACCATATCCCCCGCGTCATTATTTACATATATTAACCATATATTTGTACAATAAATAATTAAATTAAACCCATATTCTTGAATGGTGTCTAATAAAACCCAAACATCAATAGCCGGTGTCATTCTATTTAATCTAGTTCTATCTGTTAAATTATCCCACAAAAAAAAACTTTTAACAAAATAAAGCATTAGAATAGCAAAAAAAATTACTTTATTTTCAAGTGTTGCTTCATTTGGACAAGTATTTTTGCCATAATATTCTTTGTATTGATTAGACACCATTGCTGCCCACAACAACCATTGTGATAAAAATATCATTAAGGGTAATCCGAACATACTGGAAAAGATATGAGAACAATATACTGTATTATGTTGCTTCAAAACTTTATTTTTATAACCTTTATTAATTTGATATTTAAATAAACCAAACATACCAAATTTTGGGTCATCAATAATAATTCCTATTTTTTCTTCCAAAGAAACTTCGCTGGCTAATGTTAACATTCTTTGGGGCGATGGTGTGTGGCAATCGGGTATAATTTTTCTAGTGTGTTCTCTACCCATTAACAAATCATCATTTAATTTTGCTTTAACGTGAGAAAATACAAAATATAAATTCTCTCCAATTATACTACATAAACTATAACACATTAAATTAATTTATTGTAAAATATTTAAATAAGTTAATTATATTGATTAAAATATTCTTCTCTTAATTTTGACTCATATGTTAAATAATCACCATCATAATTATCTTTTAACATTTGAACTTCTGTTATAGTTCTACTATTCAAATAAAAATTATATGGTTTATATTTTTTGAAAAAAAAGTTGAAATGATAAACAAATTTTATAAATCTAGTAGAATTCTTCATAGAACTATATACAATTCGAGGACCATTGCGTGGTATACTAGGTTTCGGTATATTTTTCATGACTTGATTATATTTTATAATATAAGGGTCTTTTTTCAAATGTTTGCCGTGTATTTTAATATTATGAAACATATAAGATTTAATGATTCCCCAAACATCTTCGAGTAAAAACATAAATATATTAATTAAATATATTAATTTATTTTTAATTATTTTTTCTGATAAATAAGTGATAACCAAAACAACTACAACTTGGTATTATTTCTTTTACTAAACAATCATCTTGTCTACAATGACAACAAACTCCTTCTTCATTTGGATTTTTTTCGTTCCATTGTTCAAGACATTTTAAATGAGAATGTATTTTACATATACTACAATAACAATAACTTTCATTTTCAAGAATATTATAAAAACACATTACACACTCTTCATTTTTATAAACTACTTTTTTATTTTTTTTTGTCATAACTATATTC
>Ga0181404_1000402_pt1 | contig 13157 bp, 13 predicted proteins | sample 27SPOviralmetaG_FD_130133 | JGI IMG/M metagenome (GOLD analysis project Ga0181404, IMG submission 130133) | Marine viral communities from the oligotrophic San Pedro Time Series (SPOT) site, San Pedro Channel, CA, USA - 27 SPOT_SRF_2011-10-25 | ecosystem: Environmental > Aquatic > Marine > Strait... | reverse complement strand
GATTCCAACGATGTCACACCAAGGTCAGTAATCCAAGGTACACCCGTACAAGAAGCTCCAGCGTTAGAGAGGGATTCCAACGATGTCACACCAAGGTCAGTAATCCAAGGTACACCTGTACAAGAGTCAGTGCCAGAAGGAGGCAGCGCCATACTGTCTGTCCATGACGGCATTGTGCAAGCAGGTGGTACTGATCCTATTCCATCAACTCCAGCCGACACGTCTAGGAAGACTGAAGCGGATGAGAGTACAGATAATTCAAAAGAAGATAACAAGTCCACAGACACTCAAGAAGGGGGTCCTAACGCAGCAATTAAGCAATTCGATGAATCGTGGGAGTCTAAAATAAGTACAGAGAAGAGCGATGATGCACCAGTTAAGAAACACGAAGAGGGGCCAAGTTTGAGAGCGAACAAAGGTGCAAAAATTGAGGCGTTGAAAGACGCAATTGCTGCGGGGAAATGGGAAAGAGTCAAGGAGTTAGCTAAGGAGTTGAGAGAAGATAAGTCTAAAGCAATAAGTACAGTGTCGGCAGACCAAAAGATTCAAGGCTTCATATCCGAGGCTAATCTGGCCGTGGGCAAGGAAGATTGGGGGAAGGTGGTAAAATTGTCAGAGTCTATTGAAGAAGAAGACAAGTTCAAAGGCAAGATAGATGATTCAGGTAAGCCTCTACGTAATCTTAGCAATACTGAATTAAAGAAGGCTTTGAAGGCGAAGGGAATTAAGGGAGATGAGTTAAAAGGAATGACACGAATGCAACTTTTGAAAATAATAACGAAGCAAGTAGACAAGGGTAAGCCAGACGAGCAGGAAGCGATGCCCTCGCTGCCTGTAGATACGAGCGAAATTAGCAAGGAGTTAACAGACACCCTCATGGAGTTGATAAAAAAAGAAATTCAGGATCAGGAAAAAGAGAACACGAAGAAAGGTGCGTCGGCGGGTACGGGAAAAGTGCCTGGGGCTGCTAACATGTTGCAAAGCATTATCGCGGGTGCTGTGGTCATGGCATCATCAATGATGGCAAATGCAGTAGGCCTGACAGCCCAACAAGTTGGAAATTCAGTCGGCCTGTCTGATTTACTAGCTCAAGTACAATCTGGCGACACCGAGGACTTAAAGAGAATATCGGGTCTTTACATAAAGTATCTAACTGAGGTGATAAACTTAACTAGTCCTGAGCTTGTTACTCTAATAAAAACGTTTTCGGATGCAATTAATAAATTGACTTCTGAGGCAGTGGGGGGATCGTTAGGAGTAGTTAAAAATGTAATAAAAGCGGTAGTTAGCGCTGTTCCGTTTATTGGTCCCTTAGTTCTTATGGCAGCTTCAGCATCGCCAGCTTTTAGAACAGGTATTGAGGCAATTCGTACAAAACAAAAAGTAACTGTAAAGTTGTCTAAACAACTAGGAAAGATTAAAGAAATTGTGGCAAAGGAAACGGGAGAGTTACAGGAGAAAATAAAAGAAAGGGATGCTAAAGCAGAAAATGTGGAGGATGCGGCGGCTAAAGAGACGGTAGAGAGCCAGGATGAAGGGCCAGCTTAAAAGTTCATTTTTTATTTCCAACAGTTTCTAAATCGGCAGCATCTTTTTTTTTTTTGAATCCACGTGATTCTCTAGGATTAAATGAGGTTCCGAGCGTAGCCTTGGCAATATGGTACGCAATCTTTTCTTGATCATTCAAGGCAGCAATGAACTTCGGTTCATTAAACATTATTAATACTATGTATATAACTTCAAAAATTTCAATTTTGGACGTAAGGCAACACATACATTGACTTCTTGCCGCCTTACTTGCTTAGCCAAGCTTTCGTCGATTTCGTAGCCCATGGCCAATAAAATGGTCAGTAGACTATCAAAGGTCTCGTTGGTGAACAGAGCTTTTTTAGCAGGGGAATAGAAGTAATAGAAACATTTAGGTGCACTAAAGCCCAGTTTACTTGCTGCGGGGAAACTCTGGTATTTTGTAAGAGCTCGTATCTTTTGATCGGATGAGCGATTTTTAGTGTAATAACAAGTTACGTAATTCTGGGTCAATTCGTCATACTTACAGGTACTAAATATAATAACAATAGTCATATGAATTTTAAAACTAAAAAAATTGACGACGTGATGAGCTGTGATAAGATACCACATGGCGCGTAAAGTTTACAGGTATAGGTTATCGCCTGATGTAGTAGACATCGTTGCTGAGTTTGCCAGAATCCATGAGCACGATAGCAGAAAGGACTATAAACAAGCATGGGTTGAATATGTGGCAGTGAACAAAGTTTTGTTTGATGAAGAATGCACACTGCTTATCAATTCTGGCTACGAGGGTGATCCCATCGAAAAAATATTTAAGGCTGGAAGGTATTACTTCAGGAAGAAGTCCGTAGGGAAGAAGATATCTCCTAAAGCAAGACGAGTATATATTGGTACAAGTAGAGAGATGTTAAAGGCCATGGACCAATTCATTCATCTGCAGCTTGGTGAGGATAATCCTCTATCTCCTGCAGCTAGCTATGAAAAGTTTATCAGTTCGGATACAGGAAGAATCATATTTAAGAGTGAGATTTCGAATCTAATGTTGCAGCTTGACGACGAGACGGCTAAAGACAAACTGAAGAAGACTTTCAAGAACAGGTATTATAGACATACACAGTAGAACTCAGGTTATTCATTGTCACATATATATATATTATTTAATGCCAAATCTTTTAGCACAGGGCGGATTCGGTTGTGTTTACTACCCAAGTATAGATAACGGAAGAAAGGATAAAAAGTCGGATAAAGAGTTTGTTACAAAAATACAAAGAAAGGATGAGGCTGCAGCCAATGAGATCAGAGTTGGAAAGCTAATAAGCAGCTTTAAGAAGTACCGTCTTTTTTTTCTGCCAATAGTGAAATCTTGGAACTTGACGATTGACAAGCGTAATGTAGGAGAGTTCAAAGATTGCGACATCATCTCCAATTCAGTTTCAAAATACATTGCAATGGATGTACCATTTGTAAAAGCAACAGACTTTTTAATTGAGCTCAAAGCAAATGGACCTCATAGGAAGGTACTGATATTGCTAGAGTCGTTCAGAGTTTTATTGATGTCGGTAGAAGTGTTGCACTCTTTAAAAGTAGTCCACTTCGACTTAAAGCTCGGTAATATTTTGTATTTGAAGGTATCGCAACTGCCAAGAATTTTAGACTTCGGTATTTCGATTATTGACCCGCTCTCTCTGGCCTTTCCCGAGGGAGTTTATGATATCGAAAAGAAATTACAAGCTTTGAAAACGCATTTTTATGTATTTACGGTAGAGTACAAGCCCTGGTGTTTAGACATTGTAGTACTTTCGTGCATTGCCGAATACAAAGAGTGGTCAGCCACCCATGCGAAGATGATTGCAGACCAGTATGAAGATAAGTCACGCTTAGGTGCGAATAGAATGCGGGAAATAGTTTCACAATTGACAAAATATGGAACTATGAGCTTACCTGCTTTAGTGAATTATCTTTTGAGCCAATGGAGAACGTGGGATATCTATTCGATAGGAATTATATACCAGGATATATTTAAGGATCTAATGGCTGATGACACATCCATTTTTCTCCAAAACTGGCAAAGAATCATTGGAAAGGCAGTATCGGCTAATCCCGAACACAGACTTGGTGCGGAGGATAGCGTAAAGCAATTCGACGATTTGTTTCTAACTTGGAGTGACCCTGCAATATATTCTAAAATCGTCACTGAGTTTAATGACCACGCCATAGAAATGCAAGCAACTATACGCCCAACCGCTGCATTAATAAGTCAAAATTGACTTTTCACCAGCATAACTAGGGTTTATAATAAGATGTTAACCAATCATCTCTATCCCCATGATCTAGTAATTAGCTCCCTTATTGAAACTTTGGATAGAACTTATAGTCTTCACGAAAACTTGTATTGGCTGTGGGAACTAGTATACACGCTGGACACGATAGAAGATGGTTTATTATGCATAGTAGCATTATTCTACCCACATGCTCCCGAGCCACTAATACGGCTTGTGAAAAATAAAAGTAAAGAAGCTCTTCGATTGAAAGATTTGAAAAAGAAAGCTATTATATTATCAAGCATAATAGCGAATCTTCGCAGGATTCCAAAAAGCACGGATGCATTGGTAATCCAACAGGCCGCGTCTGATATGGGCAGCAGACCTACATCTATATATGTGGATAAAAATGGCAGATGCTCGACCAGGTCATGTTTCGAATCAGCTATATCATCGGGAAACAATGTTAATGTTGGTTTTTACTTAACTAAAATGATTAATCAGTGCATTGACTTCGATAATAAGGAAGTACTAAGTAGCATGTGGGAGGGTAAGAGAGACACTGTAGATCTTATCGCGATCAGCGGTGATTTAGGCAGACGGACTTGTAAGACTAAAGTCAACGGCTCTAAAGTATTTGTAGTGCCCTCATCAGATGTAATTAAGTCTTTGGAGAAAACCTTCTCTATTGTTGACGATCCTGATATTGATGCGCACACAAAACTTAGGCAGACTAGACTGTATAAGGTGAAGGTTAACAAATATGTTTCTACTTTGATCACTTCTGACAAGACAATCTTAGACGCAACTAGGCATAATTGGTTGTCAATGGCAATGCCTGGAGTAAGCTGGGAGCATCGACTTAACAGTCATAATGCGGAAATCACGGATGGAGATTTGAACTTTAGTAATGACGATGATGAGGAAGAATTTATGGAGCTGTACTCTTTGGACTTTGATGAACTGCCCCTAGACGTCCAATGTCTTAGTATTCCCCAGAGCTAACGTTTTACCCTCAAAGATCCATTTGTGTAGTTCCTCTCGAACGCCCGAAGCAAACTTAATGTTCGACCTAGTTTTACATTTTGACTTATTACAGACTTGAGCTCTCTCCGCGGCGAACATCTCGTCCACGATTGAATACGCCGTGTTCAAGTAAATTATACTATCGCATAATTTGCGTTTTCTACAACATAGTTGTCTATAATCTTCGCTATCAGTGCCAGTTTTGTGTAGAGCCCTTTCATGGCGCAGTGCATTAATTACGTACGTTAGATCGGTGATTGTTTTAGTTCTTGCATCATCGATCCGCTTAATAACGGAAAATATATTTGTGTTAGAGGTGAAGGGATACCTGCATAGGATGGCATTTGGGATGGGGAATTTTGCGCTGTCTTTGATGTCCCGAATTTTCGTGTCCACCTCTTGGACAAGATCTTTCATCTTGATAGTCAATGCCTCTTCTGCTATTTGCGTTTTGTCCCTGAGTGTTGAAAGATTCTCGCGCACGCCTTTTTGAACTGACACCTTGTCATTCGCGAGCTCTTCATCGTCCTCACTAAGCGAATTAATTCTGTAGATAGTCTTCATTTCCTGGAAGCCGCGCCTTACTTCCGCTGCCCGTCTTCCTTTTTTTAAAGAAGGATCGCTAAACAATAATACTTGTCCAGACTGGAACTCGAGGAGTGACTGTAGCTTATCGTATTGATGTTCTGCAGACCTATGAGCCTCTACGCAAGCATCCAGACGTAGTATACTCACTATGCCTATGAGACATGTCGCAAGGGCCGCGAGTGTGCCGACTATAATTTTGCCCTCTTCCGTACATTGTATAGAGTCCGCCTGAATGAGAATTGGTTGGATAGCAGACGCTATAAGTGCAGGTATCATTAGAGCCTGTAGCCTGATCATTGCATGTCTTTGGCTCTCATGATGCATGTGTTTCTTTCCCTTTACGAAAGAAGCCAGTGCATCTATAGCAGATGAATATCTTCTTGGAACGTCAACATCATATCTTATGTTCACGCGCTCTTTAATAGTTTCAAAAGAAACTCTTTTGTAGTCAACAACTCCGCCAGAATCTAATTCGAAGTCAGTAGGCGTGGCTGGCGACATAGGCTTATATGCTCCTATAGTGGATGATATAGTATCACCAAGAGAGGATACAGAAATTTGGACATTGTCTTTCTTAAGATCATCAGTCATTATTATCAAATAACTATCAAAGTTTGTAAGTCTTTAGTTAGATTTTCTCAGGTAGTGTTATATGGGCAAGAGAACGCGTTCAAACAGATGGGCAGGATGGAGCAAACTACAACCGCGAGGCAGCCAACGGCGCACTATGAGGAAAAAATGTGGGCGTAAATGCTTTGTCGGCCCTAGATCGGAGCCGACTAGCTTCCCTATATGCGCCGTATATGGCAATAAGATAACATGTGATCCTAATGACAAGGGACTGTGGGCAGCCTATATACGCGCAAGGCAAATGTCTAGTAGACGGACTAAAAACCGTAGGCATAGTAGAAAGGCATACGAGCGAGTTGCAAATCGCGCTCGGCGTAAGTTGCGAGACAGAGGTCAATGGGTAGGAGGAAGTGGTCTTGGCTATTCCAATGTCTAAATGCATTACAGCATTCCTTGAGGTTATCTTCCAGAAGACCCAAATCCATTTTCCCCTCTAACCGTGTTATCTAAGGATCCAACAAGTTGAGGTACTAAAGGAGAGTGTTTCTCTATAATAATTTGAGCAATTTTATCGCCTTTTCTTATTTCCGCGGTTTCTGCGGATAGATTAAAAATCAGCACTTTGATTTCACCGCGATAGTCAGAATCCACTACGCCTGCGCCTATGTCAGTGTGCTTGCGATACGAAAACCCTGATCGTGGCGCAATACGTCCGTAGTGGCCATGCGGGATTGCCATTGCTATGCCAGTAGAAACAAGGGCTTTTCCCTGGGCCAAGATAGAGACATCATCACACGAAGCTAAATCAAGTCCCGCTGATCCAAAGCTGGCTCGCCTAGGGGTAGTGGCCGAATTGTCAACTTTAACAAATGACAAAGACATGTATGGTTTAGTAAATGTCTTTCTAAATCAAATTGAGACCATCGTATGTGAATTATGTGATGTTATAATATGGAAGGCGTGCCAGTTATCAAGGCTGAGTGCTTCTCTAATTCACTGAACGTGGAGGCGATTGTAGACGGCGAAACAATCGGCCATTTTACGCTGGCTGGTGAGCAGGGAAGAGACATAATAAAATTCAATGGCGATGATAACAAATGTGAAGGCGCTAAATGGATAAAGTTAGTGGGTAGAGGATATACACCAGCTACCTACGGTGGCACAATAGATACAACTATCTTTATAGAAGAAGAATACAGGGGGAAAGGCATCTCGACAAGGATGGTGATGAAAATGCTACAAGTTTTAGAAAGTTTAGGCTGCCCAAACGAGCAAACTTTTCATATTGATGTAGATGCGAGTGATGGCTACGGGGACAAGTTAGGCTACGAGGTTTGGCCTCAGCATATGGATCATCCACGGGCTATGAGGAGAGCAGAGATTTCAGAGCTACCAGGTTCGGGATACGAGAAAGGCATTACATTTCTACAGTTAAAGAAAAACATGCGGTTCGGTCAACGACGATTTAATTTCGAGGAGATAACTGAAAAAAGAGGCCGCGTAAGAAGTCGCAGTCCATCCAGAAGTCGCCGCTCACCCAGAAGTCGCAGCCGACGAAAAAGTAGAGGGCGAAGCAGAACTCGTCGGTTATCGCCTAGTAGAAGTCGTGGTCGATCAAAAAGTGCTGCTATGACAAGAAGTAGGTCTAGGAGCCGTGATAGAATAAAAACACGAAGTCGAAGTGTTTAGGAAAAAGGCATATAATTATTTAAGCTACCAACGGTTGGATGTTGGTAAACGGGGTGAGACTCGGTAGCGCATGAAGTTATATTAGGAACATCACGCCAGTCCAGTCTACCACGTGAGTTTCGTATTTTGAAAATCAGACTTCTGTGTCTTAAGTTCCATGGAGAGGGAGGATCTTTAAGAATAATAGTACACGCTCTCCCATTAGAGGGAACTCTTAGTTGAACACGGCTCAAAGTATTAGTACGCCCCTTAGGGCTTAGTTGGCGATATACGGTTTCACCAGTCATGCTGTCAATATGGCACTTTTTGCCTATTAAATATTTGAGGTACTCGCTATGTCCACCACCTCCAGAAAGTGTAAAGCTTAAAAGTATGGGAGCACCTCTGTAATCCAGTTCTAAATATCCGTGACATTTGGCATGGGGTGTAGTGGATGAAAGTGTTGAAGAAAAGAAGTACTTTCCCTCTTTCCTGCTACCAGGATGACTAGGGGGAGCTGGGCTATAAGTGTTCAAAATCAATAAAACCGTGCCTATCACGCACAGTACGGCGATAGCGGATTCGGTAGTTCTCTTGTCCATGTGTTATATATGCGTAATATATTCGATAGCATGCATATACAATGTGACCTTCACACATTGCAGGCCCCAGCTTCTTCCAAAGACCAATTTCTAATTTCGGCCCCAGCGGCTCGGGAAGAAGATACATAACGGGTTCACCCATTACCAATCCGAGAGGTGGGGGCGTGAGACGATTGAAGTTGAGGAGAAGGGCGAGTAATGGCGCAAATGGCAAACCATGCGGATTTAGCATCATATCAACCAGTCTTGAAAATTACCCTGAAGGATGACGCGTGAGAGTCCCCTGCATCTATCATGCTGCAAAGAGACAAGGACAAGGGGGAAAACATCAGGAGTGAGCAGCCTTTTTCAAGAAATATCTAACCAGAGAGCAGAATGGACCCTGTCGTGTCGATCATCGCAACTCACCAAGCGAGAATCCGATGTATTATACGAGACATTACACGTGACCTTCCAGACACAGTTCTTAGCAAGATACATCGGTTCATGAATGGAGCGGTTATCAAGCTGACGATAGACGGTCGTGAAAAAGAAGCATCCCTAGACCTAGTGTACAATGGTGATGACAAAAGTTCTCATAAAGATAAGAAGTACTATGTTGGAGAGGATATATCTCAGCAAAACGATTCTATGAGGATAACGTTTCCATTGGAGCCTAAGGAAGAAGACGAACATCAAGATGCAGCAATTAGTAGACGGCTGTTATACGGAAGACTTCTTTTCCCAGATGTGTCAAGAGGAGGCACATACATCTTCTTTATAATCAGACATGGAGAAGCATCGCATAACACGAAGAAAGGCTTCGCAAAATTCATGCAATCAGCGCGGGGGGAAAGAGATACCAAGCTAACTGAAGCAGGTGAAAGGCAAGCAGCAAACGTTGCCGTCGCCCTATTTAACAAAGGGGACGTGTTTAACGAGTTCAGATCAGCAAAATATCTATTTAGTTCTGATTTGCAGAGAGCGATGAAGACGCTCGCCATCGTTGTAGGTACAGCCGAAGGCCTCGCCTCGGCCGATAATGAACCAGCATCGGGACCTAATAGCCCTCCTCTCCTCCGAAAGATAAACATATTACCTTGTGCGCACGAGTTAAATTATGATCCCGCTGGAGAGTGCGATGGTGTCAAATTAAAACAAGCAGTGCAAGGAGAGGAAAACAAATCTTGCTCCGTGTGGGATGGAGAAGGAATGTCCGATTCAAAATGCAAATACCAAATCGACTGGAGATCAGAGATCGAATACGATGACGGGAGACCTCTGTTCGCTGTTACGCCTGGACAGGATGCATCAACAGCAATAATGGGTGCAGCGGAGACACGGGAATATAGCGGCACATTCGGTTTGGACTGGCGATATTACAGAGATTTTTACGGGAACGGACTTCGGGGAGAGGCAAAAGCGGGGCGCAGGAAGTGCAGAGAGACAAACTTCCTGTTAAGAGCCATAAACATAATCAACGATAGCGACCAAAGCGGAAGGGTACTAAGGTCATGGACTAATCCCATGGCCTCGCCTCAATCGAGGAAAAGTTATGATGAGGGTAGTGCATATGGACAAGGCGGGGGAAAAAGAAGGAAGCGGCGGTCGAGAAAGAAGAGGGTAAAACGTACCAGAAGAAAGAAGAGCGGCTACAGATCACGGGGCAGATCAAGGCGCATAGCAAGAAGGAAGCACTATAAAAAGTGGGTTAAGATACAGTAAAAAAAACGGACAATTAGAGTTTTGTTTAAACCTGGTGCCCGAGTGAGATATGGGGTCGTACGTATATATTTTAAGGACGCAGTAGAGCAGTTGTCCTGCTAGATCTTTGACATAGTCTAATTTCACAATGTTCGGAAGCGGCGTAGTTTTAGTCTTTAAATGGTGCACAAGGTAAAGATGTTTGATTAAATATGATATGACTCATATGATATATAGCTAGTTTTTCGTCGTCTGAGTCAACATTTACCATATCACATAGACCGCATACCGGTTTGTCACCGCCACTGCTAAATGACCATCCATCAAAACCAGTGGGTACCTCTAAATTGAACTTTGATAATGAATATAAATCTACATCACTATTGGATTTCCATCCGTACTTTTTTGTGTAACTCATTACTTTTTTACATCCATTGGTGGAAATATAAAATGCGTGATTTAAACCCCCTGTAAAGGATCGCCTATATTCCATATCCTTGAGGTTACACTTGGTGTTAGAACCAATATATGGTCTTATTAGGTCAGCGTCTTCGGGTATGTTGTACAAGACCTTTAGATCTTCACTCTTATCTATATTAACTGGCCTAACATCATCTTCGAAATATAATAACCATTCATTGCCAACACTCTCATTCGCAAATTTATCGAATATTTCTAACATTCCACATGTTAGCTCATTGCGCGCATTTTCACCATCCATACAACAAGCAAACTTAGACTTCAAGTAACCACGCGGGCCAAACCCGAAATAAGTAGATAAACTAGGAATGCGATACTCGTTCAATTTCTTAATGGTCTCAGTTCTTACTTCATTATATTTTTCGTTGTCTACAGATAACATAATGCATTCTTTGATTCGTATTATATTAGTTGTTGCTCCACGGTATATTGGAAACAATTTGTTCATAACATAATCGTCTTCCTCTCTGGTTAGACTATATGTTAATATACCGTTGACATTGTCCAGATTATAATTCTGAAGTAACGGATGCAATCTAATTTTATTTTTATATTGTTACCTTTACCATCATATAAATAAGCAATTAGATATTTGTGTCCATTTTTTCTATAAACTTGATATGAATCACATGAACTGAGCCATGAGTTTTTTTCAAGATTAAGGTACATGTATGTATATACATATTTAGTGTCCTTAACTATTATTATTAACAACATATTATACAGCAGTTTCGTATAATGCCATAAGCTTCCTAGACACTTGGTTCGCTACTTGCCGCGAGAACAATCACTTATCCAATATGTGTATATATTTTTGTTATAAATGTATCCTAACATACTATAAATTAAATAACATCCAAGTCTATCACCTAGGCCACTAACGATCCCCTCTCTTTTAAGACTCATGTTATATCTGCAATACAGAAAAAATGCTAAACCTATTTTGGCCTACTGGAAAATATCTAAGTCTCCCGTTTACCCACTGAATTCTCAGCCAAGAATTCGTTATAAAATATCAAGAAAAGGTATATATGGAAAAAAAACGCATATGTTTTAAAGATTTTTGGTCAGGCTTTTTTCACGATGACAAGGCGACGATCAATTTTTGGAAAGATTTATTTACAGAATTCGATTATGAATTCGAGATAGTCGATACCGATCCAGATATTATAATATTTTCATTGTTCGGAGATTATAACAGACAACGCGGGCAATTTCACAAAAAAACAATAGGGAATAATAGTAAAAAATGTTTTTATACTGGAGAAAACCATCCAGCAATAAAAGAAGCTGATCTAAATCTAACGTTTGAAAACACATCTGACCATAACAATATCAGACTACCACTATGGATATTGTACGGTTATGAATGGGGAGAAACCAAAATATGTGACTGGGGAGAAATCAAAAATATGAAATTAGTCAAAAAAGATTCAGAAGGATTTTGTTGTTTCGTTTATTCCAACCAGATAGAACATCGAAATGCATTTTGTAGACAACTATCAAAATACAAGCAAGTTGATTGTGGAGGTGGATGTTTGAATAATGTGGGGGGCAAGGTTGGGGATAAGATGGGATGGCAGAAAAGCTATAAGTTTTGCATCGCTTATGAAAATGCAGTGCAGCCAGGATATACAACTGAAAAAATATTGGAAGCATATAGATCGAACTGCATACCTATATACTATGGGTCTGAAACAATAAAAGACGATTTCAATCCTGAAACATTTATCAATGCTCACGACTTTGACAGCAATGAAGATTTGATAGAATACATTAAAAAGGTAGATTCAGATGAAGCTTTATACAATTCGTACATGAACAAACCGATATTTTCAAAAAAATGGTTAGCTGTTTTTAATGATCCCGAAAAAACTTACTTTAGAAACATTGCCCAAAAGATAATGGAATGAGCGTAGAATATATATATATATTATTCTCAAAATTAAGTCTTCTACACGATGTCATCCTAAGTTTTACGCGTCCTTCTATGATTGGCTGCAGTACGTCAACAATTTTACTAATATATTTGAGGCGATCGAGATAAATCGCTGCAAATTGCTCAGATTCCAAAACATATATGAATAGAATTCAGTCAACATAACAAAAAATAAGCAACAATCAACATAATATCACATTCAGTCAAATGCCACAATATAAATCGTTACCATTATGGTAACAATTTAGTACAAAAGCATATTGCGTTATTTCAACCGCGATAAAATACAAGGAACACTTATCAACTATCAAAACCTCACAAAGACTTTATAACATACATTACACAATTTGCAATAGAATGGTAAATTAGGCCACATAATCTGTAAGAGATACGATATGTTTTATATAGTAGCTGAAAATTAGCTAAGAATTATTGAAGTCCCTAAGAATAACGAGAGTCCCTAAGAATAACGAGAGTTCCTAAGAATAACGAGAGTTCCTAAGAATAACGAGAGTTCTCAAGAATAGCGAAAGGACAGAAAAAGCACACAAAAAAAGCAAAAGCTCCAAAACAGGCTAATGTCAAAACAAAAATATGGCGCAAAATTGAGTTTATTGGCGAAAATTAAAATCTCACCCAAAAACATCCTTATTTACTACAGTTTTAGAACTGCCCAAAGGGCATGCGGCTAAGCCGCAGTTCTAAAACTGTAGTAAATAAGGATGTTTTTGGGTGAGATTTTAATTTTCGCCAATAAACTCAATTTTGCGCCATATTTTTGTTTTGACATTAGCCTGTTTTGGAGCTTTT
>Ga0181404_1000389_pt1 | contig 13451 bp, 18 predicted proteins | sample 27SPOviralmetaG_FD_130133 | JGI IMG/M metagenome (GOLD analysis project Ga0181404, IMG submission 130133) | Marine viral communities from the oligotrophic San Pedro Time Series (SPOT) site, San Pedro Channel, CA, USA - 27 SPOT_SRF_2011-10-25 | ecosystem: Environmental > Aquatic > Marine > Strait... | reverse complement strand
TGTGAATCCGTCAAACTCACCAGCAGTAGCGTTAGCACCTTGCCAGATTGCGTGTTCGTTTTTCTCAGCTACTTTAGCGATTACATGAGCTAATAAGAAATCTTGGAAATTCTTAGGTAATGTGTCAAATGCAGAATATCCCATAGAGACAGCTTCCCAATCTGAGACGAAGTCTTTCTTACATAACTGTAAGTTTACTTGGAATTCTTCTGGCTGAATAATTCTTTCTGTTAATGTAACAGAAGAAGTAGCAGCAAAATCACAAGAAGCGTTAGCAACTAGGTCTCCAGTAGCTAATTTCTTAATGACTTCCTTAAATTTAATGTTTGGTTTTACTTCGATTCCACCATTATCAATAGTAGAAGAAGAAAGAAGAGCTGCAGCGATATACTTGCCAGCAAATTCTCCTGCGTAAGTACTTGTTATACTTGTTGTTGTTGCCATAATTAATTAATTAATTGTTAAATAATTTGTTAAATACTCTTTGTTGTGTCGTCATAGGACGGTTTTGAGAATATAAATTCATTGGTTTTGAATCTACCTCTGCTTCAGGTGAATGAGAGATTGCTTCAGCTTCCTCAGAAAGTTCAACTTTGTCTGAGCTTAATTCTTCAGGTGCATCAGAAGCTTCCTCCTGACCCATTCCATCCATCATTTGCTCATACATAGCTTTAAATTCAGCTACTACTTTGTTTAATTCTTCTTTAGTAGCGTAAATTTCTTCTGGTGCTTCTTCAATTACTTCTTCTTCAACTTCTTCTTCAGCCAATTCTTCCGTAGAACCTTCTTCTACTGTTTCATCTTGAGCAAGTTCTACCTGCTCTTCAGTAACTTCCTCTTTAACTTCAGCAGAAAGCTCCTCTTGTACAGGAGTCTCTTCTTCAGTCTCAGCAGAAAGTAATACTTCTTTGAACTTTTTAATAATTTCTGTTGCTTTCATAAATAATTATTTAATTTGATAACGATTAATAAAATATCTGTTTCATTTTCAAGGTTACGGAGTTGTGCCTTGTCCTGTTAAAGCTCCGATACCTTGTGCTTGTAAACTTCCATCACAGCATTTACTACTGTACGTTCCGTTCTTGCATAAACAGCCTCTTTTTTTGCCTGTTGGACTTGTTCTACTTGGTGTTTTTTTCATCTACCTTGTCCTTTATATTTCTTTTTATATCCCTTTTGTCCTACACTTGCATTCTTGCTATGAGGATGAGACTTTCTCTTGTTCTTTCTATATGTGCTTACTACTTTTCTAGGCATTACTTCTTGTCAGGTACACAGTTAGGAACTAATCTACCATTCTTCTTCTTCATACCATACTGAGTATATCCTTCTTGACAAGGGTCTTCTTGTAATAAATGCTCTTGACAAGGCATAAACCATATCTTGCCTTCTACCTCATGCTCATGAGAACCTTCACATCCTAAGTCTGCTGCTTTCTCTTCAGCCATCTCTTTAGTAGCAAAAGCCAATCTGTTATCAATAATTATATAATCATCATTAACAGGAACAAATTCTTTAGCTAGTTTCTTTTTATCTATTTGCTTTAGTTTATTGATAGCCCAGTTAACACCAGCACTACCACCCCAAGCATCCCACATAATACCACCACATCCTTCTGAATACGGTACGTCTTTGTTTTGTTGGTGTCTCTTAAAGCTTGCCATTCTAGCTATTGTTGAACGAGAAATACTAGCACCTGATGCTAATTGTGAAGCTCTTCTCCATCCTACTGGTGTTCCACAACTACTACCGTTTTCTTCTTTATACTTTAATGCTCTCTTTGCATTATTTCTAGCTCCTTTAGGATAGTCGTTATAACTTTCTAGTTCTACATCTAGTTGTGAAAGCACAATATCTTCTAGTTCAAATATCTTAGCTAATGCTTCAAACTCTTCAGAGTCTATTTCTTCTTTTACGCTTTCTCTTGGTCTTTCATCAAGCTTGTCTGTAAAAAATCCCTCAATACTAAAACCTTTTACCTTGCCTTCTTTTACAAACTCTTGCCATATCTGGTCGTTGTTTACCTTGACAGATACCATCCAAGTTCCTACAGGTAAATTAAGATTGTACTTAGCAGACTTGTCTTTCTTCTCATCTTCTATAATCCAGCTTTCTACTACGCTTAATCCTTTTAACTCTACATCATGTTCTAGTGTTGAGTTGTTTTGTTTACCCTTCGTTAGAAACAGCTCAGATGCTCTCCTAACAGTATCTTTGGAGAAGTATATAAAGTATTCTTTATCTCCACTTTGTCTAAATATCTTTTTGTCAGGTATTAATGCAGCACCCATTAAGATTCTTTTCTCAGAATCTACCTCTGCTAATTGTACTGTTTGTTCTTTAAGAGCAATGAAGTCTTCTTCTATTGCTGGATATTCTACTATAGAAATTGCTTCTATACCAGAAAAATCATTTTCTTCGTCTATAAATAGTTCTATAATATCTTGTTCCATAATTTGATAACGATTTTTATATTATTTGTTTTATATTAATCACCAAGTGATGCTCCTGTTTGTATTTGTAAATCTAGTTCTTGTTGTGATGTCATCTCATTACTTACTACATAAGCTTGTATTGGTTCTTGGAACTGACCTCCTACTGCTTCAGCTAATTGATTTGCTCCAGTACTACCTACTAAATTAAAATCAAAGGTTCTGCCTGCTCCGCCCTGACCTCCTCTTCCTCCTCTACCACCAGGCGTAGGTGTGTCAAATATTTTTTGCACATTTGCCAGACCCATTGCGATAACAATAGCTGCTTCGGCTTTATTCCATGGCCCATAAGGTTTTGCTCCCAAAGCAGCATTCGCAGCTTCATAGGTACTCATTAAGGCGGCCGCCGCACTAGCAGCTTTGTTAACAGAACTTCCGTCTTCAGCTATTTTAGAGATAGCCTGAAAACCTAAAGCAACAATATCCCTTTTAGCTCGTTCTGTTTTTTTAACTAACACAAGTTTTTCGTTCTCATACTTGTTAGTTACATTTTTCTTTTGCTCTTCTATATCCGCATAAGCTTCCCCTGTTCTTTTTCTTTCTTCTATTTCTTGATTTAACCAATACACCTTATTATTAAATTCAGTTTGCAATAAAGTTTGCTGTCTGTTTAGAGCATCCACTCCTGAATCCATTGCTGCAGAAATAGCTAAATCCTGTATCTCACCATCAAGAACAGCTTTCTCTACTTTATCGGTATATTCTTTAAGTTGATTAAACCTAAATTCATCTCTTATAGTTTGTTGTTTTACTGTAAGTTCTGTTAAAGCTTTCTGATATTCTTTATCCGCCTCCAACATTGAATTTTCAAATCTTTCTTTAGCTAATAGTTTTTGCTCATCTGAGGCATTAGAAGCTAGAAAATCTTTTAATCTCATTCGTTCCTTTTCCTTGAAGTTCGTTAGCTTTAACTTTAATTCTGCCCTCTCGTACTTCTGCTTTATTAAAAGCTTCATTTCTTCATTTTTTTCAGTCGCAAGTTCTTCAGCTTTTTGAAAACCTAATATCTGTTTAGAGAGGTCTAACATCTTTTGTTTAAATATTTTGTTAGAGTTGTTAGCATCATCTTCATTACCAAAAACTAAGCTATAAAATGTTTCTCCAGACTCACCCCTTTTCTTAAACTCATTCATGAGTTCTTCTAGGGTCTTGTTAAAGCCTTCAAGCACTTCTGCTCTATTAGCTTCTCCTCTTTCTTGTAATTCAATTTGTTGAGCTTCTAATGATGCTTGAGTAACAGCCATATTGGTATACATAACCCAAGCTTTTTCATACCATTTTAGGTTGTCTTCAGCATTGTTTCTAGTTGTTTCACCAACCTTATTAAGAGTATCTTGAAATTCTGCTAATATATTTTGAGCAATAGCTACATCAATTAACCTATCTATACTGTTTTTTAATTGTTCTTGAAAGCCCTCTAAACTGGTTTTGGCATCATCAGTATTTAATCCAAATTCTGACATATCATCTTTAGCTGTATCTAAAGCACCAGACTTTTCTTCTAATGTAATGGTTGTATCAGACAGAATTTTATCAAGCAAAATCATTTTAGCAGCAGATTCACTTACAGTATTTTTAAAAATATCAGTGCTTACCTCAGCTTCTTTTGCTTTCATAGACCACGCTTCCAATAGAGCAATAGCTGTCTGAATAGCTAATAGTATACCTAGAGGCCCCATTAAAGCAGAACCTACAGACTTTAAAGCCCCACCAAAACCAACAGCTTTTTTAGTTGTTTCATCGACTTTTTGCGTCATAAACAAGAAGTTAGATGCTAATTGAGATACGTTGTTTGCCATACCTCTAATACCATAGTTGGAGTCAGATATTGTTCTACCAAGCTCCATAACTGTTGCAGTAGCCCCACCAGTTGCTCCTGAAGTACCTCCTCCTGCTGGTTTTTTACCCCCAACCTTAGAAAGCATTGCTAGCTCTTCATTAAGCCGTTTTGTGCTTACTGTTACGTCATCTATTGAAGCAGTTGCCTTACCTCCTTCTACAACAATTTTTATTAGTTTAGTAGTTTCTGAATTAGTTGCCATTATCTATTTCGTTTTATTGCGTTTTTAAATTCTTTCCAATTAGTAGGAGCTAAATATTTACCTTTGGCTATCTTTATATCCTCGTCATCTATATGCCAATCTGCTGCTCCTAATAAATCTATTATATCTCTTATCATACTACTTCATTCATTAACTCTAGGTCTGCTTTCCCTGTATTAATGTTTATTTTAATTTTATTTATTTTATATTTCTTAGCAGAAATAATAAGCCTGTCGTTTAGTTTAAGCTTATTAACTATCTTAGCTGGTAACACTACTTTAAACTTAGACAATCTAGCTTTTTCGCTATATATACCTGTTACATAATTAAAGTAAAAGTTAGCAAACAGACTTTCATTGTTTGGTAATTTGGTAGTTGCAAAATATTCATCTTCTTCTTCACCAAAATGTATACTTTGTAGATTAGCAGTGGCTGTTGTTGAGCCAGAAAGGATATGAGTTCTAGTGTTTGCAGGTCTTATGTATTTGTCTATCGTAGTTCCATCCTCTAACTTCATCTCATAGGTTGAAGTTGTGGCGTGTTTATGACAATAAACAAGTAAGGGTTTACCTAAAACAGGGTTCTCATCTTCACTAACCATCCAACCCCATTGTGTATTTGTAAGCTGTTGCGTTCCTGATTGATTGGTCATTCTCTCGTACATCATGTGTTCAAACCCTAACTCAACATCATACTTACCCCCATCAAATGCTAAAGGACTATCTATTTCATCACTACGGTTATCTAGTCTTTCATTACCAAACTCATCATTTGTTATCTCATTGCTATGTATTATTGCAAAAGTAGAAGGGTCGCTATATTTAAAGTTAATTTCAGAATATATGTTTGCTTTACCAACACTATGTTTATCAGTATACAAATATTCTGTTATGTCATAATTTGTTCCTTCAGAATAATAGTCATCTAAAGTCATTACTTTTATTTTACCGAAATCTGTATTTGTGTTTCCGTTATTTAATATTTTCCTGTCATCATAAAAAGCAATAAGATTAAACATCTTAAATATAGATGTTAAAAAATCTATAATTTTCATCTTTGGCATATTAGCAGACATTTCTAATCCTGAAGAAACGTCAAACTCATTTGTATTGTATTTTGGGTCTGATGAAGATACCTGTTGATTTGCTATTGTGTAATTAGCATCATAATGAGAGGTGCTTAATGTTGTAGAAGTGCTTGATATTACATCTGTATATTTTTCTATTACTAAAGAATTTATCGTAGCAGTTTCTACTCCTCCTACAGTTTTTAGTTTAAATACTGGAGTATACACCCTGCTACCAAAAGCAAAAACTGGTATTTGCATTGTAAATTCAAATACTGTAGTTCCTAATCCTACTCCTGCAGAACTAGAGTCAGGAGTTATTGTATTGCCTGTTACTGTATCTAATAATTCAGCAGTATAAGTGCCTCCTGCAGAACTTGCAGAAGCTGTAACACTAATAATATACTTATAATAAACCCAAGTACGATTACCTACTAGAGGTGAGCCTGATATTGATGATACTAAGTCTGTGTTTCCAGTATTACTTCTTGGGTCGTCATTACCTGTTGGAGAGGTGTTTGTAAATGTAAACTCACCTAAACCTATTGATAATACGCTTTCTCCAATTTGTGTTGCTAAATCACCAGCCTCTCTATGTAACCATAAGTATAGCTCGTGGAATGTTGCATTGGTTGTGTTAAAGAAATCTGTACTAAAAGTAATATTGTATTTTTCTTCTATTGCTTTTATAATATGATAAATTCTAATCGCAGGTTTTAAGTCTACTAGATTTATACCTTTGGAATTGTTTCCATGTGTTTGCACATTCCTAGAAGGAGTGTCTGTGTTTGTAACAGGAGCGTTATTGTGTTGTGAATCATAATAGTAATGAGACCTACCACTAATAAAAGGAAAACATAAATCACCTGCCTTGTTGCCATCTGGATTTTGCACTATACCGACACCAGCCTTATTATATCCTTCTATAAAACCATTTTTGGCAAATGTAGAGGTGTAAATTTGATTAAATGCGTTTAAGTAAGAGCCAACGTTGTCAGGAAGTGAATCTAATTCGTCATCACCAAACAGTCTTTTTATGTTAATCGTTTTACCATAAAAAACAACCTTATATGAAAAAGGTTGTTGCTTCTTCATGCTAACATCATTTAGACTTATAAAGCCTTGTCTGTAATCTTCTCCATTTATCTTAATTAACGCTTCTCTTTTTACTCTAGCATCAAAACCACCGTCTATATCAAAGTTGTAGTAGTGTTTAAATATCTTGTTGTTAGCTGTACTTGCAGGTACGTTAAACTGTTGTGAGTAATCGGTAAACACTTTTGCTATATCTCTGACATCTTTTATAGAGTTAGTTATGTTTATTGACTCTTCGTCAAATAAGTCTAACTTATAGTAATAAGGAATCTCTAATAAATCTGCTGGATTTATTTGTCTAATACTTACATATACCTCTACTTGTCTTCGCATTATCTTACGCTGTTTATTTTATCAAAAGCAAATTCTACTTGTATTGTGTAGTTTATTAACTTGTCGTTTAATTGTGTTTGGAATGATAAGTCGCTAGACTTGACTGTAACAGGCAATGTTTTGTTATCATATTCTATCCAAACTAATTCACTTAATGTAAACTGTCTAAATATTTCATTGTATTCTTCAGGATAAAAACCTGTATTTAGTGTTAAAGTTTCTTTAGCATTAATATTAAATGTCTTATACTGGTGGTCGAATGTATTGTATGTTCCTGTAGCTGATAGTAAAGTAGATGACCTAAAGCTTTCTTCATCTTTCTTCATTGATAAATTACTTCTTTTAAACATCCATAAGTCCTGTAAAGCACCATACTTATTCACAAACACCATTTTGTAAGGAGTATGCTTACATTCATCTATATTTCTCACTTCTAGCCTTGTTACTCCTTCTACTCCATCTACATAGACCTCATCTACACCATAGATTCCGTTTTGTGCTAAAAAGTTGTTTAGGCATTGACTGTTTTCAAATGTACCTCCGTCTTGTAATACTCTATCTTCGTAACTATCTGCGCCTGATTGTGTTTCGTTGCTTATGTATTGTATATAGTCCTTAGAGTTTGTTTGGTTTGCAACTGCTTGTGTATATATTTCTTGATTATTGTAAAAGAAAGATACAGATGTTGTATTGTTTGCATCAACAGGTATTCTTAAAGGAGAATCATCTGGTTTAATTATTATTTTGTTGCTTATGAGTAGTCCTTGTAGTAATTCTGGATTTGCACCGTCTTCAAAGTAGCCATATCCATCAAAAGCTTTAGCTCCTAATACAGCAGTAAGTGCTGTGCTATTACCGTTTGTTAATGTCCTTGTAACTTGATAGTCTACATTTATTGTGTTTGCTATGCTTTGTGTTCCTGCGTAGTTACCATCAAAACCTGTAGCAATATAATCTTTTATTAAGTTGCTTATCTCAAAGTTTACATAAAACCCAAACTGTCCTACTGATGAAGATGATAGTGTATAAGTGGGAGTTATTGTATGCCCCATAGAATGTGCTGTTCCTGCATATATCTCTATATCTAATTTAGCAGATGCTAAGTCTGCATGAAATACATTTACAAAGTATGGGCTTCTTACGTTTATTTTAGCCATTTGTTTCTATTTTATTTAATTCGTCTTCTAATCCGCTCATCCAAGCTGTTAACAGGTCATCATCAAATTCGTTAATTACGTTATTAATTGCTCTATCTAAAAAATTACTTCCTTTATATCCAAACCTTTTTATAGTTCCTCTTTTATAAACAGATTCAGCTATTGCTCTAGCAGATTTGTTTATGTTTACCTTACCACTTTTGTTTCTTATCTTACCTGTAAGACCCTTAGATTGCATCCACTTCTTTATCTTGCTTACAAAATAAGAAGATGGCTTGCCTGCTCTTGGGTTTGTACCTTCATCAATAGCTTTAGCATAGTTAGCCATGTATATATCAATTCTAGTTTTCACTATCTTGTAATACATACTGTCATGCAAAGCACCAGAAGCTCTTGTTCCGTCTTTGTTTATATTAGCTCTAAGCCTTTGCAAAGCTTCAGAACCCAACCTCTCTAGCACCTTCTTAATTAATTGCTCCCTGTCCATTAGCAGATGCTTATATCATTAATCATCTTAATGTCTATTTCTGCTTCCCAACCAGCTAACTCATTCTCAAATCTCTCTTTAAATGGCTGACAACTCATTGTGTCATCTACCTGCAACTTATCAGCCCTTAGATTACCTCTTTTTAGTTTAGAGAATATTAAATTCATTACCTGTAATTGTGTGTTTAGTACATCTTGCAAGTTGTCTACACCATAAAACTGGTCTGGAGTAACTACTTCCTTTGTATAATCTACTATGTCTGCACATAATATCTGCAAAGTGAATGTCATAAACTGTGAATCTATTACTACATTAGAGATGTTTAGGTGTGCTAATGGAAATATATCCATCTTGTTAAGATTAACTTCTGTTATATCACCAAAGCTAACACTATTCATGTGGTGATTAGCTCTTAGTTCATCTTTAATCTTGTCTAATAAGTCGTATACTTGTGTCATATTTATTTTCTATGTGCCTTTTTTATTAAAGCATTCTCTATTTTTGTCTTATCCTTTATATATTCTAAGTACATTAGACAGGTGTGTACTGGAAGCTTTGTAGCTTTGTCAATCTTTGCTGCATCTTCTTGAGCGATTGTAAATATTGATTGATACCAACCCCACTTTTTTCCAAAGTTTGCTTGAGCTGAGGTGGAATCCCCTTCCCTTTCAGCTCCTTCTGTAAATAATCCAGAGTATAGCTTGGTAATTTGTTCCCTAAACGATAAAAAAAAACCATTGCTCCTATCGCTACACTAACTGGCATATCTAACATTACATCAGAATACTTATGACTGCCTTCATAATCCATCACCCTATAGAACTCATTCTTCTTAAAGATTACTGGTCTAAACAATACAGCCATTGCTTTGTGCATCTTATCCCAATCTGAGATATACCCATCTAAATCAATGAACTCACCAAATGTCATCTCATCTAGCTTTGGTATAAAACCAAACTCAACAACAGTCTCTTCTCCATACTCATCTGTGGCTGACATACTAAATCTAGGTACTAAAGGTGTCTCTTCCTTAAAACACTTATTTATTACATCAATAGCGAAATCAAAGTTGTTTAAGGGAATCTTAAATGTATCTTCAATTTCTAATCCACAGAATATCTGCAGCATCTTTGTCTTTATGTATACCTCATCTTCCTTATCCCATTTATCTAGTATCTTTAGATACTGTTGATACTGTCTAAGGGTTATTCCTGCCAATGCTTGAGGTATAGACAGCTTATATTCCTTTATCATACTATGATAACGAAAATCAACACTTTCTGTTTTCTTGTTAATAAGTTGTTTATGGAAGTATAAAACAAAAATTAAAAATATCGTTATCTTTATATAAGTAGTTGCAAATCTACATAAGTTGCCACACTTCAATACCCTAATAAATACGGATGATTGTTGGACCGTGTACTCTAAATCTCCTTGTGAATGGCAGTACTAAATCCTTTGTTGTTTTCGTAATCGCCCTAGTACTATTCCATACAACGAGTAAACTGCTAACCAAATATCTAGCAAATATTATTTAAAATAACATTTATTATAGGTGGGCGAATAATACCTTCCCAATACACTTTCAATTATATTTGTATTTTTAGATTATGAGTTTTAGATAAATTCGTTTTGGATGAAATCATTAGAGTGGACAACTCCACCTGCCATATATTCAATTTACGTTAAATGTATGTTATAAACATCTAATCTAAGACTATTTAGAGACGTTTTAAGAGATGTTTATTAATTATATGTGTGTAGGTACTTGATGAGGTGTAAAGTATGCTTAAATGAGCTTAAAATTGTTTGTTATTTCCTGACTATTTACAACCTCTGTAATTCAATAACTTACAAAAAATATGCAGATAAATAAAAGATATAAAAAAAGCCCTTAAATATAGTATTTAAAGGCTCTTTCGGACTAACTAAAATATAAAACAAACTAAACTATTTTATTATTTTTATTGCTCCTGTTGTTGTATATGTTCGCATATATTATTGTATATCTTTGGATAATATAAATGTAATATGTCTACAATTTCACTGTCTTTTATTTCCATTAGTTAAAGAATTTAATTAGTTTCATTAATAAGATTGCGCCAGTAACTAAAGTAATAAGTAATAATATTAATTGTCTGGCGTTGTTCTCTTGTTTTGTTTTGTTTATTCTGTACCTCATTAAGTCGTTAAACTCTTGCAAGGTTAAGACCTCAATTTGTTTGCCGTAATGAATGCATATTTTATTAGTAGGCAACATTTTAATTTCTGTTATTTCTTTCATGTTTATTTTTATTAGTTGTTATAGACGCCTTTGCAGGCGTTTCGGATATTAAATCCTCATCAGTATAACTTTATTAAAATGATGCAGTAACGAATCCGTTAATTGCCCATTGACCGACAACAGAAACCAGACCGAACATAACAAAACTAAATATTGTTAATTGTACTTTTTCAAAGGTGTCTAATTGTTTAAAGTTGTTTACTTGTTTGTTAATTGTTTTCATGTTTATTGTTTTATTGTTATTAATTATTTATACTACAAATATACACAATAATGTTAATAAGTCAAGTATTGAAATGTTAAAATTTTGTTAAAGAAATGTTAAAGTTTAAAGGCATTTGTATATTGCCATGCTCCAGAACTGAAGACGGTGGCCTCTTTTCCGTTCCATGCTTCGCCATTTAAATACCAGACAAAATCTTTTTGCCTTATTCCCTCATGGCCTAAATATGACAATAAACCGTTTAAACGCTCTTTTGTTGTATTGCTGAACCATCCGCAATTATTGACAATTAAATTTCTATCATTATCAAAATAAGCAATTAAATTTCCATGTAAATAATATTTTCCGCTAGCGGTTAAAGTGTTTGACTTGCTTAACGGATAGCCATTAAAAAAGGCGTTTACTGTTTCTTGTGTGATTTTTCGCATAATTAATTTTTTAAGTGGTTTATAATTTTATTATATGTTTTTTCAGCGTCTTCATCTGTTTTATGTTGTAGCATAAAAACGACAAAAATCATCATTAATTGTTGTTGTTCATAGGGATATAAATTTATTATTAGATTATATATCTGTTCAACTTCTTTTGTGCATAAGTTTTTCATTTTATCATTATTTAATTATTATTTCTTTTTGTTGTTTACTGTCAAATATTGCTAATTCTTTTAATTTCTTAGCCTCTTTTATTGCCTCTTTTTTATTATCGGTGGACCTATAAAAGTCAGCATAATAAATGCCCGTCTTTTTATCCTTCCAACCTCCAACACCCTCAAAGCCTTTCAATTTATCTTGTTTGATTTGGTTTAGTGTTTTTAGTATTTGTAAGGCTCTAATTTTTGGATTTGTTCCAGTATACAAATTTTTATTTGCATATATAAAACGCTTATTTTCTCCCTCTTTTGTTCGGTGGCTAAAATCTTGCATTTCAAATAACTTTTGCTGTAAAATATTTATTCTTTTATTCATATCATTAATATTTACAACCCGTTAAATTCTCAATTCTATTAGTAAGAAAATCAACCCTGTTGTTAAGGTGTTTAATTTGCCTGTTTGCTAGCTTTAAAGTTCCCATTAATTCAATTACAATTTCATTACTCGATTTTATAGAGTAATCAATTTTATTTAAATCATCGGTATTTAATAAAAGCGTGTCAGCCTCTTTAATTGTTTGAATTGCTTTTTTCTTATTATAATTATCCATTTGTTTTTTGTTTTTATTGGTTAATGATACAAATATATAAACAATTTTGTTAATAAACCAAATAAATATATAATTTTTTTTTTGCACCTATTATAAGCGTGTGCGCATGTATACAAAAAATATTTCACACTACAAAAATAAAATTGATTTTGTTACTGGCTTTTTTTCTGGCTAAAATTGTGTAAATCTTATCACACACTATTTAGAATGATTCTAAATAAGGAAAGTGGGGGGATAATGTTAAACAGCCCCTCATGTTAAACAGCCCTCATGTTAAACACCTCCATGTTAAACAATCTACCCTTCATGTTAAAGGTTCATGTTAAACAAATCAACGAATAACATATTTTCCAGAATTTACTCCTTGAACTAAATATTGCAAAGAATATCTGATTGCATCTACAAAGTGATTGTATTTGTCTATTGGTTTCTGTCCTCTCTCATGCCAAACATAATTGTTAAACTCTCTAATTATATTGTGTGAGTTTCTCTCTACTATTATCTCATAGTCTTGCATCAAAGCAATACCTGATAAGATACTACCTTTCTTCTTTATGGTTGGTCTTATGTTTAATCCTGTATTTCTTAATTCTTTTATCAATCTAGGTTCAGAACTATCACAGATTATCAAATCTGCTCCACATTCCTTCCTATTCATAAATGCTATATCTGACGTAGAAAGTGCTGTTTTACCAAATATCTCTTTTACATATACCCTCCGTACATCTCTATCAACAGAGACCTTTACAAGCGTTGTCATGTCCATAGAGAACCCAAAATCCTGCCCATAGCAAGTTAATTCTGTTTGTGCAAACTCTCCAAGCTTCCAGTTTCTAATTATTGTTCCTTCAGCTTTTTCCATCCAACCTCCTAAAATAATATGCTCAAACTTAGAAGGAGTTCTACGTTTCATATCCATTATCTGACTAATAAACGAATCGGATAAGTTCTTCTTGTTATCTTCATAAGTTGTATGAATGTATGTAACATCACTTGTAACACCATTGTAACCCCCTTTGATATTTTTATATAAAAAGAATCTCTGATATATCCAATGCTCTTTTGTATCCCC
>Ga0181404_1000385_pt1 | contig 13558 bp, 29 predicted proteins | sample 27SPOviralmetaG_FD_130133 | JGI IMG/M metagenome (GOLD analysis project Ga0181404, IMG submission 130133) | Marine viral communities from the oligotrophic San Pedro Time Series (SPOT) site, San Pedro Channel, CA, USA - 27 SPOT_SRF_2011-10-25 | ecosystem: Environmental > Aquatic > Marine > Strait... | reverse complement strand
ATAGATTGTGATGATACAGAATACAGAGATTATAAAGGTTCACCTGCTTGGAAAGGTTATGGTGGATGGATATCTGAATGTGATTCAATCCGTACAACACGATTAAATGCTGAGTTTGCTCTTAGGTCAAAAGAAAGACAAAGACAAAAGGCAATTCAAGATAGTATAGATATAGCAGAAGTAAATGATATGGATTTAGATTTAGATGCTATGTGGGAAAATACGGTATGGCAAGAAATAGAAGATGTAACAGAAGTATACGGAGAAGTAGAACAAATCACAGCAGTTGCTGGTGTTCGTGGAGCTGAAGCAGAAGATGAAGCATTAGCTCTTTTATATTATAGACGAAGTATGCGTGGTATCGCAATGATAGACTTACAAAAAGCATATGGTAGATTACGAAACACTCGTGATGAACTTATGAAAGCAAATCCGAAACATCCTAAATTAGATAAAATCAATAATCTAATATCCCAACTCAAAATAAAAATCAATAAAAGTTAAAAAACCGGTTGACCTGTATTGGTTTATTCCGTATATTCATATGTTAGTTAAAGAGAAAAAATAAGGAGTTTCTAAATGGCTTATATGAATCAAGAGAAAAAAAAGAATCTTGCTCCCAAGATTAAAGAAGTATTAAAAAAACACAATATGAAAGGTTCACTTTCAGTTGATAATTATTCATCATTGAGGTTGACTCTTCAATCAGGGTCGATTGATTTCGGTACTGACTCAATCAATGAGTATTGGTACAAAGACCACTTCGCAGATAATCCTGAAGCACTTGCTTTCTTATCAGAAGTTATTCCTGCGATGAATAATGGGAATCACGATAATTCAGATATTATGACAGATTACTTTGATGTCGGTTGGTATATCAATGTTAATCTTGGAAAATACGGTAAACCTTACGTTTACAATGCTTAGAATTACTGAAATCAAAGGTGAAGACATTTACTTTAATAATGGTAAGTATATTTGGATACTTTATTATCAAGCGTTATGTGCGCTTGATAAAGGTCCTGACTTGTGTACTGAAGATTGTATAAAAGTAGGTAAGGCTATGGGTGAGATTGGTTATGGTGATAGTGACATTGACGAATGGAGGGAAGAGTTAAGATTTTCTTCACCACATAATATGTACTCAGATGCGTAATCAAGCCTTAATAGATTTACTCATTGAGAAGTTTGATGGTGAAATTATAGAAGATAACAAGTGGCGTGTTGATGGTTCTAAAGATAATCACTATTGGGTAGAGTGGCATCCATTTCATAAACATTATAGTTGTGGATGTAAAGGTTATGCTTTCAGAAAATCTTGTAGACACATTACCCACGTTAGTGAACAATTTAAAAATAATTTAAGAAACCGGTTGACCTCCGGTGGTATTTAGTGTTATATTCATATATGATAAAGAGAGAAAATATGAAGAACTTAGTTGAAAACGCTTTTGGTGATTTAGTTGAAAGAACTGATTATGGTAATCACAAGAATCAGTTAAATCTATTTGATAATCTCAATGAGATAGTTGAAGAGAACGAAACTGCTAATGATATTTTAGATTTTTTGTTTAATAGAAAATAAAGAAAAGGAGTCTGAATGACTTATGTGTACGAAACAAAAATAGGTGGTAAAGAAGTAGTTGTGGAATATGTCCACTCTTCTGTTACTGATTCTTTGAAAGTTGTAGAGATGCAAGTTGATGGGGAGTTTCATCGATTGAATTGGATGAGTGATTTCGGAAGAACAACTCTATTAGCCAAGTTAGAAAATGACATGGAAGATAGAATGTGTAAAACAGGTGATTATGCTGATATTCCTGTTGATGTTGATGAAATTGATGTAATAACAAATCACATATTAGCGGAGGCGTAAATGAATAGTTTTATTGATGAAATAACAATGGCATCTTATGATTCTGAAATAGACTTAGACAGAGATGTTCCGAATCCTATCGAATACGACCCGGCAAACGACATTCCGGAAAATGAGGATAACTTTGATTTCGATGCATATTGTGAAGCAAATCCTGATTTCAATTCGGCAATTAATGGACATCCGGATTGGGTGTAAAGTGAATATTGTGAGTAGTATCCTTACAGAATTAAAGCGATGAGATGGGTGTGTTTGTATTCCCTAACTACTCACTTTACAGGCGTTTTTTCAAAGCGGTTTTTAGCCTTATAATAAAAAACCGCCTCACTATTTAAAATAAAGGTTGACCTGTATTGGTTTTTGGTGTTATATTTAGTTGTAAATAAAGAGAGATAAAATATGTTTGATGCAAATCCTAATTCAATTTTAATTTATACGACTCCGACACATAGAATTTATGCTGATGGTTCTAAAGAAGAAATATCGTTTCAAGATTATTTAGATGCGAAGGAACAACAATGTTCAATGGATAAATTTTGTGAAGAGTTAGAGGCATCTTTATATGAGTAATCTTAATCAAAAATGTTTTAGTCACGATGACATGGTTTCAATATCTGAAAATAATCGTGTTGTAGATATTCCGTTTTCTGAATTAATGGAAAGATATTGTGATGGGTATGATTATTATGAAAAAGAACATCCGGATTATTTTTATGTTAATTGGCACACTTCGAATGAAGAGTTATTTATTCATAGTATTGTAGATACTGAAGATAACATCTTATGGGAAGACCACGATAAAGATTGGTCGTCTAATGATGAAAACTTATTAAGTAATCTACTTATGTGGGGCGAACTTGAAGAAACATTTATATAACAAAAGGAGAGTAGTATGAGAACAACAACAAGAATGAAATCATATAAATCACTTAATTGTAAGAAGTGTAGTAGATTGGTCACTAATTGTGGCGACTCGGCTAAATCAGTTATTTGTTCTATATGTACAATGGTAGCAGTAGGGTTTCCTGAAGAGAAGAAGACACCTAAACCATCAGGAAGACCTGCGGGATGGCACTTTATGGCAGAGTTTGTAGATAAAGATGGGAAAGTTTTTCACAAAGGTAAAGAACAACCTAAGTTGTTTGGCACACTCAAACCTACTAAAGTTAAACCACCTAAAAAGAAAGCTAAACGTAGAAGTAAAGAAGAGATTCTTTTGGCTCGTGATAAAGAGAAAAAGGCAGCACTTAAAGACGCTTTGAAAAAACAAAAAGATTTTATCAATCATAAATTAGGAGCAATTTAGAATGACTAAAAAAACTAATAAGAAATCTACTCGGAGTGGATACAATGAATACACTTATCTTGATAAAGATGGTAACGCTATCAAGTTCTTAGCACGTGATGACTCTGATGCTAATCTTTACAGAAATAAAGTCGGAGCTACTGCTTGAAAAAAGTAATTAATTGTTTGAAAGAAGAAAATAATGTTATTAAGAAAAAACTTAAAGAGGTATCCGTTGAAGAGGGAATGGCTATCGCAACGAAATTATTTCAGATACTTAACAAAAGAAAAGACGGGATTGGCCTCGCGGCGAATCAAGTGGGAATTGATGCACAAGTGGCCGTTGTCAATGTTCGTGAACCTTTGGTACTCATCAATCCGAAGATTATTTCAAAAGAAAATGAGATTAAGTATTATGAAGGTTGTTTATCTTACCCTGGCAAAGGAGTACATACCCGGAGATACGAAACGGTACAAGTAAAAACAGAGCAACAAGAAAGCACTTGGATATTTAGTGGAGTTGAAACAAGTGAAGAAGGCAAAGGTAGTTGGGAATCTGATGAGAGTAAAAACAAACAAGCTCTGAGATTATTAGAATCAATTTGTGTTCAACACGAGATAGACCATTTGATGGGTATCACAATTCACGATAGAAAATTAGTTACTACATATAAAGCAGAAACAAAAATAGGCCGTAATCATCTTGTTACAATCAAAAAGGGTGATGCTGTAAAAGTTTTAAAATATAAAAAAGCACAGAAGTTTTTAAATCAAGAATGGAAAATACAATGAATAAATTAAAAATGAATAGTAAAGTTGAACTTAAAGCACTTTCACTTCGTGAAGGTACGATAATAGGATTGCCTACTAAAGATGATAAAATGTATACTATAGAATTAGCATGGGGCAAAACAATTCGATGTACAGAACATTATATCGGTAAAACGGTAGCACCTAAAGAAGGAGCTTCATGGAGAAAAAAATAAATAAAAAGTTAGATTATAATACAGAACTAATGTTAATCACTATGGAAGAATGTGGTGAACTTGTTGAGGCTTGTTCAAAAGCTGTACGTTCTGAAGATTATACTATTGATAGATTGACAGAAGAAGCGGGTGATGTTTTATGTATGATTGAATTAATGAAAGATAGGGGCATATTAAATGACCGAGAACTTAACAATCGTATACAAATAAAAAAGATGAAACTAATGAAGTGGAGTAATTTGATTAAGTGAAAAATTTAGTTTTCACATCTGCCGGCCAACGTAAATTTAGAGATAAGAATAATAGGCCTATTAACGGTAGCCCTTTTGATACGTGGACTAAAGATTTAAAAGATTTTGATTTAGTAACATATTGTTATGACGATAGTAATATTGGAAAAGACAAATCTAATTTGTGGGTACAACGTAAAGGTACTAAGTTTCAAAACTTTTCACACTATGCATCATTTTATCCTAAACACTTAGAGCAATATGATTATGTTTGGATAGTCGATGATGATATGTTTATGTTTACAGAAGACATAAATGAAATGTTTAGAATGATGGAAGACTATGATATAGATTTAGGTACACCATCGTTTGATGAAGAAGGAATGCACTATGTAGATATCTTAGTAAACGACCCTAACTACATATTAAGATATTCTAACTATGTTGAATGTTCAGCTCATATATTTAGTAGAGAGGCACTTAAAAAAGTTAAACACACATTTTCTGATACTATTACAGGAAATTGTTGGGATAATTATATAAGTAATATGATACACAAAAATAATAACTTAGCAGTTTTTGATTCAATAAAAGCGTATCACGGATTATCTATGTCTACTATAAATAAAGTTTCAGCGAGAGTAAATCATCCTTCTGAAGGTAAATCATTTTTAGAAAAATATAACGCTAATAATATAAATCTTGGGCGTAATATAACAGGCGGGATAAAGAAAGATGGTACAGAAGTAAAATTAAATAAATATGTTCCGTCGGTCGAATCAAGAATTTATATAAAAGTAAATTTAGGCAATACGGTAACGTGGGAACCATCTGTTAAAAAATACAGGAGATAAACATGGAAAAGTTTTATAAAGTAATTAAAGAATTAGTAGAATCAAATCCTAACAATATGCAATTAGGTGAACTTGTTAGACAATATGTTAACGAATATGAAGCTGAAATGACTTGTAACTATTCCGGATTAGCATCTTTAAAGTCTTATAAAGAATGGCCAATACCTCTTAAAGTAGTAAAACGTAAAGAATTTAAATGAGTAAAAAATATTCAAATGCGGGTAAGGGTGATAAGAGCCGAATAACTGATAAAAAAAAGTATTCTGAGAATTGGGAAAAGATTTTTGGTAAAAAAGATAACGTTGAAAAGAATAAAGAAAAAAATAATAAGCCTCTATCAAACGATAATTAGTTGGATAGTCTATCACTCTGAAAAATGGTTTTGGAAAGATTCTATAGAGCCTGATATCAGAGAGGTGTGGAGTAGTGACAATAATAAAGTAGATGAAGATGGCGGTCCTTATTACTTTGATATGAATGAAATAAAAAGGAACAAATAATGGAATTTGCAATGTATTTTTTAATGGGAGTTGTTGCTCCATCATTTTTAAATTTAATACACTTAGTGTTAAATATCTACATAGTAGTAGCGAGAGGTAACATACTTAGTTTAGGATTTAGTGGAATAAGTTTTCTAACTAAGTCAATGGGAATGATATTCTTTACGTGGTTAGGAGTTTCTGTATTGGAATTAGATTTCAGAATATATGTTCCGATACTTACATTCTTTTGGTTCTTTTCTCATATAGCAGAAGCATTTGTTATACAACATTATATGGAAGAAAATGTTCCTAAGTGGTTTAAGGAGTTACAAATAAAATGATAGATATTAAAAAGATAAAAGAATATATTTCTAATAACATTGTTTTTCTTTCGATAATGTTGGTAGTTAGTGAGATTCTGTGGTTCATTGCTAAAGGCATACGTATGTTGTTTTCTAATTCGTCTACTTCTATGAATTATGACAGGCACAAAGAAGTAGTAGATTCTAATGATGACGAAGATTATTTAGGAGTATAGAATGACACAAAGAACAATTTGGGTATTAGGACAATGTCTTTGGTTTGCAACGTTTTTAGTTGTTAGTTTAGTTATTTACGGTTCGTTGAAATTTTTTCTTAATATTTTACCTAACCTCACCTATTTAGAAGTATGTACAGGACACTTTTTATGGAGAATCTTAAAATCAGACTTGCCTGTAGATATACTTCCTTCTATGTTTGAAAAACATAAAACAACAGATGTTATGAAACAATTTGAAAAACTTGACGAAGAATTAAAAAAATTAAATTTTTAGGTTGACTTGTATAATAAAATGGAGTTAAATTAGCAGTATGTATAATTCATATAAACGAATAGGTCCTATTTCAACAGGACATAGACAATATAAAGATGATGGACATTGCCGTTGGATTCACGGTTATGGTCGTTATATAGAACTTAAATTTGCTTGTGATTACAGAGATGAAAAGGGATGGGTGTATGACTTTGGAAATTTAAAGTGGTTCAAGACTTGGATAGAAGAACAATGGGACCACAAACTATTAATAGCACACGATGACCCTGCATTATTAAGATTAAAAGAATTAGAAAAAGAAGACATTGTAAAATTAAATGTAATGCACGCAAATTACGGGCCTGGTATAGAAGATAGTTGTAGGTTTGTATTTGATTATGCAAATCCTATTGTTATTAGTCAAACAGATGGTAGAGTTTGGTTAGAACGAGTTAGGGTTTGGGAACACGATAATAATTACGCGGAGTATGTTTGGGTAAAGTAGCAATAGGAGAAATGTATCCTTGCTTACAAGGTGAAGGCAAGTTTATAGGTATTCCTCATTTGTTGATAAGAGTTTCGGGATGTAAATTGAGATGTCAATTTGCTGAATCGTTTTGTGATACTCCTTTCGCAAGTTGGGCTCCTGAAAAAGGTAAATTCACTTTAGAAGATGTTCATACGTTTTATAAAAAATATCCTCAAATAAAATATACAATGATTACAGGTGGTGGCCCTACAGCACACGCTGACTTACTAATTGAACTATGTAAGATAGGTGACCACTATGACCATTGGATTACTATTGAAACAGAAGGTTCTGAATTTGTAGAAACTGAAGCTGACTTTATTTCATTGTCGCCTAAGTTATCTAATAGTACACCGAGACCGGGTACAATGAATCCTTATACAGGAAAAGAAGTTACAGAAGCAAATAAAAGACAACACGAGAAGTGGCGTACTAATTATGATGCTATGAAACAATTATTAGATTATCACGACTTTCATCAACTCAAGCCTGTTATCAGTAATAAAACAGATTTAGAGGAGTTTAAAGAATTACAAAACATATTAAGTGTTAAGAATGAAAATGTGTATCTTATGCCTGAAGGTTTGAACAGAGAACAACTTACAAGGCGTAGACAATGGCTATCAGAAATTTGTATCGAAGAAGGATATAATTTTACAGATAGACTTCACATTATAACTTATGGAGATAAACGTGGAACATAATTTAATTGAAATAATAGGTTGGTTAGGATTTGTATTAATACTCTTCGGCTACTACTATAATGCACAACAGAAAATCTTCTGTTTCTATATATGGGGCGTTGGCAATATTTTCTTTTTAATATACGCTTTACTTATACAAGCCATGCCCCAAGTAGCAATGAGTATCTTTGTATTAGGAATGAATGTGTATGGATGGAAACAATGGAGTAAAAGTGTCTAAAGCAATCTTTAAAAAACAACTTTCTAAAGGTAGAATTGGTGAGGCTTGGTTTCTTGATATGGCTCGACAACATTGGGATGAAGTATATGATTACACTAATTTTGATATGTGGAAAGAAACTCAAAAGATGGGAATAGATTTTGGATTCAAAAACAAAAATTGGTCTAATGAAATAACTACTGATGTTAAATCAAACTTATATTATAGTGAGTATCAGAATGATTGGGAATTTGGAATAGAATATTCAAAGTGGCATCATTCTAAAAAAAATGAACATAATCGTGAAGACGAAGATGGTTGGATTCAAGATTCAAAAAGTGATAGGATATATCATACAGAAGTAAAAGACGGAGTTGCTACAGGACGATATGTTTATTATGATTTACACGAGATGAGAAATTTTATTTATAGAGAGTGGGACAAATCTGAAGATAGTTGGATACGGAAACTTTCTTATATATCAGGTAAGATGGGTGATTATACTCAAATTATTCCGGTTAGAATGTCTGAAGAAAAATTTACACCCTATATAAGAAAATGGGAGATATAATGAAATCAAACGGAAACAAACCTTTAACAGAAGAACAAAAACAAAGCACAATAGAAACTGCGGCTGAACATTATGGTAAGTTTATGTCGTCACTTGGCTTTGAATGGGAAACAGACCCTAATGCTTCAGAGACTCCTCATAGAGTTGCGAAGGCTTGGGTAAATGATTTAGCAGAAGGATGTTTCAATCATCCTCCTAAGATTACAGCATTTGATAATGTTGATAACTATGATGGTATGGTATTTGAAGGTAATATTCAAGTACATTCAATGTGTTCACATCATCACTTACCTTTCTTTGGTGTTGCTCACGTAGCATATCTTGCTAAACCTGAAGGTAAGATTATTGGCCTTTCTAAATTAAATCGTACGGTTGAATTTTATTCACGTAGACCTCAAGTACAAGAAAATCTTACAATGCAAATACACGAACATTTAGATAAAGTATTAGAAGTTCATGGTGGTATCGCTGTAATGGTAAGTGCTAAACATTTATGTGCGTGTTTACGTGGTGTTAAACATCCTCACTCTGAAATGAAAACATCTAAATTGAGTGGTGCTTTTATTGATGGTGATTATTCAGTACGACAAGAATTTTATAACTTTGTAAAGGATATGAAATGAAGTTAATATCTGAAGAATACAGAGAATTAATTTCTGAACTACATTCAATAGGTAAGTGGGGCGGTGAGTCTACAAAGCCTCGAATATTATCTACTATCAGAGACCACATCGGATGGCAACAAGCAACTACTTTAATAGATTATGGTTCAGGAAATATAGAAGGTGAAGAGAGAAGTCTCAAGTGGGCTCTTAAAGGTGAATGTAATGTGATAGAATATGAACCTGCTATAAAAAGTAAAAGTAAAAGTCCTGACCCACAAGACTATGTAGTGTGTGTAGATGTTTTAGAACACGTTGAGCCTGAGTACATAGATAATGTATTGGATGACTTAAAAAGAATTACTTCACGTAGAGCATTTCTTACTATATCGTGCGCAAAAGCATTGTTACATTTACCTGACGGAAGAAATGCACACTTGATAGTAAAACCACGTGAATGGTGGATGGCAAAGATAGAAGAAAGATTTAAAATTCTTGAAGAACATTATATCTACAGAAATAAACATCAATTACGATTGTATGTGCAAAACAAAGGAATAAAATAATGCAAACAAATATAATAGTAAAACTACAAGTTGAAGGTACTCATAATTGGCCCGATGCTACAGATGGTGCAGGTGCAGAGATGCATTATTTAGAATATAGACATAGACATATGTTTCATATTGATGCTCGTAAAGAAGTTATGCACGATGATAGAGATGTTGAATTTATAATGTTTAAAAGACAAATAAACAGATACTTGAGAGAAATGTATTATACTTCTGAATTAGACTTATGTGATTTTGGTTCTCAATCTTGTGAAATGATTGCTGAAGAATTATATAAAAAATTTGATTTATGTTATTGTGCTGTTTATGAAGATAATGAAAACGGAGCTGAAGTATATTAATGTCTGATATTCGTGTACATCCAATTGATAATAAACATATCGCTTGGCCACATAGAGTTGTAGATAATTTCTTTTCAGAAAAAGAATTACAATGGGTAGAAGGTTACTTTGAATATGGGCTAAAAGAGCTAAGAAAAAAGTATTGGCCTCTTTTTGATAAAGATGGAAATATGTTACCTAGCTTAAAACTACAAGAAGAAGCACATAAACATAGAATAATAACTCCAAGCACTGCTACAAATGGGTTTAGTGTATTTGTACCATTTTGGAGTACAGAACGATACATAGAAGTTATAGATGACATTTGGAAAGAAGCATCAAAAATTTATCCATGGGAACGTAATAACGATATTAGGCGAAAAGATTACTTTTGTTTTTTAGAACTTAATATTTACCCGCCTCAATTAGATTATAATTATCACGTAGATATAAAGTACAAAACTTTAACAAGCGTAGTTTATATAGGTAAAGACGGTGATGGAACTACTTTAAAATCAAACAGAAATGAATTAGATGTTGTGTGGAAACATAATCGTGGTCTTGTATTTATGAATTGTGATAAAGAACGTAGACAAATAGTAAAAGAAATTAGATATGCAGGTCGTTTAGATGATGCTGATAAATATACATCACTTCATAAATATCAAAATAAAACGGATAATGTAAGATTTGCAGTTAATATGAATGTAGTTCACATAAATAATATAGGTAGTATGCTTAGTAAAGGTGTACTCGATAAAAAGTCTTTAAACTTTCGCACAAGTTCTATAGGAGAGATTTTAGAAAGGCCTTTTAGAAAGTTTGAACCAATTCTTTTAAGGTATGAGCCGACAGAGAAACAAGAACAAAAAAGTAAGGAGAAAAAATGAAGAAGTACATTAGTTGGGATGAAGTAGAATTAATGGTAGACGAATTATGTGATATGATTCCCGAAGGAGTTTATGAAGGAATTTATGCAATACCTCGAGGCGGGTTGTGTATAGGAGTTATGATGAGTCACAAATTAGGATTGCCTTTGATAGACAGATTACAATCTTGGTATGGTAAAAAGTTTTTAATTGTAGATGATATAGCAGATACAGGAGTAACATTAGAAAAAATGAAAGCAGAAATATTTAAAAATGCTGATACAGCTACATTACATTATCACGAACAATCTTCTGTTGTGCCTGATTATTGGACTAACAAAAAAGGTGATAGATGGATTGTGTATCCGTGGGAAAGAAAAAATAGTGAAGAAATACAAGATTATTTAAAGGAGACAAAATGATATATTATTTTCCGTTAGAAAGTTTAAAGTCAAGATATACTCATCAGTTATCTACTGAATGGATGCCTAAGGCGTTTGAACAAGTTGGTGCAGAGGTTGTATCTGTTGATGGTAAGTATGAACAAGGCGATGTAAAAGTTGGTATGGTATTAGATGCAGTTGGTCGTGGTATCTATAGTATGAATCAATGTTCAGATTTATTAGAACGTATTAGAGATGGTGAAGTTACAAGTGAATCAACAATATATCTTCAAGATTATTGGACACCTGGTATTGAATCTATTTTTTATGCTTGTGATTTATATAAAATTACTCCTAAGTTCTATGCGAGATGTTGGGCACAATCTGTAGATGAATTTGATTTCACATATAATATGAGAAATTGGATGAGGCATTATGAGTTGGGATTAGATGAAAGACTATCAGGTATATTTGTCGGTAGTACTATAAATCGTGATGAACTTAAAGCCGCAGGATTTAAAACACCTATACACGTAACATCATTACCGATTAATTTTGATGAGATAAGAAGTTATCATCCTACAATGGCTTGGCAAGAAAAAACGGTAATCTCTTCTTCTCGTTTAGATTGGGAAAAGAATCCTATGTTTATGATGAAAGTAGCAAAAGAGTTTCTTGCTAAACATAAAGATTGGAAGTGGGTGTTTACTTCAAGTGCTAAAGAATTGAGAAGTAACGACCAATTTATAGTCGATGCTATAAATGAATTAGATAGAACGGAAGAACGTTTTATTGTTAAAACTAATATGACTAAAGATGGTTATTACGATTTACTTAATCGCGCATCTATTCAGTTTAATAGTGCATTACAAGATTATGTTAGTTTTACGGTTTTAGAAGCTACTTCATATGGTTGTGATATAGTTTATCCGAGATTCAAAAGTTTTCCTGAATGTATTCCGGCAGATAGGTTGTATGACCCGTTTGATGTAAATAGCGCTCTTAAAGTTTTAGAGTCTTGTATAAAAGAACTACATTCTCACTTTAATATACCTAAGTTATCTTCTTTAGGTTGTTTAATGGATGCTTATATTATTAAGAATGGAATAGATAGAGAAGTTAACATTTGGAATGAATCAGAATATTACGAAGCATTTCTTAAAGATAAAGGAGTTTTATAATGAATAAAAAGATAGGTAAATTTAAATACTTTCCGTCTTTCTCAGCAGGTGAGTTTGGACACGGATTATTAAAAAATCATAAATTTAAAGATGAACTAACTTGTAGATTTTATACAGAAGAGTTTCCTGAAGAATTTAGATATACGGATTTTTTAATCACAGCAGGTGCACATAAATCACGTAAAGATTTTTATAATGAATTAGGATTCAAACGTGATACTAATTTAATTATGGGTGACTCAGGTGGATATCAAATAGCATCAGGAGCGATAAAATGGAAGCCTGAACTAAAGACGGTAGTTTTTGATTGGTTAGAAAACAACTCTGATATTGCTATGAATCTTGATATCCCGCCGAGGTTAAAATACACAGGAAAATTTAAAGAATGTTTTGATATCTCAATGGAAAACTTTAAATACTTTAATGAGAAACAAACAGGTAGAACTAAATTCTTAAATGTATTACAAGGTGAAGATGATACGACTTACAAAGAATGGTATACTGCAGTAAAGGATTTTGACTTTCAAGGTTGGTCTATTGGTGGTACAGCAGGTGATGTATTTAGATTTATGGCAAGTGTATGTACTTTATTAGAAGGTAGAGAACACGAAAAGAAATCAAATGAGTATCTACATATTTTAGGTACATCACGTATTCAAGATTTCTTTATGTTGTTACAATTACAAAAGTCACTTGAAGATGTAGGTTCTGACATAACGGTTACTACTGATTCATCTACTCCTGACAGAGCAGTTGTGTTTGGTTTATATTATACTTCGTTCTCATTTAAAGATGCGAGATTCGAAGCATTTAATATGCCAAGAGAAAAACATCTACCTGAGATGCCTGAGATGTTAGATAAAATTAAAACACAAAACTTAATTGGTGTTAATGATTTTGATAGATTCATCGAGAAGTGGGCTGATATGAGAGATGTATGTGATTGGAATTGGGATGGACAATTTAGAATGAGACTACACAATTTTTATTTGTTTTTAGACACTATCGAATTGATTGAACAATCAATATATGGTATCAGACATAACTTAGAACAAATGATAAATAAAGACTTGGCTCAAGTATTAAGGTCTATTGATGAAATGGTTAAATCAGACAACCCT